>ERZ827423.2486-NODE-2486-length-14430-cov-9.355061_pt1 | contig 14430 bp, 10 predicted proteins | sample MGYA00519775_ERZ827423 | MGnify/ENA primary metagenome ERZ827423 (study PRJEB31778, sample SAMEA3449296) | human gut metagenome | biome: human gut; feature: human-associated habitat; material: faeces | place: United Kingdom | collected 2010/2012 ...
ATCACGGTTGAGGCCGCGAAGAACGGCAAAACAGAAATTGCGCTTAAAGGCAAAATCCGCACGATCCTACTGCCGTCAAAACTCTGCCGCAAGCTGCTCAAGTTCGCCGCGCGGCAAAAAACCGCCTCCGGCGCGATCTTTCGCGCCAAAAGCGGCAAGTCCATGTCGAGATATCAAATTTGGCCGAAAATGAAAAAGCTGTGCACCCGCGCAGGTGTCGACGCAGGGGAAGTTTTCCCGCACAATCTGCGCCACCTGTTCGCGACGGCATTTTATCGCGCATACAAGGAGATCGTCAAGCTGGCGGATGTCCTCGGCCATTCGAGCATCGAAACGACGCGCATTTACCTTGTTACGAGCATGGCGGAGCATCGGCGTCAGCTCGAACAGCTAAAACTTGTATCATAAAAACGGAATCTATATTCTGTTGCGCAAAAATGCTAAAGCGCATACAGTTACCACTATATTCACAACTAAAGCGCATGCAGAGATTGAGCTGTCTGCGCCAGAGAACGCTCAAATGGGTGCAGAGGCACAAGCTTACAGTGCGTTTTCCCCTGTAAACTCCATAATTTATATTTGAAATCATAATTTCCCTAGTCTTTGTCGGAAGATTGTGCTATATTTTGCTACGAGTAAAGGAAACGATAAGATCGTTTCGCTTCCTTTGCATATACGGAATATAGATTCCGTTCTCAAAATCTCATATTTTGGCAAAACCGCCGAAAGGCGGCGACGCAAAGCCAGATGGGTCTAACGCCTCTCCGAATGGAGAATACGCTATGACAGCCGGTTGCACCCTTACTGATGTATTCGCATGTCACTGCTCCGTCCGGCTTTGCTGGAACGGAGCTTTTTTCATGAGAGGGTGGCTGACGATCCGACGAACATTTAGAGCGTTTTGCACCGAACAGGGAAAGACTGCTTTGCTTGCCCAGTGGGATATTGAGCGAAATTTACCACTCACGCCGGATGATGTGACTTTCGGCAGTCACAAAAGAGTCTGGTGGACATGTCCGAACGGCCACTCATGGCAGGCCATGGTTTACACCCGCAGCGAGGGTGCAAGCTGCCCCTATTGCACGGGCCGCAAGGTTACGCCTAAACAGGGCGGCCTGGTGAAGCAGTTTCCCGCGCTGGCGGCAGAATGGGATGACGAAAAGAACGCGCCCTTGACGCCGCAGGATGTGACGACCGGCAGCCACAAGCTCATCTGGTGGAGATGCCCGAAAGGGCATTCGTGGCGCGCGGCGGTGTATTCGAGGACAACCCTCGGCACGGGCTGTCCGGTCTGCACCGGACGGCAGGCGCTCGCAGGCGAAAACGACCTCGCGACGCTGTACCCGGACATTGCCGCGCAGTGGGACGAGGAGAAAAACGGTGCGCTCCGACCGAGCAGCGTCACCGCGGGTTCAAACCGCCGCGTGTGGTGGCGATGCGAAAAGGGGCACTCCTACCGTGCTGTGATCGCGCAGCGCGGCGACGGCTGCCCCTACTGCGCCAACCGAAAGGTGCTGCCGGGGTTCAACGACCTTGCGACTGTTCAACCGCTTGTGGCCAAGCAGTGGCACGAGAGCCTCAACGGCGCGCTGACACCGGAGATGGTGACTGCCGGAAGCCACAAAAAAGTGTGGTGACAATATCCCTACGGCCACATGTGGAAAGCGGTCATCTACGCCCGCACCGGCGCGCAGCAAAGCGGCTGCCCCGTCTGCGCCGGGAAGACCAGACGCAAAACCAAGTAAACCCAGCCCGCGGAGACGAGCAAAAGATAGAGAATCTTAGAAGGGAATGGAATGAAACGGCGATTATTGGCAAGTTTACTGACACTTGTCATGATGCTGAACCTGCTGCCAACGGTAGCTTGGGCAAGGAATGATGAGGGCATTGATGCTGATTCGGTAGAAATGTATATGTAGTGACATCGGGGCCGATAACCCTTTGGACGGGTAAAGAAGGCCAAATTACCGTTCCCGAGGAGAACGAAGTCAGGAGTTCGAACGCAGATATTGTCAGTGTTGAGCAGGATGGCACAGCGGTGACGCTGACCGGTGGCAGCAAAGAGGGACGCGCAGAGGTCACTGCGGGAGAGTCTACCTGGGTCGTTTATAACTATGCCAGCGAAGCGGAGTATAACTATTTATACTCGCTGTTCCACGGGAAAACAATCTCCGTGATGGGCGACAGCATTTCGACGATCAAGGACAAAATCCCCAGCGGTAATGCTCTGTATTATGATAATACTACTGGCAAAGAGATGACTTTTGAGCGCAATTACTGGGGTGATATCATTACCCGCTTTGGCGCAGCAGAGGGCATTGATGAGGCATGGAGTGGAAGCACCATCGGTTCTAAAGCTGCTTCTATGGCAAGCAAGGATAGAATCAACAAGCTTGACGATAATGGCACGCCGGATGTGATCCTGTACTATGGCGGCAGCAACCCGGACAGCTCGGTTGGTGCGTTTGATCCCGATGCAGACTATGCGAAGACTGTCGATTGGGCGCAGTCCTATTCGGATACAGCGAGCGCCTACGCGGCTTCTCTGCAGCGCATGAAGGCAACCTATCCGGGTGCTGAGATTATCGCAATTATTCCCTATTATGAGCAAAATAATATTCCTAAACAGGCGGAAGTGATCGAGCAGATTGCAAAGCACTACGATATCACGACAATCGACCTGCGGGAGCTTCGGAATCAGGAAGGCATTTCTCCGAATAACGCGCTCCACCCTAATATGGATGGTCACAGCCAGATCGCGGCCTACATCTGTCAGCAGCTCTATGAGCAGCGGGCAGTGACTCCGGATGAGAAGACCGTCACCTATAATGCCAACGGCGGTAGCTTCAAAAACGGCAGTGATCCCATTAAGCAGTCCGTGACAGCCGAGCTGCCGAAGGCCACCCGCGCAGGCTACGCCTTTGTGGGCTGGTTCGATCAGGCTGCTGGCGGGAACAAGATTGCATCCGCTCTGGACACGGCGATTCCCTCTGGCATGCGGGACAACCTTAACGGTACGCCCCTGTATGCGCATTGGACCCGCAGTTTTACGTGGGACTTCGACAATAATCTGGACGCTGTTGATGCGGATGGTAACGTTATCATCACTGTGAGTGCTGAACATGGCAGCACCACGTTGAACGATGACAACACAGTGAAGTTCAATGATTATCAGGGTAAACTGAGCACTCCATTCACTCTTGACCCGACGCAGAATTGGCGTGTCGAGTGGAAAGAAAAGAATCAGGCAACAGAGAATATGCTCTTCAGCTCTACCGCAGAGAGGGCAAAGGGTATGACCTATATTTTCCTGTATCAGCCGAGCATCTATATGGGCACATATAATGATACGACCGGCGGTACGAAATATATCAACTTCGGTGGGCCTGCATATCAAAAAACTCCGACTTCCGATGAGTATTCTGTTGTCAAATTGGAGAATAACTATGATAAAGCTACCGAAACGAGCCTTGTGACTCTTTCTGTTGATGGTGAGCAGGTGTTTGCCAAACTGAACACGCAGGGCAGATACGGAAGCCATGGATCTTCGTTGACTGCAAGTGACTATGAGCAGTATGCTTTGGAGAAGCTCGGCTTTACGTTTAATTATCTTGGCGGTAACAGAGACGGCGGCGATACTCCTGCTTGGAAGCTTTCCAACACCTTTGACTACATCAAGGTGACGCTGGGTGACGACCATACCCACACATATGGCACGACCTATTCCAGCGACAGCACCGGCCATTGGAAGACCTGCACTGAGTGCGGTGCAAACGGTGAATTTTCGAAGCACACCGGCGGTACTGCCACCTGTACTGCAAAGGCGGTTTGTGAAACCTGTGATCAGCCGTGTGGCGAATTAGGCGCTCATAAGCTGACCAAGACCGCGGCCAAGGCTGCCACCTGCACGGAAGCTGGCAACAACGAGTACTGGACCTGCAAGACCTGCGGCAAGTACTTCTCCGACGAGAAGGGCGAGAACGCAATCGCTGATCTTGCCGCTTGGAAAACTGGCGACGGTAAGATCAATGCCACCGGCCACAACTACGGTGACATCACCTATACTTGGAGCGATGGCAATACTTCCTGCACCGCTAAGAAGGTGTGTTCTGTCTGCAAAGACGAGGTGACGGAGACAGTCGGTACTACCAGTAGTGTGAAGACTCCTGCCACCTGCACGACTAAGGGCACTAAGACCTATACGGCGACTTTCTCCGCTCCAAACGGTTTTGTCACTCAGACCAAGGATGTGGATATTGCAGCTACCGGCCACGACTGGTCCAACAAGGACGGCATCTGCGCGGTTTGCCACACCAAGTGCGACCGGGTGCACAAGCCCGGCACGACCTGCTCTGTCTGCCACAAGTACACGAGCTATCCTTACGTTCCCGGCGCGCCGACCTATCCCGCGTCCGCTCCCGCTGTCCCCAACGGCACGGTGACCGTTTCCCCGGCCAACGCCTCCAAGGGCGCGAATGTGACCGTCACGGTGAAGCCCAACGAGGGCTATGTTCTTGAGACCCTGACCGTCACCGACAAGAACGGCGACGAGCTCAAGCTCACGGACAAGGGCAACGGCAAGTACACCTTTACCATGCCCGGCAGTAAGGTCGAGGTCAAGGCGACCTTTATGGAAGATAACAGCGTCTTCAACTTCTTCTACGACGTGCCCAACGACGCGTTCTTCTATGAGGCCGTCAAGTGGGCGGTCAAAAGCGGCGTGACGAACGGCCTGACCGACACGATGTTTGGCCCCTACGAGTCCTGCACCCGCGCGCAGATCGTGACCTTCCTATGGCGCGCTGCCGGCAGCCCCGAGCCGAAGACCGCAAGCAGCTTCACGGATGTTCCTGTGAGCACTTACTATGCCAAGGCTGTCGCTTGGGCCGTTGAGAACGGAATCACGAACGGCATGACTGAGACGACCTTTGCCCCGAATGCGGCCTGCACGCGCGGCCAGAGCGTGACGTTCCTGCACCGTGCGCTCGGCAAGAAGGTCGAGAGCAGCGCGAGCTTCACGGATGTGAAGTCCGACGCGTTCTACGCTGATGCGATTAACTGGGCGGTTGCGAATAACGTGACGAACGGTACTTCTGCCACGACGTTCAGCCCCTACGCGTCCTGCACCCGTGCACAGATCGTGACGTTCCTGTATCGTGCCTATCAGGGCAAGTAAATCCAACTGAAAAAAGCGGCGGTTCATCAGAACCGCTGCTTTTTTGCGCCGCATTGACAAGCGCTCCCGCCCTCGGTATACTATGACCAAAAGCAAGACGGCAGTCAAAAATGCAGACGAGTTTGAGAGATTAAACTCGAAAAGGGGAGAGCAAATGAAGTATCTTGGAAAGCCTGCGGGCATGTGGGCGCTGTTTGCCGGATCGTTTGAAAAGCACCTGACGGTCGAATTCGACCTGACCGCGGAGCAGGCGAAGGACGTTGCGGCGCGTGCCAAAAAGAAATATCGCGAGATCATCGCGAAGCTGCCGGAATTTGACAAGCGCGACCGCTTCGAAATGAACATCGTCAACTGCGCGATGCTCGCCGCGTTTATCCTGTGCATGCCGCAGCGGCCGGACATCAAAACGCTGACGGACTACTACGCCGCGGCGATGATGACGCCTACGATGAAGGCTTTCTGCCGCGCGAGCGGAAAGAAAAAGTTCACGCCCAAGGACATCGAGGGCATGAAGGCGACGGCGAAGCTGCGCGCGGGCGATCGCAACCCCTATTCGTGGAACATGGACTTTTTCGAGTACGAGGACGGCAGCGGCTACGAGGCGCGCTTCACGACCTGCGGCATCTGCACGCTGATGCAGGTGTTGGGGCTCTACGATCTGACGCCCGCGCTGTGCCATCTCGACTACACGATGAGCGACGCGGGCGGCGCGTCGGATTTCGTGCGCGAGTACACGCTCGTCTCCGGCGGCCCCTACTGCGACTGCGGGTATCACAAAAAGCAGTGAAAAAACAAAAAGGATGCGTCTTTCGATGCATCCTTTTTCCTTTATGTAGGGGACTCAATCTTCGTTGTAGGCATCCGAGGCCTTGATGCGCTGGTACATGTCCTGCATCTGGCGGTCGATCTCAGCGATCTTGCCCGCGCATTCGAACATCTCCTCGTTGATGCCCTCGGGCAGCTTCGTTTTGTCGACCTTGTAGCGGATATCGTGCTCAAGGCTCGCCCAGAAGTCCATGGCGATCGTGCGCAGCTGGATCTCCGCCACGACGTATTCCGTCCGGTCGGAGAGGTAGACGGGCACCTTGATGTCCATGTGCAGCGAGCGGTAGCCGTTGTAGTTCGGCGTCTGGATGTAGTCCTGCTTTTTGACGATCTCCACATCCGTCTGCCGCGCCAGCATCTCACCCACGCGGTAGACGTCGTCGATGTAGCTGCAAACGACGCGCACGCCCGCGATGTCGTTGATGTTTTTTCGCGCGGACTCGATCGAGAGCGGCAGGCCGCGCTTGATGAGCTTGGCGACGATGCTCGATTGCGATTTGACGCGCCCGTCGATGTGATGAATGGGATTGCGTGCATAAAGAACATTGAATTCACTGTTGAGAATATTGAATTTCAACGTGAGCTGCCGAACCGCCGCGTCATAGAGATTCTGCATGACAAGAAAGTCATGCGGATCTTCGCAGAGTGCGGCGCCGATCCCCGTTCGATTCATTCTGAGCCTTCCTTTCCATCGGAAGCGTCAACGCCCGCCCGATGAGCTTTTGTTCCTTTCAGTATAGCAGACGATCACCGCCGCGCCAAGGGGAGAAATGCTGATTTTCCGCAAAAGTCTGCGCGAAAAAAGCTGCGGGCGGGAGAAACTACCAAGCGACGGGCAAAAGAACTTGCAATGCAGCGCAAGCCATTCTATAATTAACCTGAAAGGATATGCACAGCGTTCGGCACTTCCGCTCCGGTGGCAGAGCGAACGCGCGGAAGGTGCAGAAAAGAACAATGGATAAAAAAGGAAAACAGCAATTTCTTCTGGTCGCGTTCGGCGTAGCGCTCTATGCCGCGCTGATGAATCTCAACGAAGTCGCGGCGTTTCTCACGAGGCTCGCTACCCTCTTCACGCCGGTGATCATAGGGTTATTGATGGCGTTTGTCCTCAGTGTGCCGATGCAGGGCATCGCAGGACGTTTGACGCGCCTGATGCCAAAGGCAAAGGAAAAACACATTGACCTTCTCAGCCTGCTGCTGACGCTTTTGTGCGTGGTCATCGTCGTGGTACTGCTGTGCGTTCTGGCGCTGCCGCAGCTTGCCGCGTCGCTCAAGAGCATCGGCACACTGGTCAGGGAGAACTGGCCGGACTGGGCGCGCCTTCTCTCGGATCACGGCGTAGATACAAGCGAGCTCACCGATCGCATCGCCGCGCTCGATTGGAAAACGGTGCTGGAAAAGGCGCTCACCGGCGCCGGCGCGCTGATCGACTCGGTGGTGGATCTTGCCGGTACCACAGTCTCGGCGGTGGCCAACGTCACCTTTGCCATCGTCATCATGTTTTATGTGCTGCTCGACCGGCGCAGCCTTGCTAAACAGAGCCGCAGACTCCTCTACGCCAACCTGAGCGAGCGAAAGGCCGATCAGGTCTGCCGCATCGCGCGCCTGACGCACACCACCTACGCCCGTTTCCTGTCCGGGCAGTGCGTGGAGGTCGTGATCCTCGGCACGATGATCTTTCTCGCGTTCTCCCTGTGCGGCATTCCCTACGCGGGGCTGACCGCCGCGTTGACGGCGGCCTTCGCCTTTGTTCCCTACATCGGCGCGCTGGCCTCCTGCGCAATCGGCGTACTGCTGACGCTGCTTGCCCAGCCGGAGAAGGCGCTGCTGTGCCTGATCGTCTATCAGGCGGTGCAGTTCACGGAAAATCAGTTCATCTACCCGCATGTGGTTGGCAGCAGCGTGGGGCTTGCGCCGCTGTGGACGCTCCTTGCGGCATTGCTTGGCGGCAAGCTCTTCGGCCTTGTCGGTATTGTGTTTTTCATTCCCCTCACGGCGGTAGTACTCCAGCTCGTACATGAGCACACCGCACAGCAGCTTTCGGAAAAGAAACTCGACCGCGAGGATCTGATCGAATAACAAAAAAGGACGACAGCTATTTTTAGCTGTCGTCCTTTTTTGTGCGGTCACGACTGCGCCATGCGCTCGAGGAGCTGGAAGGCCTCTTCGAGCTTGGGGTCGATATGGTCGGTCTGCAAAGCCTCGCGCACGCAGCCTTCGATGTGCGCGCGCATGATCTGCTGGTTGGCGCTTTTGAGGAGCGACTGCGTGGCGAGAAGCTGGTTGGAGATGTCCACGCAGTAGCGGTCGTCGTCGATCATCTGCAAAATGCCGTCGAGCTGGCCGCGGGCAATTTTCAGCTTGCGGCGGACGGAATCACGATCGGCTCTCATGGCCTTAGCGGATGGAGACGGCCTGATAGCCCGCCTCATCCACGGCGGCCTTGAGCGCCGCGTCGGTTACGCTGCCGTCCACGCTGACGGTGGCGGACTTGCTCTCAAGATCGACCTTTGCCTCCTTCACGCCGGGGACGGCGGAAAGCGCCTGCTGAACGTGATTCACGCAATGCATGCAGGCCATGCCCTCAATGCTGATGACTTTTTCCATGTTTGTTTCTCCTTTTTCATTACTTGCCATAATTTCCTTGCTTGCTATCTCCACTCCGCGATCCGACGGAGAAGAAACCATTTTCGGTGCTGCCGCCGTGTGCTTGGCCTTGAACCAGCGCAGGCGCAGCGCATTGCTCACCACAAACACCGAGCTGAAGCTCATCGCGAGCGCGCCGAGCATCGGGTTCATCTTGAGCTGGAAGGCGGGGTAGAACACGCCCGCCGCGATGGGAATGCCGATGGCGTTGTAGAAGAACGCCCAGAAGAGGTTTTCCTTGATGTTGCGGATGACCGCGCGGCTCAACTGCACGGCGGTCGAGACGTCGAGAAGGTCACTGCGCATCAGCACAATATCCGCCGACTCGATGGCAACGTCTGTGCCAGCGCCGATGGCGATGCCGACGTCTGCGCGCGCAAGGGCGGGCGCATCGTTGATGCCGTCACCGACCATGGCGACCTTCTTGCCGCCCTCCTGCAGACGGCGAATTTCGCGCTCCTTGTCCTGCGGCAGCACCTCGGCCACGACGCGGTCCACGCCGACCTGACGGCGGATGGCCTCGGCGGTCTTGGCGTTGTCGCCCGTGAGCATGACGACTTCAATGCCCATGCTCGAGAGCTCGGCGATGGCCTGCGCGCTCGTGGGCTTGACGACATCGGCTACGGCGATGAGGCCGATGAGCTTGCCGTCCAGCGCAAAGTAGAGCGGCGTCTTGCCGTCCTCAGCCAGCGCTTCGCCTTGTGCGAGCAGCTCACTGTTTTCGATGCGGTTTGCTTCCATCATGCGGCGGTTGCCGGCAAGGCAGAGCTGGCCCTCGACCTTGCCGCGGATGCCCTGACCGGGGATCTGCTCAAATTTGTCGACGGACAGGAACGTGAGCGATTCCTTCTCCGCCTCGGCCACGATGGCCTCGGAGAGCGGATGCTCGGAGAGCTTTTCGAGCGACGCGGCGACGGAGAGAAGTTTGTCCCTGCCGATGCCGCCGTCGACGACGTCGGTGACGACGGGCTTGCCCTGCGTGATGGTGCCGGTCTTGTCGAGCACGACGGTGTTGACGCTGTGCGTCGTCTCAAGCGCTTCGGCAGACTTGATGAGGATGCCGTTCACCGCGCCGCGGCCCGTGCCGACCATGATGGCCGTCGGCGTGGCGAGACCCAGCGCGCAGGGGCAGCTGATGACGAGCACGGAAATACCGATGGACAGCGCAAATTCCACGCTGTGGCCCGTCAGCAGCCATGCTGCCGTTGCGATGACGGCGATCGTGATGACGACGGGGACGAACACGCCGCTGACCTTATCGGCGAGCTTGGCGATGGGCGCTTTGGAGCTCGTGGCCTCGTCCACAAGGCGTACGATCTGGGAAAGGGCGGTATCGTCGCCGACTTTGGTCGCGCGCATCTTGAAATAGCCGGATTTGTTGATGGTCGCGCCGATGACGCTGTCTCCCGCCTGCTTTTCGACGGGGATGCTCTCGCCCGTCAGCGCGGATTCGTCGACCGAGGGCGTTCCCTCGAGCACGACGCCGTCGACGGGGACGCTCTCGCCCGCCTTGACGATCAGCATGTCGCCGAGTTGGACCTCCTCGATGGGGATGACGCTCTCGACGCCGTTGCGCTCGACCGTCGCGGTCTTGGGCGCAAGGTCCAAGAGCTTTGTGATGGCATCAGAGGTCTTGCCCTTGGCGCGGGCCTCCATCGTCTTGCCCATGGTGATGAGCGTCAGGATCGTGCCTGCGGACTCGAAGTACAGCTCCATCATATAGGTGTGCACCGTGTCCATGTCCATCTGGCCAAAGCCGATGCCGATCTTATAGATGGCGTAGATGCCGTACACGATGGCGGCGCTGGAGCCCAGTGCGATCAGCGAATCCATGTTCGGCGAGCGCTGCCACAGCGTCTTGAAGCCGACGATATAGTACTGGCGGTTGATATAGACGATGGGCAGCAGCAGCAAAAACTGCGTGAATGCGAACGTCATCGCATTTTCCATGCCGAGGAAGCACGCGGGCAGCGGCCAGCCCATCATGTGGCCCATCGAGAGATAGAACAGCGGGATGGTGAAGAGGAGCGAGAGGGCGAGACGCTTTTTCATGTCGCTGTACGCCTTCTGTGCGGCGCTGGCGCCGCCGGTCTCGGCAGTCTGCGCGGCGGGGGCGCTGCCGGGCTTTGCATGCAGAGACGCACCGTAGCCCGCCTTTTCGACCGCGGCGATGATCTGCGCGGACGAAAGCTGGGATTCGTCGTATTCGACGACCATGCTGTTTTTCAGCAGGTTGACCGCGACCTGCTGCGCGCCGGGCTGCTTGGCGACGGCCTTTTCCACGCGGCTGGAGCAGGCGGCGCAGCTCATGCCGGTCACGTCATAGGTTTCCTTTTTCAATTTAATTCCTCCTTCGGGGCAAATACAATACCCGTGTGGGGTATTTTTCATTTACCGACAGTATAGGTCGGAAATTGGCGGATTGTCAAGACCTCTTTTCGAGAAATTTCCGTTTGGGCGAAAGTTGCGGCGTTTCGGTCGGGAAAACTTACCGCCGCCGCGCCGCTGGACAGCTTGCATCCCTTATGATAAACTGACGGCATGAGTTTTATGATAAGCAGGTGAAAAATGAAGCAAAAACATATCTTGAAATGGCTGGGCATCGCACTGGGCGTGTACCTTTTATATGGGGTGCTGACAGCCATTCTCGTCCCGCTGCCGCAAAAAGAGGCGGCAGGGGAGCTGTGGAGCCAGTATGAAGCCCGATTGAGCGAGGACGCATCGCAGGAGCGCGTGAGGAGCATCGAGGATACGGACAGTGCGCTGCTCTGGCGCTTGCAGCTCATCGAGAGTGCGGAAAGGGAGGTCATCTTCTCGACCTTTGACCTGCGCGCGGACGGCAGCGGACAGGATTTGATGGCCGCGCTCTATGGCGCGGCGCAGCGCGGCGTGCGGGTGCGCGTCATCGTCGACGGGCTGAACGGTTTTCTGCATCTGCAAAACAGCGGCGTTCTCCGCGCCCTCGCGGCGGAGGAGAATGTGGAGGTGCGCTTTTATGATCCCATCGACCTGCTGCGCCCGTGGAAGCTCAACTACCGTCTGCACGACAAGTATCTGATCGCCGACGGGAGCAAATACATCCTCGGCGGAAGAAATTCGAACGATTTGTTCCTCGGCTCATATCAGGAGAACCAGAACATCGACCGCGACGTGCTCGTCGTGTCGGACGGGGGAGAGGGCAGCTCGGTCTCCCAGCTTTTGACGTATTTTGAAAGCGTCTGGTCGCAGCCGGAGAATAAAACCATCACAGGCAAGACGTCCTCGCAGACCGATGCGCTGCAGGAGCGCTACGCGGCGCTATGCGCGGTGCATGGAAAAGAGCTTGCCGCCGTCGACTGGGAGGTGGAGACCGCGGCGGTCACGCATGTGAGCCTTCTCAGCGGCTCGCCGCGCGCGGAGGCGAAAGCGCCTGAGCTGTGGGACGCGCTTGTCCGCCTGATGGCGCAGGGCGATGACGTCCTGCTGCAAACGCCGTACATCATCTGCAACGACAAAATGTATAACGATTTGGAAGCACTTGCCGAGACGCGGCAGCTGCGCGTGCTGACGAATGCCGTTGAAAACGGCGCGAACCCGAGCGGCTGCTCGGACTACTTACGCGAAAAGCAAAATATTTTATCGCGCGGCGTCGACGTGTACGAGGTCGTCTGCGGCCAGTCGCTGCATACGAAGACAATTTTAATCGGAAACGATTTGAGCGTCGTCGGTTCATTCAACGCCGACATGCGCAGCGCATATCTCGACACAGAGCTGATGCTCGTCATCGAGAGCGAGGAGGTCAATGCCGCGCTGCGAGAAGAGAGCGGAAAATACATGGGCCAGAGCCGCCTCGCCCTGCACGACGGCGGCACGGAATACGGCGCGCGGTTTAAAGAAATGACGCTGCCTTGGGCAAAGCGCGCGCTGTATACGGCTTTAAGCTTTCTTCAGCGCCCGATCCGCCACCTGCTGTAACGAAAAGTGCGGCATAGCGGAAAATGAGGGAAAGGAATGCGGATTTTGCCCGTATTTCCGTTTTTTCGCCTTGCAAAAGACGTTCGGGTTTGCTATGATAAAAAATACGTATGGATACGTTCCGCTTTTTGTGGAGACAGAGGATAAGAAAGGAAGATCGTTATGATTTACACGACCGAAGTGCAGCATATGTGCCCCGTTGCGAAGGGCGCATATCACGGTCCGGCCCCGATCCCCGAAGAGGGCAAGTGGGTCCAGGCCAAGCAGATCGCCGATATTTCCGGCTTCACCCACGGCATCGGCTGGTGCGCGCCCCAGCAGGGCGCCTGCAAGCTGACGCTCAATGTCAAGGAGGGCGTCATTCAGGAGGCTCTGATCGAGACCATCGGCTGCTCGGGCATGACCCATTCTGCTGCCATGGCTTCCGAGATCCTGATCGGCAAGACCATTCTCGAAGCGCTGAACACCGACCTTGTTTGCGACGCCATCAACACCGCCATGCGCGAGCTGTTCCTGCAGATCGTCTACGGCCGCACCCAGTCCGCCTTCTCTGAGGACGGCCTTGCTGTCGGCGCGTCCCTCGAGGACCTCGGCAAGGGCCTTCGCTCCCAGGTCGGCACGATGTTCGCCACCGCCGAAAAGGGCCCCCGTTACCTCGAGATGGCCGAGGGCTACTGCTCCCGCGTCGCGCTCAACAAGGAAAACGAGATCGTCGGCTACGAGTTCATCAACCTCGGCAAGATGATGGACTTCATCAAAAAGGGTATCGATGCGAACGAAGCGCTCGAAAAGGCCAAGGGTCACTATGGTCAGTGGGACAACGCTGCCAAGTACATCGACCCGCGTCAGGAATAAGGAAGGGAGGACGAAACAATGGCTTTATTTGAAAACTACGAGAGAAGAATCGACAAGATCAACGGCGTCCTCGCTCAGTACGGTATCTCTTCCGTCGAAGAGTGCCGCGAGATCTGCAAGGCCAAGGGCTTTGACCCGTATGAGATCGTCAAGGGCATCCAGCCCATCTGCTTTGAAAACGCCTGCTGGGCGTACACCGTCGGCGCGGCCATCGCCATCAAGTCCGGCGTGAAGTCCGCGGCCGAAGCCGCCAAGATGATCGGTGTGGGTCTTCAGTCCTTCTGCATCGACGGCTCCGTCGCCGAGGACCGCAAGGTCGGTCTGGGCCACGGCAACCTCGGTGCGATGCTGCTGTCCGACGAGTCGAAGTGCTTTGCCTTCCTCGCCGGTCACGAGTCCTTCGCCGCCGCTGAGGGCGCGATCGGCATCGTCCGCAACGCCAACAAGGCCCGCAAGGAGCCCCTGCGCGTCATCCTGAACGGTCTCGGCAAGGACGCCGCTCAGATCATCTCCCGCATCAACGGCTTCACCTATGTTCAGACCCAGTTCGACTACTTCACCGGCAAGCTGAACATCGTGCGCGAGATCCGCTACAGCGAGACCGAGCGCGCCGACGTTCGCTGCTACGGCGCTGACGACGTCCGCGAGGGCGTTGCCATCATGCATTCCGAGGGCGTGGACGTCTCCATCACCGGTAACTCCACCAACCCGACCCGCTTCCAGCACCCCGTCGCCGGCACCTACAAGAAAGAGTGCATTGAGCAGGGCAAGAAGTATTTCTCCGTCGCCTCCGGCGGCGGCACGGGCCGCACCCTGCACCCGGACAACATGGCCGCCGGCCCTGCCTCCTACGGCATGACCGATACCATGGGCCGCATGCATTCCGACGCACAGTTCGCCGGCTCCTCCTCCGTGCCCGCGCACGTTGAGATGATGGGCTTCCTCGGCATGGGCAACAACCCGATGGTCGGCGC
>ERZ827423.2492-NODE-2492-length-14417-cov-29.472775_pt1 | contig 14417 bp, 17 predicted proteins | sample MGYA00519775_ERZ827423 | MGnify/ENA primary metagenome ERZ827423 (study PRJEB31778, sample SAMEA3449296) | human gut metagenome | biome: human gut; feature: human-associated habitat; material: faeces | place: United Kingdom | collected 2010/2012 ...
GGGTACCCTCCCTCTATGTATATTGGTAAAGATAAAAAGCGCCGCCCGGGAGCACTGTTGGAAAAGGAAGCACAGCTCCCCATTCCGGCAGCCCCTGAACAGGCGGCAGCTTTTTATTTTTCCAGAGTCAGCCTCTTACTCAGGCCTTCTCGTTCTCGCACTTCTGGTTGGCAACGCCGCAGCTGGTCTTGCAGGCAGACTGGCAGGAGGTCTGGCACTCGCCGCAGCCGCCGTTCTTGGCGCTCTCGCACAGGTCGCGGGTCTCAAGAGTCTTGATTCTTTCCATAGTTATATTCTCCATTCTGTGACAGTAGTTTAGGCGGCATCGCCTGACGGGAGCCGCTACACATTTTAAAATTTTATCACAAGGAAATGATAAAATCAAGTTTTTTGCTTGGGCTTTACTTCCTTATCCAGCTCTCGTCGGAGGGATCGTTGCGGAAGGCGATGAGACGCTGCACATCTTCGGGCTTTATATAGCCCTCCTCCGCAGCGGCGGCAGCCACCGCATCGAAATTGGTCAGGGAGATATTTTTCACGTTGGCAGCGGCCAGACGCTCCAGGCCCTTCTTCATGCCGTATGTGAAGATGCTCACCACTCCCAGCACATCTGCCCCGGCTTCCCGGAGCACGTCCACCACTTCCAGCACACTGCCGCCGGTAGAGATAAGGTCTTCCACCACAACTACTTTCTGGCCCGGTTCCAGGCGGCCCTCTATCCGGTTCTGGCGTCCGTGGTCCTTGGCCCCGGAGCGCACATAGCCCATGGGCATATTCAGCAAATGGGCAGTGATGGCGGCGTGGGCAATGCCGGCGGTGGAAGTGCCCATGAGCACCTCCGCCTCAGGGTAATTTTCCTTTATCAGTTGGGCCAGGCCCTGCTCCACGTCCAGGCGCACTTCCGGTGCGGTGAGGGTCAGGCGGTTGTCGCAGTAGACGGGACTCTTGATGCCGCTGGCCCAGGTGAAAGGCTCGTCGGGGCGGAAGAACACCGCCTTTATCTTTAAAAGGTCTTTTGCAATTTTCTTCTCCATCATCCTACAAACTCCTTTATGCATCTGTTGTACGCCTCCACCGGGTCGGCGGCGGCAGTTATGGGACGGCCCACCACGATATAATCGGAGCCCAGCTCTTTGGCCTTTGCGGGGGTAGTCACCCGCTTCTGGTCTCCCGCATCCCCATTGGCAAAGCGGACTCCGGGGGTGACGGTGACAAAGTCCTTGCCGCAGCTGTCGTGGACCTTGCCCGCCTCCAGGGGTGAGCAGACCACGCCGTCCAGCCCTGCCGACCTGGCGGTGCGTGCGTAGCTCATGACCACCTGGTCCAGAGGCCTTTCAATGAGCAGTTCCTTCTCCATGCTCTCCTGGTCTGTGGAGGTGAGCTGGGTGACGGCTATGAGCAGGGGGCGGCTGCCGTCGGGCCGGGTCAGGCCCTCCAGAGCGGCCTTCATCATGGCGGAGGTCCCGGCGGCATGGACGTTGCACATATCCACATCCAAGCCGGAGAGCACGGCCATGGCCTTTTTCACGGTGTTGGGGATGTCGTGGAGCTTCAGATCCAGGAAGATCTTGTGGCCCCGGGCCTTGATGTCCCGGACCACCTGGGGGCCTTCGGCATAGAACAGCTCCATGCCGATCTTCACAAAGGGCTTTTCCCCGGCGGGGAACCGGTCCAGGAAGGAGAGGGTCTCCTCACGGGTGGGGAAGTCCAGGGCGATGATAACGTCTTTTGCGCTCATATAAAAAACAGTCCTTTCTCTGATGATTCAGGTTTCAGGCCAAGAGAGTGGTTTCCATTGGCTGGTGGCAATATTCCGGCGGTAGAAGTTGGAGCCATCCTTGGCGATGGCGTAATCCCCATAGCGCCGCCCGGTCATCACCGGGTCCTCCAGTTTCCCGATCGGGTCTCCATAGCGGAGGGAGCAGAGATACGCCCACTGCCCGTTGACGACCTGCTCTTCAATGGGCTCTCCAAAGAAGTCGCTGGCCCAAACCAGGGAATAGGCCCCTTCGTCGGCCTCCATGGATGCGGGAATTTCCCCGATGGCGATCAGATGGTCGGCCAGTGTCTCCTGGGCCTCCTCAGGGGAGAGAATGGGGTCATTCGTATCGTCCAGCAGCGTCCACATATCCGTGCCGATGCCATACTCCCAGCAGGCAGAGCCGTCCTTGGCCACGGCGTAGATGGCCGCCAGCCGGCCGGCCATGGGCTCGGTGTCCTGTTCCGGCGGCAGGCCGTCGTCGGCATCCGGGCCGTAGAGCAGCTGAAATTCATAGGCCGTCTGGCCGTCTATCTCCGTTTCCACAGGCGGCTCTTCCGTCCACCAGACGTAGTGGAGGGCCTCTGTCTCAAAGCCGGTCTCCGGGTCATAGGATAGGTAGCTGGGGTTCTTGTCCAGCAGCATCTGGCTCAAAGCGTCCAGAGTATCCTCCGGCGCCAGCTCCGTTACAGTGACTTCCGAGGATTCCGGATCGGCGCTTCCGACGTCGTCCGGCGGGGCCGTTTGCCCGCCGCAGCCGGCGGGCAGCAGGCAGAGGATCAGTACCAGAACAGAGAGAAATCGACGCATAGAAGCCCCCCTTTACCGGTGGGCGGCACCGGTCAGGTCCGCGATGCGCTCCACACCCAACTTTTCGCAGGCGCCGGGCAGGACCTCGATGATCTTCTTGCAGGCATAGGGGTCCCGCAGGTTGGCGGCGCCGATCTCCACGGCGCTGGCCCCGGCCAGCATCATCTCGCACACGTCCTCGGCGGAGGAGACACCGCCGCAGCCGATGATGGGCAGCTGCACCGCCTCGTACACATCCCACACCATCCGCACCGCCACCGGGAACACCGCCGGGCCGGACAGGCCGCCGGTGCGGTTGGCGATGAGGGGCCGTTTCGTTTTCAGATCGATCCGCATCCCCAGCAGGGTGTTGATGAGGCAGATGCCGTCGGCTCCCGCGTCGGCGCAGGCCTTGGCGATCTCCGCGATGTCCGTGACATTAGGAGAGAGCTTCATAAAGACCGGCTTGTTTGTCACAGCCTTCACGGACTTTGTCACCTCCGCCGCGGCCTTGGGGTCGGAGCCGAAGTTCTTCCCTCCGGCGTGGACGTTGGGGCAGGAGATGTTCACCTCCAGAATGGCCACCTGCTCCACGTCGTTGAGCTTGGCGCAGTTCTCGGCGTACTCCGCCACCGAGAAGCCCCCCACGTTGGCGATCACCGGCCCGTGGAAGAGCTTGGCGATGCTGGGCACCTCCTCCGCGATCACCGCGTCGATGCCCGGGTTCTGGAGCCCCACCGCGTTCAGCATCCCGGAGGCGGTCTCCGCGATCCGGGGCTGTGGATTGCCCAGCCGGGGCTCCGCAGTGGTGCCCTTCCAGGAGAAGCTGCCTAAGATGTCCAGATCGTACAACTCCGCATACTCCCGGCCGTAGCCGAAGGTGCCGGAGGCGGGGATCACGGGATTTTTCAGCACCACATCTCCCAGGCGGACAGACAGGTTCACCATACGATCTCCTCCTTATACAGAATGGGGCCGTCCTTGCACACCCGTTTGTACCCGTTCACCGTGGGCACGGAGCAGCCCATGCAGGCGCCGAAGCCGCAGCCCATCCGGGCCTCGAAGCTGAACTGGCCGCCGGTGAGCTGTGCAAGGCCGTGGACCGCTTTCAGCATGGGGGTGGGGCCGCAGACGAAGGCGTAATCGCACTCTGGCACGTGGCGGGCCAGGTCCGTCACAAAGCCGCGGGTACCCAGGCTGCCGTCCTCCGTGGCCACCAGCAGGCGGCAGCCCAGCTTGGAGAACTCCTCCAGATAGAAGGCGTCCTTCCCGGACCGGAAGCCCAGGCCCACCGTAGGGGTGACGCCCGCCTCCAGCATCCGCTGGGCCAGTCCGTACAGGGGCGCGATGCCGATGCCGCCCCCCAGCAGGATGGGGTGCTGGCCGCCCTTGGTCCAATCAAAGCCGTTGCCCAGGCTCGACAGCACGTCCAGTTCCGTGCCGGGGTCGCACCGCACCAGATCATGGGTGCCCTCGCCCACCACCCGGACCAGGAGCAGCAGGGCGTTCTCCGTCCAGGTGCAGATGGAGATGGGCCGCCGGAGAAATTTGCCGGGCAGCTGGATGTTCACGAACTGCCCCGGCGCCGTGACGGCGGAGGTGTCCCCGGACAGCACCAGCTCATAGGTGTCGGCGGTCAGCTGCCGGGCGTGTTCCATGGTAAAGAGAGATTGTTTCATAGGTAGTCCTCCTGACAGGGGGGAATGGGGGTCTTGTTGACGTTGCGGGAGCTGGCGGTGTACACCAGATTCCCATTGCAGATGGTCTTGTCCACCCCGGCGGTGACGGTCCAGCCGTCAAAGGGCGTGGACCGGCCCTGGGAGAAGAAGGTGCCGCTGTCGATGGCGTGGGGCCAGTTCAGGTCCAGCACCGTCAGGTCCGCAAGTTCTCCCTCTTCAATCTTTCCGCCGGGCAGGCGGAACAGATGCCGGGGGTTGACGCACAGGGCGTTCAGCAGCGTGACAAAGGGCACGACACCCGGCTCCACCAGCTGTGTGTACAGCACCGGGAAGGCGCACTCCAGCCCCACGATGCCGTTGAGGCTGTGGAGCCCCTTGGATTTCTCCTCCGCGCTGTGGGGGGCGTGGTCCGTGGCGATGCAGTCGATGGTGCCGTCCAGCAGCCCCTCGATCAAAGCGTCCCGGTCCGCAGCGGACCGGATGGGGGGATTCATCTTGAACCGGCCGTCATCCATCAGGTCCTCGTCGCAGAGGATCAGGTAGTGGGACCCGGTCTCGCAGGACACCGGCAATTTTTCCGCCTTGGCTTTGCGGATCAGGGCCACGCTCTCCTTGGTGGACACGTGGCACACGTGGTACCGGCAGCCGGTCTCCCGGACCAGCTCCAGGTCCCGCTCCACCTGGCGCCACTCGCTCTCGGAGTCATTGCCGGGAAAGCCGTTCCGCTTTGCCCAGTCCCCGTTGTGGACGCACCAGCCGGGTGTCAGCAGGGACTCGTCCTCACAGTGGGCGGTGATGGGCTTGTCCAGCTGTTTGGCAAGCTCCATGGCAGCGCGCATCTGCTCCCGGGACTGGACGCCCTTCCCGTCGTCGGAAAAGCCGCAGACAAAGGGCCGCATGGCGGCCAGGTCCGCCAGCTCTCCGCCCTGCTCGCCCCGGGTGATGGCGCCGTAGGGGTACACCCGCACTCTGGCGTCCCGGGCGATGGCGTCCAGCTCCGGCCGCAGGTGCTCCAGGGAGTCCGGCACCGGATTCAGGTTGGGCATGGCGCACACCGCCGTGTAGCCGCCGGCGGCAGCCGCCGCCGTGCCGGAGGCGATGGTCTCCTTATAAGAAAATCCAGGCTCCCGAAGATGAACGTGTACATCAACGAAACCTGGAACAATGACTTGATCCTGACATTCAATTACGGAAAAACCTTCCTGGGGAAGGGAGGGAGAAATGGAAACAATACGGCCGCCGGAAATGGCAACGTCCATATTCTGGAACGTTCCGTTCCGAAAAACAGCCCCGCCGGTCAGCAACAGATTCATGGGGTACGCTCCTTCCTCTGGTGTTCATTCGACATATTATCTTAACGGAAAAGGAAGCGGTTGTCAACTGTATTTTAAAGAGCTTTCCGCAGGCGGCAAAAGCCGCCTGCGGCGTCCTGTCAGGGGAGCGGCCGGGGCGGCCGGCAGGCAAGACAATCGGCGTAGAGCCGGGAGACCTCCGGCCAGTCCACCAGCTGCCACCAGGCCTCGAAGTAGTCCCCCCGCCGGTTCTGGTACTGGAGGTAGTAGGCGTGCTCCCACACGTCGCAGCACAGCAGGGGCATCAGCGGCAGGGGCGTGTCCTGGTTGGGGGTCTTTTGGACGGCCAGACGGCCCTCCCGGTCGGTGGTCAGCCAGGCCCAGCCGGAGCCGAACTGTCCCAGGGCTGCCTGCCGCATGGCGGCCTTCAGCCCCGCCAGACCGCCGAAGGCCCGGAGGACGGCCCCCTCCAGCGGCGGTTCGGGGGCGGAGGCCGGCAGGGGGTGGAGGGTGCGGAAGTACAGGTCGTGGTTGTATACGCCCCCGGCGTTGTTTCGGACGCCCTGGCGGAGCTCCTCCGGCAGCGCCTCCCAGCGGAGGCACAGCTTCCGAAGAGACCAGGACTGATAGGCGGGCGCCCGCTCCAGCAGCTGATTCAGGGCGTCCAAATAGGCGGCGAAGTGCTTGTCGTGGTGAAAGCGCAGCACCTTTTCGTCCAGTTCCGGCTCCAGGGCGTCATAGCCGTAGAGCAGGGGCGGCAGGGTAAAGGGGTAGTGTTGTTCCAAGGGGATCATCCTTTCCGGCGGGAAGAAACCTCCGCTGCCTCCATCCTATGCAGGCAGGCGGGCGCCTATTTCCCAAACCCGCCGGACAGCAAAAAGCCGGGCGGACAAATTTGCCCGCCCGGATTGCGCTCAGCAGTGGCCGCAGGTGTGGCCCTCCTCGTGGTGGCCGCAGCCGTGGTCGCCGCAGGTGTGTGCCTCCCCGTGGTGATGGTCGCAGGTGGCGCCCTCCGCGCTGACCAGGGTGCCCGCCAGCAGCTCCGCCACCCGGGTGTCCGCATCGCCCTGGCAGCCGGCATACAGCCGGATGCCGGCCTCCGCCAGGGCCATCTGGGCCCCGCCGCCGATGCCGCCGCAGATCAGGGCGTCCACCTGGTGGTCCTTCAGAAAGCCCGCCAGGGCCCCGTGGCCGCTGCCGTTGGTGTCTACCACCTGGGAGGAGGCAATGGCGCCGTTCTCCACGTCGTAGAGCTTGAACTGTGCCGTGTGGCCGAAGTGCTGGAACACCTGGCCGTTTTCATAGGTGACCGCGATTTTCATGAGGATGCTTCCTTTCCGTTTTGGGAGGCACACCGGCCGCAGGGCCTGCCGCAGCCCCGGCAGTTCTCCTGGGGACAGAGGCTGTAGCTGCCGCCGCCGATCTGGAGGGGGCGGCCCTCCACCAGGAACGCCGCCAGCTTCCGCCGGGCCTGGGCGTAGATCCGCTGGACCGTGGTCCGGGCCACCCCCATCTGGGCGGCGGCCTCCTCCTGGTTCAGCCCCAGGTAGTCCATCAGCCGGATCGCCTCATACTCCTCCACCGTCAGCCCCACAGCCTCCCCGCGGGCAGGCTGCTCCGGAGCGAAGCGGCAGTGGGCCGGCATCTGGCAGACCCGGCGGCATTTGGCATTCCGCGGCATGGATGTCCCTCCCTTGTTTTGAACATATGCCCATTATACACAGTTTTGAACATATGTCAAGAATAACTTTGGAAAAATCTCCGTTCCGCCTTGACAGGCCGGGGTGCCCCCCGTATGATGGAGTCAGAGAGGGGGTGGTCCCAGTGAAGAAAAGATGGAAAATCCTGCTGGCGTGCGTTGTGGTAGTGGCAGCGGTGGCGGCCATCGCTGCGGGAATCTGCACCCGGTATGTCCTGCATTACCCTGCGGTGGGGGAGGACTACCAGATCCACATTGTTGAAGTGGGCGAGGGGCTGGCCGATGTCACGGATCAAGTGGACCTGGAAGCCCTCGGTAGCCTGCTCCAAAACGCAAAACGCCTGGGCTATCATCGGGGAGGAAATACCGTTCGGATGGGAACGCGTCATGTGTTGATCGTTGGGATAGATAAAACGGGGCCTGTCAACATCTCTCTGGACGAAGATGCCTGTTCAGTGGACCGTGGAGATGCACTGGGCCACTATCCCCTGGTGAACGGCGAGGAGTTGCTGGACCAGGTCTGGGCCCTGCTGCCGGAGCCGTAACAGGGGAGGGATATACCTGTGAAGAAAAGATGGAAAATCCTGCTGGTGTGCGTTGTGGTAGTGGCAGCAGTGGCGGCCATCGCTGCGGGAATCTGCGCCCGGTATGTCCTGCATTACCCTGCGGTGGGGAAGGACTTTGAGATCAGTTTCATCAGAGCTGGGGAGACGCTGAAGGACATCACGGAACAGCTTGATCAGGATACTCTGGACACCCTCAACGAATTGGTGCGAGGCGCAGAGAGAAGAGGATTTCGTGTTAGCAGCTCTCCATGGCTTACGGAGAGCAGTGTGGAAATCAGCGGAAGAGACAGCGAAGGGCTATGGCATATCTATCTGGACGAGGACACCGCCGTAATTTATGATGGTGGCAGACGGTATCCCCTCATCAACGGCGAAGATCTGCTGGACCAGGTCTGGGCCCTGCTGCCGGAACCCTAATCGGAAAGGGAGGAATGTTCAGATGGAACAGCGGGAGGCGGCCATCCGCCGGTGGTTCGAGATGTGGCTGACCAAGCAGGATACCGGCATCCGGGACCTCTTTGCCCCGGACGCGGTGTACATCGAGAGCTGGGGCCCGGCGTACCACGGCGCGGAGCAGATTGCCTGGTGGTTCACCGAGTGGAACCGCCGGGGCACGGTGGAGCGGTGGGACATCCGCCAGTTCTTCCACAAGGGGGACCAGACGGCGGTGGAGTGGACCTTCGCCAACCAGATGGATGACGGCCGCCGGGAGGTGTTCGAGGGCATGACCCTGGTCCGCTGGACGGCGGCGGGGCAGATCTCCCGCCTCCAGGAGTTCGGCTGCAACCTGGACCGCTACGACCCATACGCCCACGGCCCGGAGCCCCAGTTCCGGGACCAGCCGGCGGCCTGGTTCTGAACAGTGCAAAAAGCGGCGCCCGTTCCGAAAGGAACGGGCGCCGCTGTTCGGATAGAGCGGAGCGTCTTACTTTTGCAGCGTCTTGACCCACTGGCCGTACTTCTCCAGATTGGCGTCGCAGGCGGCGGAATCCGCGCCCTGGGTCAGGATATACACCTTGATCTTGGGCTCTGTGCCGGAGGGCCGCACCAGGATGGTGGTGCCGTCAGCCAGCTCAAAGCGCAGGACGTTGCTGCCGGACAGCTCCATCTTGCTGACCTTGCCAGTGGCGCAGTCCACGGTGCTGCCGTCCTGATAATCCTTGCGGACCACCACATCCACACCGGCGATGTTGGCCGGGGGTGCGGTACGCAGGCGCTTCATCAGCGCCGCCATCTTTTCCAGACCATCCAGACCGGGCATGACCAGGTTATGGGTCTTTTCGCCGTACCAGCCGTACTTCTTGTACAGTGCCTGCAGGGCGTCATACAGCGTCATGCCCTTGGCGGCGTACCAAGCGGCCATCTCTGTGATCAGCAGGGACGCGGTGACGGCGTCCTTATCCCGCACGTAGTCGCCCAGCATATAGCCGTAACTCTCCTCGTAGGACATGATGACGTGACCCTCGCCGGCGGCCTCCAGCGCGTTCTTCTTCTCGGCCATGAACTTGAAACCGGTGAACGTGTCGCAGCAGGTGACGCCGTTGCTCTCGGCCACCTTGCGGGCCATCTCGGTGGTGACGATGGTCTTGAGGAAATAGGGATGCTCCGGCATCTTACCCGCCCGGCGCATGGCGCCGATCAGGTAATCCAGCAGCAGCACGCCGGTCTGGTTGCCGGTGACGGCGATGAACTTGCCGTCCGCGCCGCGGACCATAATGCCCACACGGTCGCTGTCCGGGTCGGTGCCCAGGATGAAGTCCGCGCCTACCTTGTCGGCCAGCTCGATGGCCAGATAGAAGCCCTCCGGGTTCTCCGGGTTGGGGGAGGCTACCGTGGGGAACGTGCCGTCCAGCACCATCTGCTGCTCTACGCAGTACAGGTTCTTCACACCCAGGCCGCGCAGAGCCTCCGGCACCAGCTTCCAGCCGCAGCCGTGGAAGGGGGTGTATACCACCTTGAAGCTGTCGGCTACCTGGGCGACGGAGGCACGATCATTGATCATAGCCATGACGTTGGACATGAACATCTTGTCCGTCTCCTCACCCAGCAGGGTGATAAGACCGGCCTTCACCGCGTCGTCAAAGGCCATGCGCTTCACGCCGGTGAAGATGTCGATCTGCTCCAGCCGGGCGGCGATGGCGGCGGCGTGCTGGGGCGGCAGCTGCGCGCCGTCGGCCCAGTAGACCTTGTAGCCGTTGTACTCCTTGGGGTTGTGGCTGGCGGTCACGTTGATACCCGCCTGGCAGCCATAGTACCGCACGGCGAAGCTCAGCTCCGGCGTGGGGCGCAGGGACTCGAAAATACGCACGCGGATGCCATTGGCGGCGCAGACCTCCGCCGCGGCACGGGCAAAGGCCATGCTGTTCACGCGGCAGTCCATGCAGATGGCCACACCTTTTTGTTTGGCCTCATCGCCCTCGGCGGCGATAACGTCGGCAAAGCCCTGTGTGGCCCAGCGGATGACGTGTACGTTCATCTGGTGCAGGCCCACCTTCATGGTGCCCCGCAGTCCGGCGGTACCGAATTCCAGCGGGCCGTAGAACCGGCTCTCGATCTCCTTCTCGTCCCCGGCGATGGCCTGCAGTTCGGCCTTTTCGTCGGCGTTCAGCGCGTCGCTGGCCAGCCAGCGCTCGTATTCCCTCTTATAGTCCAGCATATTCAAAAACTCCTTTCAGGCGTGTTCTTCCGTTTCCTCGTCCTCCACCGGCCGGGAGGCCAGCAGGTCCTTTGCCTCCTCCAGCTGCGCTTCGGGCACATACAGGCTGGCGCCGTAGCCGGAAAAGCCGTTGATGACCTTTCCCGCACCGCCGTCCAGATCGTAATACTTGAAGCAGGGGATGCCGTAGGCCGCCAGCAGGGAGATGATCATATCCGTGTCGGCGGGAGAATCGAAGGTCTGCGTCAGCAGCACGGCCTTCTCGTCCTGCCCCTGCGCGTCCTTGGGCCAGGCGGGTACATCCGGCTTCCCGGTGAAATTCCAGTTGTCCATAGTCTGCCTCCTATTTGTGGTATTTTGTCCCGGCGGTGATCTGGTATGCCCGGTAGAGCTGCTCCAGCAGCATAATGCGCGCCATGTGGTGGGGGAACGTCATGGGGGACATGGACAGCCGCCAGTCGGCCAGCTTTTTCACGTCCTCGCTGAGTCCCACGCTGCCGCCGATGAGAAAGGTGATCTGCGTCTTTCCCTGCACGCCGAAGTCCGCCATCCGGCGGCTCAGCTCCTCGCTGGAGCAGGGCTTGCCCTCGATGCACAGGGCCACCACCGCGCCGCCCTTGGGCAGACGCTCCCGGATGGCCGCGCCCTCGGCCTGCAGGGCCTTCTGTATCTCCGCCGGGGAGGGCTCCTCCGGCAGGCGGTATTCCGGCAGCTCCACGATGTCCAGCTTGCAGGATCGCTGCAGCCGCTTGACGTACTCCGCCGCCGCGTCGATGTAGAACTTCTCTTTCAGCTTGCCTACGCACAGAATGGTCACTCGCTGCATACGCACACCTCCGCCGTGTACGGCCCGCTGAGCTCCGACCGCGGCGCCACGGTCACGGCGGCGTCCAGCCCCGCCAACGCCCGCTCCAGTGTCTGCCGTGCCCGTTCCGGGGTATTGTTTTCCCGGCTCAGATGGGCCAGCACGAACTGCCGCGTCCCACCTTCTGCCAGCCGCCGGGCAAACGCGCCGGCTGCGGCGTTGGACAGGTGGCCCCGCGCACCCAGAATACGCTGCTTCAGGTAATAGGGATACGGCCCGGAGAGCAGCCATTCCTCGTCGTGGTTGCTCTCCAGCACCAGCAGTCCCACACCCTGCAGCGCCTGCTCGGCCTCCGGCGTGACAACGCCCGTGTCCGTGAGTATCCCGATGCTTGCCCCGTCATGATCCACACGAAAATCGATGCCCTCCGTGGCGTCATGGCTGGTGGGAAACACGGTGATCCGGGCGTTCCCGATGTCGAAAGCGCCTGCCCTCGGAATGACACGCAGTACATCCGACACGCAGGAACTCTTGCGGCACAGGGCTTCCGCCGTTCCACGGCTGGCGTACAGCGGCAGACGGTGCTGCTTTGTCAGCGTCGCCACGCCGCAAATGTGGTCCGTGTGCTCGTGAGTCAGCAAAACGCCGGAGATATCCGCCGGGGACAGGGCAAGCGCCTGCAGGGCGCCGCATATTCGCCGCGCGGAGATGCCGGCGTCCACCAGAAGGTGGGTCCCGCCGGCGCTGACCAGCAGGCAGTTTCCCTCAGACCCACTGGCTAAGATATGTACGGTCAACAACGGTCTATGTCCTCTCTGAACGAAAACACCCGCCGCGGCAAGCCGCAGTTGGCTGCGGCCTCTCGCAGCGGGCGCTGGATGGCTTCGTGTTATCCTGCGTGGGTCTCGGTGTCAGCCTCATCGGGCACGTCCACCAGGGAGATATCCGCGCCCACCGCGCGGAGCTTGCCTACCAGATCCTCGTAGCCGCGCTCGATATAGTTGATGTGGCTCAGCTCGGTGGTGCCCTGCGCCGCAAGACCGGCAATGACCAGTGCTGCGCCGGCGCGAAGATCGCAGGCCTGAATGGGGGCACCCACCAGCTGTTTCACGCCCTCTACAACCGCCACCTTGCCGTCCACCTGGATGTGTGCGCCCAGGCGCTTCAGTTCATCCACATACTTGAAGCGGTTGGCGCCGTATACGCCCTCGGTCACCAGGCTTGTCCCCTCCGCCAGCGCCAGCACCGCGGTGATCTGGGGCTGCATATCCGTGGGGAAACCGGGATAGGGCAGCGTTTTGACGTTGGTCTTTGTCAGCGGACCGCTGCGCCGCACCAGCAGGGAGTCGTCATCTTCTGTGACGGATACGCCCATCTCCATCAGCTTGGCGCTGATACACTCCATGTGCTTGGGGATGACGTTCTTCAGCAGCAGCTGGCCGCCGGTGGCCGCCACGGCGGCCATATACGTGCCGGCCTCGATCTGGTCGGGAATAATGCCGTAAGAGCCGCCGGTCAGGCGCTTCACGCCGCGGATCTTGATGGAATCCGTGCCCGCGCCTTTGATGTCGGCGCCCATGGAGTTGAGGAAGTTAGCCAGGTCCACGATGTGCGGCTCCTTGGCGGCGTTTTCGATCGTGGTGGTACCCTCGGCCAGTGCCGCGGCCATCATAATATTCATGGTGGCCCCCACGCTCACCACGTCCAGATATACCGGCGCACCCACCAGACGGCCGTTTTTGGCGGCGGTGTGGATGAAGCCGCCCTCCACGGACACCTCAGCGCCCATGGTGGTGAAGCCCTTGATATGCTGGTCGATGGGCCGGACGCCGAAGTTGCAGCCGCCGGGCATGGCCACGGTGGCCTGGCCGAAGCGGCCCAGCAGCGCACCCAGCAGGTAGTAACTGGCGCGGATACGCCGCGCCAGGTCGTAGGACGGGCGGGTGGAGTGGATGGCGTGGCAGTCGATCTCAATGGCGTGCTGGTTCAGCACGCGCACCTTTGCGCCCAGCTCCTCCAAAATAGAGAAGAACAGGGTCACATCGCTGATCTGGGGGATGTTCTCGATACGGCATACGCCATCCACCAGCAGGGCGGCAGGGATGATAGCTACAGCGGCGTTTTTCGCACCGCTGACGGTCACTTCACCAAAAAGCTCTCGTCCGCCGCGGATCATGTATTTATTCAAGGCAGTTTCCCTCTTTTCAAGTCATCGGTGCTTGTATGCGGCGGCGCTGTGCCGGCGTCAAAAGCGCCAAACATAGTGTGTCCAGACAGCGCTCGGTCCATACGGCGCAATACAAGTGCTATCAGTATACCATATTTTTCGATAAAAGCAAGAAAACCGCAGGAAATTTTTAAGAGAACCGAAAAGCTGCACAGAAAAAAGCTCCCGGGGGACGGATATCCGTCTCCCGGGAGCCTTTGCCCCCTGCGAAGCGCGCTCGTGCACTGTACATTCTCCCGCGCAGTGAGCCCCCCTCGGCTTCGTGTCCCCTTGTTGATCCCCCCTGCCGTGCGGCGTACCCCTATGCCGCAGCCCCCTGCAAGGCCAAATAGTACGATACCACTTCGCAAACTGTTTTTCAAGGATAATTCGCGTTTTTTAGCCAATTTTTTGCGCTGTTCAACGTCTCTACGCCGGTGTGTTCAGAAAAGTGCAGGCAATAGGCGCGATTTGATAATCGCCCGCCTGGGAGAAGAAAACGCCCCTACCGTGGCTGGGGCAAGTGGCCGCGTAAGCCTCCGCGTAAGCCTCCGCGCCGCCGGGGCGGCGAAGCTCCTTTTACGCACAAAAACACAGACAACACTTTTACCGAATAAATTGTAACCGAATTATGAACGGGATTTTGGGCGTATTTCGGGCCAAATAGTTTACATAATGACTTTTCGATTTTGACTGGAAAATTTTTCCAGCTAAGTTGTTGCATTTTTTGAAAATCTCGATTTGAATTGCATAAATGCTGCGTTACACAAGAATCACGCTTTGCAGGTGCTCAGATAAATTGCGTAAATTACTGGTAAATTATGGAAGAAATGGAAATTATTTCCATTTCCGGGCGATTTTTGACGGCGCGGCGGCGCTGTCTCAAAAATGGAAATAACTGGTAATAAAAACCGTAAAAATTTTTACAACATAATGATGTTTACGTTGTAAACCGCTGGCGAGAGT
>ERZ827423.2495-NODE-2495-length-14410-cov-61.323581_pt1 | contig 14410 bp, 13 predicted proteins | sample MGYA00519775_ERZ827423 | MGnify/ENA primary metagenome ERZ827423 (study PRJEB31778, sample SAMEA3449296) | human gut metagenome | biome: human gut; feature: human-associated habitat; material: faeces | place: United Kingdom | collected 2010/2012 ...
AGACAGAGGCCTCTCACGCCTTTAACATCGGTTCGAATCCGGTACGGGTCACCAAGTTCAAACTCCGCCTTCGGCGGGATGATTTAGCTCCATCTTTATGATGGAGCTACTTTTTTCGATAGGAGGCCCCCATGGCAAAGCAATCCATCCGTCTCTCCGACCATTTCACGTATGGCAAGCTGCTGCGCTTCACGCTCCCCTCCATCTGCATGATGGTTTTCACGTCCATCTACGGCGTGGTGGATGGTCTGTTCGTCTCCAATTTCGTGGGTAAAACGCCCTTTGCCGCCGTAAACCTGGTCATGCCCTTCGTGATGATCCTGGGCGGCATGGGCTTCATGATCGGCACCGGCGGCACCGCCCTTGTGTCCAAGCTGCTGGGCGAGGGCAAGCAGGAGGAGGCCCACCGCACCTTCTCCATGCTGGTACTGTTCACACTGCTGTTTGGCGCAGTGCTGTCCGCCGTGGGCATCATCACCATGCCCGCCGTGTCCCGTCTGCTGGGCGCGTCTGACGCCATGATGGCCGACTGCATTCTCTATGGCCGCATCGTCACCGGCTTCACCTTCGCCTTCATGCTGCAAAATGTGTTCCAGAGCTTCTTCATCGCCGCCGAAAAGCCCCGCCTAGGCCTTTTCGTCACCGTGGCCGCCGGCGTCACCAACATGGTCCTGGACGCGCTCTTCATCGCCGTTTTTAACTGGGGTGTGGCCGGCGCGGCCATCGCCACCGGCCTGAGCCAGTGTGTGGGCGGCGTACTGCCCCTGATCTACTTCCTGCGGCCCAACACCAGCCTGCTGCGCCTGCGGCCCGCCGCCCTGCGTCTGCGCCCCATTCTCCAGTCCTGCGGCAACGGCTCCTCCGAGCTGATGAGCAACATCTCCTCCTCCCTGGTAGGTATGCTCTACAACTTCCAGCTCATGCGCCTGATCGGCGAGGACGGCGTCTCCGCCTATGGCGTTCTGATGTACGTCCAGTTCATCTTCGTAGCCATCTTCATCGGCTACTCCATCGGCAGCGCGCCGGTGGTCAGCTTCCACTACGGCGCGCAGCACCACAGTGAGCTGAAAAATCTCCTGCGGAAAAGCGTCCTGCTGATGACCATCGGCGGCGTGACCCTGACGGTCCTGGCCCGTGTGCTGGCCGCCCCCTTGTCCCGGCTGTTTGTGGGCTACGATGCCAGCCTCTACGCTCTGACTACCCATGCCTTCCGGCTGTTCTGCTGGTCGTTCCTACTGGCAGGCTTCAACATCTTTGCCTCCGGCTTCTTCACCGCCCTGAACAACGGTGCCGTCTCCGCTGCCATCTCCTTCCTGCGGACGCTTGTGTTCCAAGCCGGCTCCGTCGTCATCCTGCCCATACTTCTGGGCGTGGACGGTATCTGGTGGGCCATCACCGCCGCCGAGATCTTTGCCTTTATCATCTCCGGCGTCTTTCTGGTGCTCAAGCGGAATAAGTACCACTATATGTGAGCGTTTTCCCCTTGCAATCGCATAAACATAGTGCTATACTATGTTTACTAACATAAGGGAGGTCTTCCCATGCTCGTATCTACCAAAGGCCGTTACGCCCTCCGGGTCATGCTGGAGCTGGCTCAGGACGACAGCGCCGCCTATCTCCCCCTGCCCGCCATTGCCGAACGGCAGTGCATCTCTGAAAAATATCTGGAGAGCATCATTTCCGTGCTGTCCAAGGCCGGCCTGGTGGATGGCCTTCGTGGCAAGGGCGGCGGCTACCGCCTGAACCGCCCCGCCGCTGACTACTCCGTGGGCCAGATCCTGCGGCTGACCGAGGGCTCTCTGGCCCCCGTCACCTGCCTGGAGGGCGACGAGAACACCTGCCCCCGCGCCGGTCACTGCACCACGCTCCCCATGTGGGAAAAGCTGGACACCATCATCAACGACTATCTGGACAGCGTCTCCCTGGCCGACCTGCTGGCGCAGACCGACGGCAACGCTCTCTGAAAATGCATCGAAAAAACTCCCGGACCGCCACGGTCCGGGAGTTTTTTACTTTTCAGGTCCGACTCAGCCCTTGTGCTCCGTCTTGGCCGTATCCGTCTTGCTGGCAGTGTCGGTCTTATTGGCGGCAGCATCCTCCACCGCGGAGATATTCGCGGCAGCGGCCGCGGCGTCTGCCGCTGCCTTGTCCTGGATGCGGTCCGCCGGGATACCGGCAGCCTCAGCCTCACCGCGGGTCATGGTGATGGGCGCGGCGGAGTCCTCCACCAGCTTTGCCATCAGCAGATAGCGGTGATGATCGTCGCCGTTCTTGCACACGGACAGCACCACCACCTTATCGCCCGCCTGGGGCAGGTTGGTCTTGTCCACGTTCACGCAGCCCTCGGCACTGTAAAAGGCGTTCTGGTTGGTGTCGCTTTTGTACTTAGGATCGCTGGCCGCCTTGCCCAGCGCCTCAAAGAATGCGTTAAACACCTTCTCGTCCTTGAAGTCGTGGTAGTACAGGATGTGGCTGGTATCATAGGGGATGCATGCGAAGAACTTATAGGTCAGCTGACGGCCCGGCTGATAGATGTACAGCACGGCGTTGTCGTCGAACTTCAGCGTCTCGCCGTAGCTCTGCAAGCCGCCGAACATGGTCCGGTTGGCCATGTTGTGGCCATAGATCACCGTCACGGGATCGCTCAGGTCTGCCTTGTTATAGTGGGACTGGATATACAGAGAACCCGCCTTGTTGGTCACGCCGTCCAGGTCGCGGTTCAGATAATAATCGTCGTCATACCCGGTGCTGCTCTTGGTGGACTTGGGGCTCTGCGCCAGATAGTGTCCCTTGCTGATGGCGCACTGGGTGGCATTTGGCACCTGAATGAACCCGAACACATCCGGGTACTTCTTCTCGTCAAAGCTGATACCTTCCGGCAACTGGATGGGCTCCGGCTCCACGATGACCTCCTCGTCCTTGGGGTCCACCTCCGGTTCCTTCTGCTCGCCGCAGCCCACCAGCACGGCAGAGCCCAGCGTCAGCAGCGCCATCACAAGCGCCATTCGGCGTAAAAAGTGCTTCTTCATCTTCTCCATTGCTGCTCCTTCCCGCGGCTCCTCTCTTCCTCTCGAGCCGCTGCGGCGTGTCCGCCGCGTCGCAATATACTTTGATATGATACCATACAGCGCCCCTGATTGCAAGCACTTTTCCTCTATCCGACCCTTATGCCAGCGTCATGCCGTACTGGCCCAGCAGCTTCTCGAACCGCTGCCGCTGCGCCGGTGTCATGCGGGCCGTATACTGCGCCGCCAGCGCCTGGGCCAGGTCGCCGTTGCCCCGCTTCAGATAGTTCACCACAGCCCGCTGCAGGCTCTCCGCCGCCGTAGAGCTCAGGCTCTCGCTCCTGCTGCCGGTATCTCCACTATCTGTAAGACGGACGCCGGAGGCGGAAAGTTTCCTCTCCTGCTCCGCTTTGTCGGAAAAATGTGCCAGCAGCGTCTGATACAGCTTCTGGTCCTGACTGCCCGCGTCCTCATATGCCGCCTGAGCCGCCTCCAGCTGCTTCTGCCAGTCGCCACGCGCCTCCTGCCAGCGGTCATAGTCCGCCTTTTCCTGCGCGTCCAGCATACTGTACTGGTTCTGCAAAGCCTTGCCCTCCTGCTGATACTCCGCCAGCGCCGCCTGCCGCAGCTCCGGCACCAGCGCTGCCAGCTCCTGCAAATAGCCGTTGTACGCCTGCTGCCCCGCGCTCTGGGCGTAGCTGGAGGCATACCCGCCGGTCAGGGCCGCCGCCTTGCCCAGCGTGTCCTCCATGGCCGCCGCGCCGCGGGCGGCATACAGTCTGGCGTACCGCTGGTACGACTCGTCCTCCTCCGGATCGTAGTCAAAGGCCTCACGCCCCGCGATCTGGTCATACAGCGCCTGCAAACGCTCCTCGAACCGGGACCGGTACGCCTCCGGCTCCAGCGCCGCCACGCTGTCCCGGTAGGCCTGCGCCGCCGTTACCTCGTCCGACGGCGTATAGCCCCTCTCCAGCTCCTGCAGACGCCGCGCCGTGCCCGCCGTGACCTCCGCTCTGGGTGCCGCCGCCTCTGCTGCTGCGGCGGCCTGCGCCGCCTGCTCCGCCGCCGTAGGCGCGGACAGCAGGCTCCCCCACGTCTCGTCGCCGGCAATGCCGTCCACCATCGTCAGTCCGTTCTTCTTCTGATAGTCCCGTACCGCGGCTCTCGTCTTCTTGCCGAAGATACCATCCTGGTCCAGACTATACCCCCGCTTGTTCAATTCATTCTGCAGCTGCCGCACCGCGCTGCCCTGTGAACCGTACGCCACCATCGTATACGTCGATGCCATGCCTCTCTCCTCCTTGTCATGTCGTGCGCCGCCAGCCATACACGCCGGCGATGCCTGTCTCCACGCTCTCCCACGCTGCGCCTGCCGGTGTCTCCGGCGCCGCAGGGCTGTCTGTCAGGCGCACGCTGCCCACCGGAAACAGCATCGCCTCCACTGTCTGTCCGTTCACCGTCAGTGCGCCGGATACCGCCACATCCCCGTAAAACACCGCCGGCCACACGCACTCCAACGCCTCCTGCTCCGCGTATTTGCCGAAGGCCGCGCCCATTCCGCCGGCGCGCAGATGCAGCGTCACCCGGCTGGTGGCCGCCGTATACCGCACCACCCGCACGTTGCCCACCGTGTCCTCCGCGCTCAGCTCCACCTCATAGGAGGTCCCGCCGTCCAGCCCGCCGCCCAGCAGCTGCTCTGCCCCCGGCAGCAATGTCACATAGCCGTTCCACGCGCCGCCCACGGGCCGGAAGCGCGCCCGCAGGACCACCGTATTGTGCCCCTGCACATCGGCGCACTGTGCCGCGCACTTTACCTTCAGATACGCCCCGTCGTCCTTCTCTGTGCCGTCCGCGGCGCACCGCGCCGCCATGGACGCCGTGATGGCCGGCGGATAGTACGCCGCCACCGTCACCGCCTCGCCTGTCGCCGTCGCCGACCGTCCCCGGCTGTCCGTCACCGTGACCGTGGGCCGCAGCGTCCCGCTGATGCCGATGACCGCCGTCGTCCCGGCAGTGCCGGTCAGCTCCTGCCCCGCAAAGCGGAATTGCACCGACCGCACGGACGCGCCGCCCTGTGCCGCCGCCGTTGCCGCGTACCGTATCCGGCTGATGCCCTGCACACACAGGCCCCAGCTCTCCGCTGCCGTACCGTCGTTTACCACCTCCGTGGTCAGCGACGCCGTGGGCCGCATGGTCTCCGGCACATACGCCGTGAACGCCGCGCTCAGGCTCCCCACCGGCGTACCGCCGCTGTACACCTTCACCGTCACCGTCCCGGTGCCGTGCGTTGTCTCCGGCAGCTCCCCGGCCAGCGACTCCGGCACTGTCCACTGATACACCACGCGCCCCGCGCTGCTGCTCACCGTCCGCAGCGCGCCGCTGCTCAGCGTTCCGGAGGCCGCCCCCAGCACATAGCTGAACGTAAAGCTGTACCCATACCCGGGCCGCGTCAGCGTCAGCGTCCCCGTCTGTCCGATCACCGCGTCCCCCGCCGTCAGCGAGAAATCTCCAATGTCCTCCACGCGCTCCACCGGCAGCGCATAGCCGTAGCTGTCGTCTCTGGCAGACCCGGAGCCGCTGTACAGCCGTATCCCCAGCGGCGCGGTGCCCACTGCTCCTGCCGCTGTTACCCAGCCGCTGTCGTACTCGATCGCGCTGCTCCACCGGCTGGGCGATGCCGCCTTCAGCGTATGCCCGCTGCACACACTTCCGCCGTCCACCGTCACCGACAGATAGATAGGGTACCCAAAATACGATGCCCCTGTCAGCGGCGCCACGGTCACATAGATCCTGTACTGCATCGCGCTGCCGCTGCGTCGGCTGTCATAGCCGAAGCTGACGCCGATCTTCGGCACGCCGCCCCACTGGATGCTGTCCAACGCCGTATAGCTCACACACTCACCCTCCGATCCACCGGAAGGCCAGTCCGCCCTCCGCCGCCTCCATGCTCCACTGTCCTACATCGATACCGCCCAGCACCGTAATGTTCGTGATGTACAGCCGGTTGTTGGACACATAGGCCACCTCCGTGGCGTCCTGCCAGAAGGACAGCCGCGTGGCGGTGAACACCGCGCGAAAGTTGTTCTGCTCTACCACCTTCTCGCCGTCCACCTCTCTGCACGTCAGGTCCTGCCCCACAGCCACGCCATACACCGGCGCGGCCCCGTCGTAGTACACGATACCCGTGCGGATATACCCCTCCGTGTCCAGCTTATAGTGCGCGAAGGCCGCGTCCACCTTCTCCACGTTGGCCTGCAGGTCAGAGAAAAAGCTGTAATACTGCGTCACCGCCTCCGGTGCCGCCTCCAGCTGGGCGCTGAGCTTCGCCACATAGCTGCCGAAGTCCGAGCTCGCCACATATTCCTCCTCCAGCTTCGCCGTCAATGCCGCCGTGGTCTTCTGTACCTGGTCCGCCGTCTTCAGGATCATGCTCCGCAGCGTCTCATACTGCCCGTCCGCCGTCTCCGATGCCGCCGTGCCCAAGCGCCCGTTGGCCTGCCGCCGGGCGGAGGCCTCTCCGGCCCCGCCGCCCAGCGCCTCCAGCTGTCCCAGCGCCAGGTTGAGCTGCTGGGCCATCTGCACCAGATACGCATACTGCTGTGCGATCTGCTCCTGCACCGATCCCACCGGTGCCATCGGCAGGGCAAGCACGCTCATGGCCCGTCACTTCCCTTCTCATACACCGCTGCCGCGCTGTACACCCGGCACGGTCCGTCCCCGGCCAGCTTCAGCCGCAGGTGTCCGCACCGCCGGGGCCGCACCTGCAGCACCGCGCCGCGGGTCTGCCCCGCCTCGCCGGAGACACCGCCCACCTGTTCCCAGACGTTGTCCCCGTCATAGCAGACATACGCCTTCACCGTGCTCCCGGCCGCCGTCTTCAGCCGCAGCTCCAGCCGCGAGAGATACTTGTGCTCCGGCGTGTACAGTCCCAGGTCGCCGCTTTCGGCGCTCCAGGAGAACCCCGTCTCTGCCGTTCCCAACGTACCGCTTGTATCCAGCAGCCGTCCGTCGCTGCACAGTACTGTCATCTCCCCGTTCCACCGGGCGAAGGCCACCGCCGCCGTATTGTCCTGTCGGTGCCACAGCCGCTTCTGCGTGTCGTACACCAGCAGCTCCGTCTCTCCCGCCGCGTCCACGGCGGACAGCCAGTACCGGCCGCTTTCCCCGCCGGCCACGCCGCCGGTATACCGCTTGTCGCCCAGCGCCCGGGATACGCACACCGGCATACTTCCGTCAAAGGCGTACACCCCGTCGTTCCCCAGATAGTACACCACACCGTCCGCCACGGCCACGGTTCTCTCCGCACCCTTCCGCACGCCGCTGCACGGCACCGTCACGATCTGGTGCCCGCCGCCCGCCGCCGGATAGATGCGCTCCATGCAGTTCTCCTTGAAGAACACCACGCCGCCCATGCAGGCCGCCGCCCCGGTAAAGGGTCCGTCCGAGCCTCTGGCGGCGGCGTAGCTGTCGGTGCTCAGCCCCGCAAAGCTGTTCCAGTTGCGGAAATCTCCCAGCGCGCAGGCGTATATCTCGTTCACCGCCTGACCGTCCACGATGCCGTATTTGCACCCCCACAGCCGGTTGCCCTGCTCCACCACAAAGTCCATCTCCGGCATCAGCCGCATCACCGTCACCGCAGCCGTCTGGCTGTCCAGCGTCCGGCACAGCGCCGGCACCAGCACCCAGTCGTCCTCCGCCGCCTGCAATATGTGCAGGCCGTTCAGCTCCGCCGCGCCGCAGCCTGCCACCGTCACGCCGTCCCCAGTGCGGAAACCCAGTCCCACGCCCACGGCGGCGATCTTTGTGCACACCTCCGCCAGCGCCGTCCACGCGCCGCCGTCATACCGCCGCATCACGCTCTCCGGTCGCTCCGTGTCCAGCCACAGATCCCCCGTCCGGGGCTCCTGGGGCGCCTCCGTGCCCGCCGCGTAGCTGCCCAGGCTCTCCCCCGTCCCGTCGCACAGGGTGAACGTCACCTCTCCCGTGGTGGCCCGCACGTTCTCCATGCTTCCGAAGTCCGTCAGATCCTGGGTATTGATGTACTTCTTGTCCGGAAAGATCAGCAGATACGCCCCCATGCTCACCAGCTGCTTCCGGCTGTCCGTCAGCACCAACCCCGTTTTCGCGCCGTTCACATACAACGCCGTACCATCCACCCAGAACAGTCCGTCCTTCTCCGTCATGCCGTTGGGCTTCGCCAGCTGCGTCACCGTCCGCCGCAGGGGCCGCGTCTCCAGCGCCGGATACCCGCTGCTCCACAGGTTCTCCATCTGCTCCAGACTCCCCGCGCCGCTGCCCGGACGGCGGTCCAGTCCCCCGAACTGCTCTACACCTGCCCGCTGCTGCGCCGCCGCCTTCAGCTTGGGAAAATACATCTCCGCCGCCCCCTTTCAGCACAGCCGCAGCGCCGGCGCGCCGCCCTCCGGCACCGCCGTCCTGGCCCGGTAGTCCCGATAGGTCAGAAACGCGTTGTTCCACAGGCCCGCCGCGCTGTTGTACCGCGCCGTCTCCCCGTTGGCATAGTGCACCTGCGCCTCCACATAGTGCCGGTACAGCTCGTCAAAGGGCGGCGCCGCCGTCAGCTCCGTCTCCTCGGTCAGCACCGGCAGTTCCCCCGTCTCCCGGCACAGCTCCCGCCGCACAAAGCCCTCCGCCTGGGCCAGCCACCGCAGCTTCTCCGCGCGCGCATACCCATTGGGCAGCAGCGCGTCCACCCGGTCCAGCACCTGTTTTGCCGTCGTCCTTGCCATGGCCGTCACCTCAGGAAGCTCTCTCGTCCACATAGCGCCGGGCCGCCTCCGCCATCATGGCGGCGTTTTCCAGCACCTCCGCCACGCACACCGGTACGCGCACCTCCACGCCGCGCATGATCTTCCAGCTGCGCCCGTTGACGGACACGATGACAAAATTCTCCTCCTGCTTTCTGCCTCTGGGCAGCAGCACCGTTTTCATTTTCTCCTTCATCTCGCCCTTCTCCTTTCCTCATGTAAGACCTCGCCCCGCCGTCCGCCCGCGTTCCGCAGGGGGCGGTGGCCTCGACGTCCCGTCAGCGCGGCGTGGCCGCGCTGACGGCGGCATTCCCCGCAGGGGCGGACGACCCGTCCGCCCCTGCTTCACGCTCCCTCAGTTCGCCTTATCCTCGTCCGAATAGCTGCTGCCGCACTCCACGCGCACCATGTACTCGTCGTACAGGATAGCCGCGGCGTGTACGCCCTTCCAGCCCACGCTGGAGCGCTGGTCCAGCGGGTCGGCGGTGCCGGAGCTGCCGCGGGGCTTCACGATGACCTCCGTGCCCTCGCTCAGGTCCACCACGCCATAGGCGCCCTTGCCCAGGAACAGGCAGCCGTACACGGCGCAGCCCTGCTTGCCGCCCTCGCCGGGGTAGATGACCTCCTTGTCGCCCACGGTGACGGTCTTGTCCAGCACCAGCTTCGCGTCGGTGTTGCTCACCACCTGGCAGCGGGTGCCGCCCAGCACCACATAGCGGCCCGCCAGTGCGCCGGCGGCCACGGTGCCGCCGTTGAAGGTCACGTCGGTGCTGGCCATAACGTTGCCGTTCACCTTCAGCGTGCGGCTGTCGGCGGCCAGGTCCTCGCCGCGATAGATCTTCGCCTCCGTGGTCTCCACGAAGCGCACGCCGTGCAGCTCGCCGATCTCGCCGGAGAACAGCTCCGTGGCCCCGGCATACTGGTGGGCGGCGATCCACGCCTCGTCCTGGCGCAGGTCAAAGGCCACGCTGGGGTGGATGATGCACACATACTTGCCGTCAAAGGTGGGCGCGTTCATCTTCTTCAGCTGGGTCGCCGCCTTGGCCACCAGCTCGCTGGTCATGCGGCAGTCCTTGTCCAGCGTCATGCGGCTGGTCACGTCGGTCTTGGTGCCGTCGCTGCCGATCTTGGGCGCGTAGATCACCTGCTTGCCCTGCTGGATCTCGTTTCGGGTCACCGTGTCCAGCGTCAGGCCCATATTGCTGCCGTGGCGGTCAGTGATCTCCAGCACCACGTCGTCGATGGCCGTCAGATCCAGCATATCCGACACGGTGGTGTAGTCGCCGTACTGCGCCAGCTCCTTGGTGATGTAGCTGACGGAGATACCGCTGCCGTCGGGCGTCACGCCCTCGGTCAGGGGCTTCAGCGCCTTGTCAAAGGCGCCGAACTTACGCCACTCCACGGTCTTGCCGCCGCCGGCAGGCAGGCCCTTTGTGGCCGCGAACTGGTTGTGCACCAGCTGCGGCTTGGCATTCTCCAGCAGCTCCATGCCGTAGTAGGTCTTCATCTCCGCGCTCAGGCCTGCCGTGGTCTGGGTGTTCTCCGCAAACATCTGCAAATTCATCTCCATGTTTTCTCTCCCTTTCTAAAATCTGATCTTCTCTCCATCCTGTACTCTCTTCCGTATCGCCGCCAGCTCCGCACCGCTGAGACCCCTCGGGTCCCAGCGGCTGACGCTCCTGCGCCGTCCGCCGTTCTCCGCCACGCGGCTTCCGCCGCTGGCGATGGCCTGGGCCATCTGCTGCCGCGCCCGGATCACCGCGAATTCCATCGCGGCCTGCAGCTGCGCCTCCTGCTCCCGCTGCCGCGCCGCCTCCGCCGCGGCAGCCATCTGCCGCAGCCTCTCGTTCTCCTGCCGCAGTCCCCGCAGCCGTCCGTCCACTATTCGTCGCACCCGTGCGTCGAATTCCCCCTTGTACCGGCCGCGTATCAGCGTCTCGAAGTCCTCTCCACCGCCAGGTACCCCCTGTTCCCCGGCAGGTGCCTGCTGCTCCCCGGCGTCGGGAGCCATTCCGCCCGTCTCCTCCGCAGTCTCCTGCGCCGTCTTTTCCAGCTCGTCCATCCGAACTCTCCTCCCCGTGGTAGGTCACGACCCAACTTCCACCCTGCCGGGGTATTGCCGTGCCAGCAGCGCCAGCCCGCACCGCACCAGCGCGAACTCCCGGGCACAGTCCCCTGTCCCCGCGATCTCCGCGTATCCCGGCGCGCTTTGGAACCGTTCCAGCCGCCCTGTCTCCCGCAATCTCCCCGCCAGCGCGTACACCAGCGCGGACGCCGCCGCGCATACGATGTCCTTCCCATACTCCCCGTACCCGGCGTGGCCCCGCACCGTAAGGTGCGCGCCGCCGCAGCTGGCCCGTATCATCTGGGCCGTACCGCCTGCCGCGTGGCCTGCCGCTGCCGCGTCACCGCGTCACTGCTTCGGGGCGCCGCCGCCTTTCCGCCGCTGCTCTCCCGCTTCTCCAGCTCTCGCTCCAGCGCCTCCGCCAGATGGGTCCCCTGGCTCTTGTCCAGCAGCGTCACCGCCCGCCGCAGCGCCTCCGTCAGCCACGCCTTCTGGTCCGTCTCCTTCTGTCCCTGCCGGATGACCTCCGCCAGCGCGTCCTTGCTGCGGAACTGCATCAGCTCCAGGCACCGCAGCGCCTGCTCCGCCATATCGCTGCGGAAGAACCCCATCTGAAACAGCTGCAGGGCCAACTGGTTGTACTCCATGGTCTGGTACGGCGTCTCGTCCTGTGCCATCACCTCCAGGTCGAACTCCGGCACGCGATAGCCCCCGGTCAGCAGCGCCCTGGGCCGCAGGCCCCCGTTGCCGTAGGCGACGAACGCCCCGCCGTCCCGGCCCAGCAGCCGGAACTGCCGCGGCACGTCGTAAAACTGCCGGATCAGCTCGATGCACAGCGTCACCACCTGTGAAAACGCCTCATACCCGTCGTCGATCATGTTCCGCGACAGCTTGCCGCCCGCCTCCTGCAAAGCCGCAATAGCCGTGGCCGCCGTCACGCCGCCGGCGGTGCCGCCGCTCATCACGTCCCGGTTGCCCGCCGTCTCCTTCATCTCCGCGATCTTGTTCTGCAGCACCGCCACATACACGCTGTCCAGCGCCGGCACCCGGATCGGTGCGATGGAGTCCGCACCCAGGTTCCCGTTGGTGTGTACGAAGGGCCTCGTCCAGTCGGCATACTCGTTCTCGTTCACCGCGCCGTCCGCCCGGATGAAAAACCGCGGTGTCGCCGCCGCCAGCGTGTTTTTCAGAATAGCCTGGTTCATCAGGTCGATTTGCTTCTGCGCCGACTTGCACAGATCCACATACCCATACCCGCAGGGCGTCCCCTCCTCGGGAAACAGCGTATCGAACACGAACGGGTACTTCCCGTGGTCGTACCAGCCCCGCGCCGCCATCTCCGGGTCGTTCTCCGTGGCATACAGCACATTCTCCCCCACGAACTTGCAGTACTGCAGCACCTGCCGTCCCTCACGCTCCGTGTGGTAGTACCAGTCCACCACCAGCGACTGCTCCGACGTGTCCACCTTGTCGTCGAACAGATACCGGCTCACCTGCGCGCCGCCGCGCCCCAGCTTCCCCTCCAGCTCCGGCCATCTCCGCACCAGATGGTTGTTGGGCACCAGCTCCGTGCAGAAAAAGTGCTCCGACTCCTGTATGTCCGTGACCCCCGGCTCCCAAAACAGGTTCAGCACGTCCATGCTGCGGATGCTCACGTCGCCCAGCCCGTGCAGCTTTTCGTTGTCCCAGAACACGCCGTACACGGCGCACCCGGACTTCAGCTTGTCCCACCACGCCTTGGAATACGTCCGCCTGAACCGGTCGTTTTTCAGCAGCACCGGCAGGATACGGCTCAACGTCTCTGCCTCCTGCCGGTCTCCCGGCTCCCGGGGCAGCACCGTCGGCTCCGGATAGCAGTCCATGGCGTCCGCGTGCTTGCTGAGGATGCAGTTCACCAGCCAGCCGCTGGCCGGCCGCACGTCCTCCGGATTGCCGCCCTCGCCTGCCTTCTCCATCTGCTCCCAGTGCCGCAGCTTCCAGAACTGCTCGTTGTCGATGATGCGCCTGTCCAGATTTTGCTTGCCCGCGCGATAGCGCCGCAGCACCTCCGCCGCGGCCCGTACCGCCTCCGCCCCGATCTTCACCGGAGCACCGGCGTCCCGCGCGGTTCTTGTCTCCTGCTCCATCCGAGCACCTCCCTTTCATGTTCTGTCCCTGCCCCCGCCCAGCCCGAAAGTTGCCCGCAAACGTGCAACACCCCCAAATTTTTTGTCCCAGCCTTCCCACCAAAAAAAGCGCAAAAAAAGAAAGCCCTTACGGGCTTTCTTTTTTATTTGCTCTTAGTGACGCTTTTTAGCGGTCCACGCCATGCCGGTCACGGACAGCACCGCTGTCACCGCGTAGATACCCACGCCCGCGTCAAAGGTCTTGGGAGAGCCCTTGGTGGTGGTAGACGTGGTGGTATCGCTGGTGGAGGGGTAGTAGTAATAGGAGGAGATCTTCGTTACGGTCCAGGTGCCGTCGGCATTCTGGGTGGCCTTGTAGCCATTCGCAACAGTAGGTTCATCGCTGAACTTACCGCCAGTGATTACCGTTTCGGTTTTTCCGACATTGGCCTCGTTACCATAATTATCCGCGGGCTCAGTCACACCAATATCTGCCAAACTAAGCACCTGATACGCCTTTCGGTCAGTTGCATTCGTCTTCAACACAGCATTGCCGGAAATATCAACACTCTGTGCTTGTGCGACCAGGCCCAAATCATAAATAGCCACGGCACTTCCCTGTCTGTTTTCGCAGTTAAACGTACCGCCGGTAATATTCAGCTTCAGTGCATTACCGTGCGCATCCTCGCTGGTATAAGTACCGCCAAACACATACAGAGCGTCAGGCAGCCAAGCGTTTCCGCTGTAATTATAGAAGTCCTTAGGATCATCAATGTTTCCTTTGGTTGCATTGATCGTACCACCAGAAATGTCGACCTGACCCATGCGCAGAGAAACACCGCCATTCAAAGTACCATTAGTGATGGTAAGCTTGACCTGATTCGGCATATAAATGGCTGGGCCCTCCTCTGCCGTCAAGGTACCGCCATTTATTTCAAAGTTCATTGTTCCTGTGGTGTTGTTACCGCTCAGCGCAGCCCATTTGGACTCAATTTCGCCACCATTTACCGTCACGCTACCACCATTCAATGCGTATGTGCCATAATTTCCGGTGCTCTTAATTTTTCCGCTGTTCAGCGTCAGACTGCCACCATCAATTTTGATGGGAGTCACGCTTGAAGTAATAGTACCTTCGCCCTCAATGGTCAAAGACCCTTTCACATAGATACCACAGTCTTTATTGACCGTCAGTGTTTTTTCATTCAGCTTGAGCGTTATAGCAGTATTTGCAGGAATAGTGACCTGCGTATTCTCAGGAATAGTCACATCACTACCCAACGTAATTACGCCATCCACTGCATTAGGCAACGGCGCATATTCACCCTCCGCCCAGCTCACGCTGCACAGTCCCAGCGCCATGACCAGCGCCAAAATGGTTGCCAATATCTTTTTCATTTTCCTTACCCCGGGTTTTTTAGATTTCCGCAGGGTGCTTCGTTTTAACAAGCTTAAAACGCCAAAGCAGGA
>ERZ827423.2499-NODE-2499-length-14386-cov-12.873770_pt1 | contig 14386 bp, 5 predicted proteins | sample MGYA00519775_ERZ827423 | MGnify/ENA primary metagenome ERZ827423 (study PRJEB31778, sample SAMEA3449296) | human gut metagenome | biome: human gut; feature: human-associated habitat; material: faeces | place: United Kingdom | collected 2010/2012 ...
TTTTTCTGCAGATATAAAGTCCTGCCATACCTCCTGTGGAGATTACCAGAAGCAGAATCGGCAGCCAAATATTCGTGCTGTCACCTGTTTTTGGTGCATTTGATACTTTTGTCTCTTCATGGGACTGTGGTGTATCCGGTGTGTTCGGTGTTTCTGGAACTTCCGGTTTCTCATTTGTCAGATTGAAAGTAACTTCCACGACTGGTGTACTGTCATTCGCATAAGCAAATGTCACTTCATGCTTGGTCTGATCCAGTGTGTATCCATCCAGTGTTTTTGTTTCCACCAGATAATACTTGATTGCTGTATCATATTTGCCGTTCTTAAATGTGGCAATCTCATACAGCTTACTTTCTGCATGACCGGCAGCGTCTGTCTTTAAGGTTTCCAGAACCTTTCCTTTGCTGTCACGGAGTTCAAATTCTACCCCTTTCAGTGGTTCTCCTGACGATTTATCTGTCTTATTGAGAATCACTTTTCCCTTGGCAGTATCATCTTTCATAGCCACTTTCTGAATTTCTCCGGTGTCTTTCACCTCAAACGTCACATCGGCTGTCAGAAGATATCCTTTCGGTGCCTGCTCTTCACGTAAGGTATATTTACCGATTGGCAGTTTTTCGATATAGTGTGCTTCCTCTGTGGAAGTCCAGCTCTCTACTACCTGATCATCCTTATCGAGAATCGTCAGTTTCGCACCCGGAATCTCAGTTTCTCCTGTGATATCCGTCTTACTGATCTCTACTTTTGTCACATCATCTTTCATCTCATGCTTCTGAACCTCTGCTGTATTCTCTACTGTAAAAGTAATACTTTCTGCAGTAACATATCCATCTGCCGGTTTTGTCTCTGTCATGGTGTATTCCTTACCAACAACCAGTTCTTTGATCACATGGGATTCTTCCGTAGAAGTCCATTCATCTACTGTATTGCCATCTGAATCCGTCACTTTCAGGTGTGCACCTGGAAGTTCTTTACCTGTTGTCAGGTCTGTTTTGGTCAGCTCCACTGTGGTTGGCTGATTTTCAAAAGTAAAATCGTAGCTTACTTCTGTCTGGTCTTCTCCGGCATATTCAAAGGTAAACTCCTGTACTTCTTCTGTTGTAACAAATCCGTCCGGTGCAAAGATTTCTTTCACATAGTATTTTCCGTCTACCGGAAGATCTGCCGTAAAAGTAATCTGTCCTTTTTCATCTGTTACTCGCTGCTCGATCAAACTGTCTTTCTCAAGAAGTACCTCGCCCTTTGCATTTTTGATATCTTCACTGGTATAAAGACCGAAGACACCACCTGCAAGAACACGTTCTGTGTCTTTTTCTTTCTTCAGAATCGTAACCTTTATTTTCTGACGGGCATTCTGCCATTTTTCATCATAAGTGATGACTGGTGTATTCTGGTCCCGGTAGGAAAGGTCAACATATCTCGGCTCTCCGTCCAGCACATAACCATGGGTTGTTTTTACTTCCTTCACATAGTATTTTCCAGCCGGGAGATCTCCCATCTGTGCAATGCCATTGGAATTTGTAGTAATAGTTCCCACTTTTTCATCTGCTTTGAAATAATCTTCGCTGACACCATCTGCCGCTTTGATATCTTCCGCAGCAAATACATCGAAAGTTACATCTGTAAGACTTCCGGTTACATATTCAAAGAGATGCTCCACAGTACCTTTTACATTGTCCAGAAGTGTCACTTTATCCAAAAACTCTCCATTTTTGTTAATGATCAGAAGTCCTGTTGGAACTTCATCTTTCATCTCTACTTTCTGAATCTCTGCGGTATCTTCCAGCGTGAACTTCACATCCGTTGCTTTCAAATAACCATAAGGTGCCATTTCCTCACGAAGGGTGTATTCCTCACCAACTGTCAGTCGTTTGATCACATGTGGCTGATCTTTTACAGAAGTCCACTGATCCACAACATTTCCTTCTTTATCAAGAACGGTGAGTTTTGCCCCATCCAGTTCCACACCTGTTGTTACATCAGATTTCGTGATTTCTACTGTTGTCGGCTGGTTCTTTTTCACTGTTTTCAGTTTTACTGTCTTCACATCCTGTCCCTGGTAAGAAGCATCCAGATTCAGAATTTCATCAGAGGATACAAATCCCGCCGGTGCTTTTAACTCTTTCACATAATACTGTCCACGTGGCAGATCCAGCGTACATACTGCAAGACCATCATTATCAGAAGTCATTTCCTGTAAGAGTGTGTTTGCTTTCACGATTACTTTTCCATCCACCTTAATATCCGCTTTGTTATAGATACCAAAGACAGCTCCTGCTACGGTTGCACCATTTTCTGCATCCTGTTTTTCTACCTGAATCGCAACTTTCTGTCGGTCATCGCCAACAGTCACTTCTTGTTCAATCACCGGTGTATCCTGATTGGCATAGACAAATGCGACTTCTGATCTGTCATGGTTCAGGACAAATCCTTCCGGTGCAGTCTTTTCTACTACATAGTAAGAACCAAGTGGCAGGTTATCAGCAACTGCTTTTCCGTCTTCCCCAGTCGTTACCGTTGTTACCAGTGCATCTTTTGCATAGATCAGCTGTCTGTTTCCGTTTTCATCTTTCTGGTAATCCGGTGTATAGATATTTTCAGCTGCATAGACATTAAATTCTGCACCCTTCAGGTATCTTTCTTCATAAACAAAATCTTTCTTAAATCCGGTCAGCATCTCACCTTTTTTATAAATCGTCAGCTTTCCTTTTACCGGATGGTTCTCGTAATCTACCGTAATAATGGCATCTCCGCTTTCAGAATCCATCTGGTATGCTGTGTTTGCATCCACTGCAATCTCTACATAATTCTTGTTGATTGTGTACCCTTCCGGTGCGTTGACTTCCTCAATCCGGTAATGTCCGATCTTCAGATTCTTCGGCATGATCAGATACCCCTGATTGTCCGTAAAATAGGACTTATGGGTTGTTGTCACTGGGTAAGTTGTTACCTGCTCAACATACTTTTTATTATCCAGGTCATATACCTTAAATTCTGTTCCTGCAATCAGGACGGATTTCTTTGTTTCATCGTCTTTTTTCACGATTTTCAGTTTTGCCTTAAACTCTTCATCCAGAAGCACTCGCCAGATCTGCGGCTCATTTGGATGATGCTCTGTGATATTCACTTCAAAATCATCAACTGGCTTGTAATTGTGCGGTGTTGTAGTTTCACGCACAATATAGCTTCCAAATGGTAATGGAATACTGCAGGCATATCCTTTGTCATCTGTGAAAATCTCCGTTGCTCCATTTTCTCCACTCACTACTGGTTTGGCAGAATCAAAATCATAGCTTCCATCTGCTTTCTTTGTAAGGGAAGATTTCAGATAAACTGTAAATCCAGCTCCGGATAACAGATCTGCATCGGTCTTTCCATTGTTGGCTGCTTTGATGATCTGGAATGGCTGTTTGATGACCTGCTCACTGGAAGCGCACTCTCTTTTTACTTCTGCTGTCATATCTCCTTCATAACTGCATGTAAGATCATGCTCTTCTGCATCTGCCAGGTATCCGGTCGGCGGAGTAATCTCTTTGACATAATATTTGCCAAGATATAAGCCATTTACAGAAGCCTGTCCTTTGTCATCTGTTGTAAGAGAAGCTACCTGCTCTCCTGCTTTATAAATAGTTCCCGTTGCTCCATCCGGGTACACGATATCTTCACGGGCATACAGTCCATAAACTGCACCTTTCAGTGTGGCATCTCCCTGTGGTACTGCTTTTCCTGTTTCTTTATCAACTTTGAATAAATTGATCTTTGCTGTCACACGGTCATTGCTAAAGGTATGGGCAAATGATACGGTTGCTTCTTTATCATTGGTGTAAGAAAACTTGAACGTATACACATCTTCTGTATTTCTTACATAGCCTTCCGGTGCCTGATCTTCTTTTACAGAATAGGAATATCCGATTGGCAGGTCTACTGTGAATTTTGCAGTTCCGTCTGCGCCAGTAGTTACTTTCTCAATCAGCGTTCCTTTTTTCACAACAACGCTTCCGTCTGCATTTCTGATATCATCGGATGCATACAGAGCAAAAATACCGCCTTTCAGTGGTTTCTTGGTGTCTTTATCCTGTTTTACTACGGAAACATCTGCTTTCTGTCTCTCGTTGTTAAAAGTCACATCTGCAAATACAACTTCTTTGTTCTGACCAGCATAAGTTAGAGTCACTGACTTTTCTTCGCTGCCGTTATAGAAAGAGTCCGGTGCTTTTGTTTCTTTTACCACGTAGGTTCCAAGATGCAGGTTTTTCAGTGTGACAGAACCATTCTCACCTGTTGTCAGGTTTTCTTTTACAAGGTCACCTTTGCTGTACACTTTTGTGCCATAAGCTGTTACGATATCTGCCCCGGCATACACGTTATACACTGCATTTTTCTGTCTGCGGTTTTCATACTGAAATACCGTTCCATTTTCACTGACCTCTGCTCCGGTCAGAACCTGTCCTTCTTTGTAAATGGTAAGCTCTGCCAGCTGTTCCTTATTTTCCACGGTTACAGCTGAGGTCTTACTTGCTACCAGTTTTACATTTGTTGCCGTTGCATTTACTACATATCCCTGTGGTGCTGTGATTTCTTTCAGATAAACGGTATCCTGTGTCTTGATGATCGTAACAGAGGATTTTCCATTCTTATCTGTTGCCGGCATCTGAGTGATCAGCTTTGTACAAGCCTCATCGCTGTATACACCGAATACTGCACCTGCAAGATTGACATCCGCTGTATCGTCTTTCTTTACGATTTCGATCGTAGCCTGTTCAATCCAGGACACCTTTAAGCTTACATATTTTTCATCAGCAACACCTTCTCCAAATACAAATGCCAGATCCTGAACACTTGCATTCGTAGTCAATTTATATGCTGAATAATCTTTTGTAATACTTCCCTTCATTTTTGCAGAAAAAGTAGCACTTACATCTCTTGTCTGTGTCAGAGGAGCTGAGAGATAAAACGTGGTTCCTCCTCCAATTGTTACGCTTGCACCTGCCGCACTTACGGTTCCAGTAGATACATTATGGAGCTTTACTCCTTTTGGTAAGTCCATTGTGATTTTCTGCTGGGAAGATGCGTTGAACTGAATGTTCTCCGTTCTCTGAACATTTCCATCTACATAAGCTTTTACATCCGGCTTTGAAAATGACATCGCTACATCTGGTATTTCCGGCTTATTCACACAATAATTATAGAGTTCTTTTGCCAAAGCCTCTCCTGTAGCATTTGTTCCGTAAAATGCATCACTACTTCCATTGGCATATGATGCAGCCATGTGAATAATGATGAATCTTTTTCCTTCTGAAAAATCCGTGTGTTTATTCGCAAAAAAGCTTTCACTTCCTGCGGCATCTGTACCGTAATAACACACTTTTGCTAACGCCTGATTGTCTCCAATCTTTGTGATTGTATAATTTCCAGATCCTGGTCCAGGTTTTGCTGGCTGTACACAATACGCAGTTGCTCTGACGCTTCCGTAGCTGATATAGTACGGCTCTGTCAGATAGGTTCCAAGATTATAATCTGCATATCTATACAGAGGTCCTTTTTCGATTGTTACCTGCTGTGTACTTCTTGCTGAATAAGCCGAAACTGCTTCAAATGTTGCAATCTCTCCTTCTTCCATAGCCTCAAGATCCACACCTTCGTCTCCTGCCTGTTCCAAAACATCATGAAGCTCTAACCCTGATTCTTCATCATAGGTATCCTGATTCTGTGCCTGCTCTACCAAATCATCAAATTCATCAGCGTCAATATCGGTAATCTCCGATTCTGCTTCTGAATCCTCCGCTTCTTCTGTCTGCTGTTCACTGCCAGCTGTTTCGGATTCAGTCACTGCTTCACTCCCTGCCGCCTCTGTCTGTACTTCTGTTTCTTTCTCACGCACAATCAGTTTTCGGCTGATCTGGTACTTCGGATGCTCCTGATTTACCGGTTCCACATAATAGACCGCTTTGTAAGTGTCCGCATGATCTGTCGTAAAATCCTCATTCTTTTCGTTCTTTGCTTCCTCAAATGTGACTTTGACCTTGTTATCATCCTTGATTTCCAGTCCTGTGTAGTCTGATTTCACATCAAATACACTGCCTGTTTCGATTTCATAATCTTTGGCAGTCACCACCTCATCTTCATCCAGAAGGTCTTTCACTTCCTCATAAAGTGGAGGTTTTTCCTCTGGCTGGATCTCCGCTGCATATGCAGTCATCGGAGATAACACTGTACTAAGCATTGTCATGCCTGCCAGCAAGCCAGATACTACTTTTCTAAAATTACCTTTTTTCTTCATACTAAGGTCCTCTCTTTCATAATATTTGTATTAAAACAGACAGTCCTTAGACTGCCTGCAATACACTACTTATCGTTGTGGGAAAATCAGATTGAACTGCACATTTCCCTCGCCGGGATCAACCATTTCCACAGTTGCTTCATACTGTCTCCCTGTTTTTCTTGATACCAGATCCTTATAATGGATTTTTCCTTTAGACAGGAACTTCTTTGCTGCCGCCTTATCCATCTTTTTCCCCTGGCTTGCAAGGAATTTATCATTCTTCCACAAGGTAAAAGCACAATTCCGGTCAGAACAGTAAAAGTTTACTTTTCCTTCCCGGACATCTGCTCCACAGCGGGGACATTTGCCAATGACTTCTCCTTTTGCCTTTCCCTGAAACTGATCTTTCTTTTCTTCTGAAATCCCCTGGTATCTGGCAACCAGTTCCTGCATCAGCTCTGTAATCCCATTTAGGAATTCATCTGCTGTCTCTGTATTCTGGGCAATGTGATTCAATGCCATTTCCCACTCTGCGGTCATCTTCGGAGATTTAATCTCATCCGGCAGAACCGTAATCAGTACGTTTCCATCATCTGTCGGCACCAGATTTTTCTTTTCCCTTTTCACAAAGCCAGACTGAATCAGTTTTTCAATAATTGCTGCCCTTGTTGCCGGTGTGCCAAGTCCTTTCTTTTCTGTATCTTCGGTCAGTTCTTCATTCCCTGCACGTTCCATCGCAGAAAGCAGGGTATCTTCTGTGTACTGTTTCGGTGGCTGTGTAAAATGCTCCGATACAAAAGAATCACAGGGACCATAATGCTTGCCTGCCCAGATATCCAGCTCCGGCTCTTCTTTTTCACTCTTTACGCCAAAGAACTGTTTCAATTTATTTTCGATCGACTTGAATCCTTCCTGCTTTGTTTTCTTTGCTGAGAGATAAAACGTATGATAATTACAGGTAATCTGGCATTTATGGCTTTCATAAATATAAGGATCTGCGGTTGCTGTCAGTACCCTGGCACTGATCAGATACAAAATCTTGCAGTTTCGTTCTTTCAGTTTACCTATATCTGCCTTTGCTACTTCCACGGTCGGGATAATTGCATGGTGATCAGATACTTTCTTTGAATTTAATACCTTACTCACGTCCGGCTGATATTCCAGCCCTTCGGCATAGGGCATTTTCCCAAGTAACATCTGAATCAGAGTTTCTGTGCTTTCTCCCATCTCATCTGTCAGATACTGGCTGTCTGTTCTCGGATAAGTGACAAGTTTCTGCTCATACATCTCTTGCACGGCATCCAATGTCTGTTGAGCGGTATAGCCAAACATTCTGTTTGCTTCCCTCTGCAGAGTGGTCAAATCATAAAGCTTCGGAGGACGGACCGTTTTCTCTTTCACATCATCCTTCTCCACTTCGCACATCCGCTCTAGGCAGTCCTCAGCCACTTTATCTGCATCCTCTTTTTTCTGAAAATGCTCCGTGACTGCATCCATATCATCAAACTTGATATGAGCCATATAATATTTTTCTTTGGTAAATTCCTTGATCTTCTGATTTCGATCCACGATCATGGCAAGTGTTGGTGTCTGTACTCTTCCAACTTTCAGATTCTGGTTATACAGAACGGAAAAAAGACGGCTCGCATTGATTCCCACCAGCCAGTCTGCCTTTGCCCTGCAAAGTGCTGACTGATAGAGACTGTCATAACACGAACCGTCTTTTAATGACGCAAATCCATCTTTAATTGCCTGTTCTTCCATGGAAGAGATCCAGAGTCGCTTCATCGGCTTTTTACATCCTGCCTGCTCATACACCAGACGGAAGATCAGCTCACCTTCACGTCCTGCATCAGTTGCACAGATCACTTCATCTACTTTGGAATCTCTCATCAGTTTCTTTAAGATTCCGAACTGCTTCTTTGTGCCCTCCAAAATCTTGTGTTTCCAACATTCCGGCACAATCGGCAGATCTTCATATCTCCATTTTTTATATTTTTCATCGTATTCCGATGCATCACATAATCCAACCAGATGTCCTACGCACCAGGAAACGATATAACCGTTTCCCTCCACGTAGCCATCTTTTCTTGTTCTGGCTCCAAGCACGGAAGCCAGTGCCATCGCAACCGATGGCTTTTCTGCAATCACTAATGCTTTCATTCTATTTCTTCCTCACTTTTCATTTCTATATCTGACTGTATTTCATTTCCCCAGACATCCCACCCAGGTGTTGTCTGTCGTGCAAATAATTCTATTCTCGGTACATCACCAATAAGCTCAACAATTCTATCTCTTGCCACATCTGGTTTTTTACTGTGTCTTTCAATGTGTGATAAAATAATCTGTCGAACATATGCTGATTTCCTATGAACAGACCCTTTCGTTGCAAGCAAACAAATTTCAGCATTGCTCCTTGTCCAGTGTCCCAGACCAAGAAACAAAGTATCTGCCTTTTTATTCTTCTTTACCCACACGAACGCTACTGTCTTGTATTGAAATCCCCATGCTTGAATCACACTTAATCCTTCTCTCAGCTGTGGAAAAGTGACCCAGAGAAATAAAACACAATCTTTATCCGCTAATTTTCCAACTGGAAGATCACAGATTTCCTGCAAACTCATGGTCGGGTAATGGTCTGCGGCAATTCCCTGCCCCGCCTTCCTGTTATACTGCCAAGGCGGATCAGCGTATATAATCTGATATTTTTTATTCCGCACTCAATCATCGCCCTTCCTCCTCTTCTTCATCTTCCAGCACATTATCGTCAAAATCTTCATCTCTCAGGATTTCCGGTTCTGTACTTTCTTCCTGCTCATCTGCATCGTCTACTTCCCGTTTTTCTGACTCTGAATCTTCGGATTCATCTTCATCCTCTTCCATCTCATCCTCGTCATCATATTCATGCTTTGGTTTATAGACTTTGAAGTAATATCCTCCTGCCGTAGCTCCGACTGCAACCAGTGCAATCAAAAGATACGTTCCAAATGGACTTTTATCTTCAGGCATCTGAATATCATCCTCTACCTTATCTTTCTCGGCTGACTCTGTCGTTTCCGGCTTTTCTTCCTCTGCTTTTTTCTCTGGTTCTGCATAAACCGTATCTACTTCCGGAAGTGTCACCGAATCAGAAAGTGTGAAGTTCATCAGATCTTTTTCACTGACTTCTGTAAGGAAATACACATTATCCTGAGATTTTGAATTGTCAATAATCAGATAGAAAATCTTACCACTCTTAGTTGAAATGGTATAAAACTCTTTTGTGCCTTCCGTAGCTGTTTTCGTAACAGAATCTGCTGTCTCGCCTTCTTTATTAAGCTGTTCCTCAATACCTGTCACTGTCCGATCATCCACGGTTCCTTTTGCATCTGTCGGCTCAGAAGCCTGTGCATCCTGCGGAAGCGGTGAAGTCGTTGTTTTCTCAGTCCCAGTTGCATCTGCACTGGTCGTGGTTGCCATTGCACCATTACTGTCACTGGAAGTTTTCTGTTTCTCTGCCTGCTTCTTTGCCCATTCATAATAAGGATTCTGTAACACATACTTTTCAGACGTATTTCCGGCACCATCTGTTACCGTGATTTCAATCTGTTTTGTTGTAAAATCTTTCTGTGTCAGTTGCACTCTCAGCATTCCATCCTTCAGATCTGTATAAGTGGTGCCATTGACTGTTACTGCAGTAATCCCTGATACTGTATCATTCCCCTGAATCGTCAGCACACCATCTGTCAGGGAAGCAGAGAGTGTAGGCTTTTCCGTGTCATAACACTTAATAGAGCGATTCTGCTCATAGACCTTCCCCTCACCATCTGTCACACGCACATACACTGTCTGATTTCCAGTGATCGTGATACTTCCACTTCCGGTTACATCCTGCCAGCTTCCATCTTTTCCTGCTTTTGCTTCAATCTTTGCTATTGAGAAACCTTCCGGCATATGACTGGCATCTACCGTAACAGCAATGGTTGTTTCTCCCTGTTTCCAGCCATCCGGTTTCTCAATCGTGATTGCAGGCGTGGTATTCTCAGCTGCATAAGCAGTCTGTGTCTGGAGCAAAGGTGTTGTCAGGCAAAGAAATGTCGTTGCTGCAAGCAAGCTCTTTTTTACCCTGCTTTTAGTAATTGTTCTCTTCTTCTGTTTCATTTTTTCCAGATTCATCATCGGCTTTTGTTTCCTCCTTCTGTATTTCTACCCTGCCGGGCAGTTCATTTTTCATTCTCTTTTTGAAAGCTTCCAATTCCGGAATACTCATATCCATTGCACGGATAATTCTTACAATTTCCAGATTTTCCGCTTCTGTTTTTGCAATCTCCGCAGCCTTGAACCGCTTTAAATCTGCTTCATATCTGGCTTTGGAAGCTTCCATTTTCTCTTTGGCTTTCTCATAATCTGCCGTAGCTTTTTCAAGACTTTTCATCGGTTCTCCTTTCCGGACGGCTGATGCAGCCGCCCTTTTTTCTTACCATCGTCCAAATCCATAGAAATGGCTCTGCCAGTATGGGGAATTGATGGACGTATACTGCACCGGATGTCCACAATGGATCATCTGACCATTGCCTACATAGATTCCGATATGCGTTACCGGCTCCCCTGCGTCGTAAGTTCCAGTAAAGAAAATCAGATCTCCCGGCTGCGCCTCCGACTGGGATACTGGTGTACAAATGTTGTACAGTCCCTGTGCTGTTAGTCTTCCTGTATTCCTTACACCAGAGTTTGTCAGACAGTAGCTTACAAATCCAGAACAATCGAATCCACTTGGGGAATATCCACCCCATACATATGGTGTTCCAAGATATCTCGCTGCTTCATTTAACAAACGCTGTGCTGCTTCACTGGTATATTCATTGCCGCCAAAGCCTGCTCCTTCTCCAGTTTCCAGATAAAAGATCGGGTTTAACCGCTCTCCATTTTTCAGAAGTTCAATATGAAGATGGCTTCCTGTGGAATTACCAGTATTTCCTACAAGACCTATCTCATCACCTTTCGTGACGGATGCTCCTGCAGATACACTCCGGCTGCTTAAATGTGCATACCGCAGTTCATAACCTTTTCTGTCTTTGATAATGACGTAATTTCCATAGCTGTCGTTATAAGCAGAAGTTGTAACTGTTCCGGTCAGCCCTGCCATTACTTTTGTCCCTTCCGGTGCTCCGATATCCATACCATTATGAAGCTGATTTGCTCCTGATATTGGATGAATCCTGTATCCATAATAGCTGGTCACACTGGAGTACCAGTTAAAATCAACCGGTGTTGCAAACATCTGCAAGTTGCCTTTTGTATCGTTGTAGGCACTGAACAGTTCTTTCTGGAAAAATCCCAGCCTGTCCTGACAGATTGACATCAGGTTTCCACTATTTAAGGTGACATTCAGCACATCTACATCTCTTGTCCTGGTCACTTCCACTTCATTGCTTCCATTATCATCTGCCAGATAACATTCCCATGTCTGATGTCCATGTGCAGATGCTGCCGCATGATTATCATAATAGACATCAAACTGTACACCGTATCTTGCGAAAGCTCCGGTATCTTCTACGGTATATTCGACACCATTCATAACTACCTTTGTTCCCATTGGTACAAACGGATTGGAAGCATCTACCGCTAAGGTATGATTGGCAGTTGGATATGCTCCACTGGCAGTCGGTCCTCCGCTCCAAATACCACAACAAATTGGGCAGTTACAATACCCACTGGTTACAACCTGTCCCAAAGATTCTCCAACTCTTACTGTTGCTGTCTCTGTCACAGTCTCATTGACCGCTTCTGTAGTCAGATGATATTGCTCTGCAAACAAAGCATCCAGCTCCGGCTTGACCTGTTCAAACGTAAACTCTTCATACTTTGCTGACAGATAACTGATCAGGATAAACGGATCATGCTCAATAGGTCCGATGTTATATCGGTATTCCTCATGTCCCGGTTCTTCAGATTCCATGTTGTTGATCCGCTCCTGCAGATTAGCTTCCAGCTGTGTATAATACAGTTCCGCTTCCCGGATTGCCTGATCCGATGACAGATAACTGGTTCCTGTGTAAGTGATCACATTTTGTAAAAACACTGCAGAGCATGACGTGACATTCGTTATGATCAGAAACATCAATCCGATCAGAACTGCTACACTGATATACACCTTCCGGTTTTCTTTAAAGAAGTTGGTCACTTTGCCGCCAATCTTCTTGATATAATCAATCGTACCTTTTGCAGCTGTTCCTACTGTCTGTTCACTTCGCTTCGCTTTGGCATAATCCCGTTTGATCTGTTGCTTCTGAATCTGTTTTTTCAGTTTCTTCTGCTCCTGACGGGCTGCCGCCTGTGTCTGTTTCTCTTCCTGTCTTTCAAGTCTGCTTCTTTTTCTGGATGCCCTCTGTTTCCTGCGTCTGGCACTTCTCTGTTCCAGCCGGTAAACACCTTCGCCGCTTTCTTCTAACTTATGGGCACCTTCTACCGCCGCATTATCGTCTTCATTTTTGCTGATCTCACGGTGCAATGCTACGGAAGTTGCACTTCCTGCTTTCTTGACAACAGAAGCTTTTTCTGTTTTCACAGATTCCCCTTCACCAAACTTCAAACGGGATTTTTTCTTTCCAGGAGATTCTCCTTCATTTGCCTGATAGACCTGTGCTTTCTTGGAATGCTGCTTTGCTTCCTTTCTCTTTCTTGCTTCTTCATAAGAAAACTTTTTGGCTTTTTCTTTCTGTTTCTGATGGCGGAAATTGACTCCATCCGTATCCATCTGGTTCAATTTCTCCATATCTTTGTCATTTTTCACAGAAGCACCAGTTTCCTCATAAGCAAACTTCAAACGCTGTTTTTGTTTTGGCTTTTTGCTGCCACCGGTCTGATTTTTCCGGCTGTCTCCTCTGTTTTCTGATAGATCAGCACGTTTTTCTTTCAGTCTCCCTGACTGTCCGGCTTCGGATTTTTCTGCAAGTCTGGATTCTTTTCCGACTTCAGCACGGATTCTTTTTCTATTTTGCTGTTTACTACTCTGTCCAAAATCCTCACTTTGCTTCTCTGTCCGTATCAGTTCCGGTGCATCTCTGGATTTTTGCACAGAGGGACGAATATTTTTCCCACTCCGTTCAGACTGGCGGGGAGACTTATCCACAAGGTTTTCTTCTTTTTCCCCCTGTTTTCTTCCCATCTGCACATCACTGGCACGGTTACTGACACGAACAGAAGATTTATCTGTCAGGTTTTCTTCCACCAGACCATCCTTGGTCATCTTTTGGACTTTCTTGTCCCTGACTTTCATTCTCTGTTCTGCCACTACTTACTCCTCCTTCTTCGGATACCCTTTCCCTGCCTGTAATAAGCAGAGAAAAGCGATGCCGAAAACAGCACCGCCACTAAAAGTTAATACATATGAAATTGCTCGTAACATTGTTTTCTCCTTTGATTTAACCTGCTTCGGAAGTCTCCTCTAAGCGGGTTGTCATGATTTTATAGAGGGAATTCTTCGGGAATCTGTCTACAAATGGGATAATGACATTTCCATAGAACAAAAGTCCTTCCCCCTCATTACTGTTGGTTACATAGGACAGCTGGGTTGGTGAGATATTCAGCTGCTTTGCCAGAATCTGCCTGTCTCCGGAAGCCTGGTTCAGCATATAAATAAAATCTGAATTTTCAAATATATTCTCTATCTCCCTGGAAGACAATAAATCTTTTATATTCTGGGTGATTCCAGTTGGAATACCACCCCATTTACGAAATCTCTTCCATATCTCCACACTATAAGCTGCGGTCTGCTCTTCCTTCAAAAGAAGATGGAACTCATCCACATAGTATCTGGTGGACTTATGAGCAGAACGGTTCATTGTTACCCTGTTCCAGACCTGATCCTGAATGACAAGCATCCCAATCTTTTTCAACTGCTTACCAAGTTCCTTGATATCAAAGCAGACAATGCGGTTATTGATGTCCACGTTTGTCTGATGGTTAAACACATTCAAAGAACCTGTAACATAGATTTCCAACGAAGTGGCCAGTCGCTGTGCTTCTGGCTCTTCCTGTTTTCTCAGAAGGTTATATAAATCCTCCAAGATTGGCATCTTCTCCGGTACTGGATCGGCAAGATATTCCTGATATACTAACCGCACACAACGGTCAATGATGGTC
>ERZ827423.2502-NODE-2502-length-14379-cov-2.943591_pt1 | contig 14379 bp, 15 predicted proteins | sample MGYA00519775_ERZ827423 | MGnify/ENA primary metagenome ERZ827423 (study PRJEB31778, sample SAMEA3449296) | human gut metagenome | biome: human gut; feature: human-associated habitat; material: faeces | place: United Kingdom | collected 2010/2012 ...
TCAGCAGAAATAAAGTAACAATCGACCTTGGAACACTGACCGATGAGTATGAAAAAGAGATTACTATTCATACAACAGCAACGGATAAAGAAACGGGCGAAAAAATAATTGTTGCAGGAAAGAAAGTAACGATTGTGGATACAGTTACTCTGGACGGTCTGGAAGAAGGCAGAAAGTACCAGTTAAAAGGCTGGCAGATGCTGAAAGAGGAAAATGCAGAACTGCTCATTGATGGAAAGCGTGTGGAGAGTGATTATACCTTTGTTGCTGACAATGAAAAAATGAAAGTAGAAATTTCTTATATGTTTGATGCATCAGAACTTGGCGGACAGAATCTGGTTACATTTGAAGAATTATACGATCTGAAGAATCCGGAAGAACCTGTAAAAGTTGCAGAGCATAAGGACATTGATGATGAAGGTCAGACAGTCCTGATTACCGAGCGAAAGATTTTGATTCATACCACAGCAACTGATAAGAATGGTAAGAAAGAAATCGAAGCCGGAAAAGATCTGACGATTGTGGATACGGTTACTTTAGAAGGACTGGAAATCGGTACGAACTACAAGTTGTCTGGTTGGCAGATGGTTAAGGCAGAAAATGCAAAGCTGCTCATTGATGACAAAGAAGTTACCAATGATTATGAATTTACAGCGGACAAGGAAAACATGGAAGTGCAGATTGAGTTTACTTTCGATGGCAGCACTCTTGGAGGAAAGCAGCTTGTAACCTTTGAAGAACTGTATGATATGACAAATCCGGAAGAACCGAAAAAGGTAACAGAGCATAAGGACATCAACGATGAAGGTCAGACTGTAACCATCAAAGAAGTACCGGAAACACCAACCCCAGAGACACCGGGTACTACTACAAAGACCAGTAACCCTCCGAAAACAGGAGATACGGAAAATGTAGCTTTATGGATAGCCATTCTGGTATTGTCAGCAGCCGGAATCACCGGAGTTCGTACCTGGAATAAAAAGAAACAGGTTAAGCGATTAGGAATTGAAGAAAAGAAAGAAGAGGAGGAGTAAAACAGAGGGCGGCGATAAGCTGCCCTTTGATGATGAAATGGGAAAAAATCAGAAAGCAATAAAAGTATTACAGCGTTTATTTGATGCCGGATACGGAACGGAAAAAGAGATTGTCAATATGACGATGGATGAAATGCTTGCTTTGCCGGGAGTGAATGTAGCAGATCTGTGCATTATCAGTGAGCTGCAGAAAAGCATTAAGGCAAACAAAGTGATAAGCTATTTGTCAGGGAAAAAAGAAGTAAAGGAAGAAACGAAAGGAGCAGATTATGGTGGAACAACATAAATGTTTGGAAATGACATTATCATAATCGAAATCATATGTGGAATCTCCAGAGAGTAATGTCCTTCTGGTTGTAGAATTTCCAAAAGGAGATCAGAACAATTGAGAATGAATTGGAAGTTGTGAATATCCGTCTGGTAAGAGAACCATCTCTTTATAGTGAGCAGATATTGGATAGTCCACAGGCTGTTGTAGAATTGATGGCGAAGGAGTTATCTCAATATGACAGAGAAGTATTTTGTATCCTGAATATGAAAAATAATGGACAGGTAATCAATATGAATCTGGTCAGTGTTGGAACAATCAATGCATCTTTGGTAATTCCCAGAGAAGTTTTTAAGAGCAGTATTCTGGCAAATGCTTCTGCAATCATTGGACTTCATAATCATCCCAGTGGCAATGTGAAACCGTCAAAAGAGGATATGATTGTTACGAGAAAGCTGCAGAAGTGCGGACAGCTACTGGGGATAGAATTGCTGGATCATATCATTGTCGGTGGAACTAATGGAAAGATGCTCAGCTTCCGAGAAGAAAAGATGTTGAACGTGACAGGAAGGATGGGAGAGATGGAAAGATAAAACATATATATAATTTAGAAGAATCAATCTAATAAAGTAATTGATTTGAGTGGTATTATTTGGATAATATCGCTCAAATCAATAATTTTAGCGAATAAATAATGGAAAAATGAACACAATATAAATAATATTATAATTTTAAAAATGGAATAAAAAATACCAAAATGTAAAATAAAATTGAAAAATCAAATGTTTTGTGTTAGAATATAGATGCGATTTTAATGGATTATAGGAGGCAATTATGGGAAATATTGTTGTTCGTTTATCATCATTAACTTTAAAAAATATTAAAAATGTAAAGAATGGTATTATTATAATGCCGCTTGCTAATGAAAGAAAATTTGAATGTAGTAGAGCTGAGATTTTGGGAATTTATGGACAAAATGGATCTGGTAAAACAGCAATTGTCGATGCACTTTATTTTTTACAAGATATTATTACTGGTGAGGAATTAGATCAAAGGATTATAGATTATATCGATACAGATTCAACAAATGCAGAGATAAATGCTGAATTTAAAATATTTGGAGATAACGTACTGTATGAGGTAGGTTATCATATTATTTTTTCGAAAATAGATGATGGCGTTATTATTGAAAGAGAATATTTGAATTGTGCAATAAATAAAGATGGCAATAGAACGAATAAGAATGTTTTTATGGATTATCAAAGAACTCAGACAGATGTTGTTTTTAAACCATTGAAAAGAGTTGAAGAATTAGTTGGGAAAGATAAAAATGTAAAAATGGATCTTATTGTTGCACGAAAAATAGCAGAAAAGAGTAATTGCTCTTACATTTTTGGAAAAGATAGTAGAGAAATTTTCTTTAAAAAGAATAGTGAATTTAAGAATTATTCCATTGTTATTCATGCATTGTTTGATTTTGCACTTAAAGATTTGTTTGTTATTAGAAGTTCTCATTCCGGTTTGATTTCTGCAAATTTCTTGCTCCCAATGGCTTTTCGCATTGAAAAGGAAAAAACAGGAATGAAAGGGGATTTTGCAGTTCCATTAATGGAACCAGTTATTTTAGATATTAAAAAGAAAGATATTCTTAATGAGATTGTAGATCAAATCAATACTGTTTTATATACAATTATTCCGGGAATGAATATTGAAATAAAAGATTATGGAAAGCAAGCAATGGATTCTGGTGAAGAAGGCTGGAAAGTTGAGCTTATGTCGAATAGAGAAGGAAAAAGAACGATTCCGATTCGTATGGAATCTGAAGGTATTATTAAGATAGTATCTATTTTAAATGTTCTAATTCAAGCATTTGGAAATTCTTCTATCTGCTTAGTTATTGATGAATTAGATGCTGGAATTTTTGAGTATATGTTAGGAGAATTATTAGATATTTTCAATAAGAGTGCAAAAGGACAATTGATTTTTACATCTCACAATCTACGTGCATTAGAGATGTTGGATAAAGATAGTATCATGTTTTCTACTGCCAATCCAAATAATAGATATATTCACATGAAAAATGTGAAAGGATCTAATAATCTCCGAAGTATGTATATTAGAAGTATTACTCTTGGTGGACAGGAAGAAAAAATATATGAAGAAACTGACAGCTTGAAAATTGCGAGAGCATTTAGAAAAGCAGGAAGGAGACTGCGAAGTGAATGAAAAAAAGGTAGTTACGGTTATTGTTGAGGGGCCTAGTGATGAAAATGCTATAGGTGGAATATTGAAAGAGTTTTTTTCTTGGGAAGAAGTGCAATTTGCAGTTGTTCATGGAGATATAACATCTAATTATAGTACAACAAAAGAAAACGTAGTGTCAAAAGTAGGTGCTTTAATAGAGACTATCAAAAGTAAGTACGGATATAATTGGGGAGATTTTGTAAAAATTATTCATATAGCTGACACAGATGGTGCATTTACTAAAAATTGCATTAAGGAAGCAGAAGTTGAAAATATTCAATATTATGAGGATCATATGGAATATTTTGACATTGAAGAGGTTGAAAAAAGAAATGCACATAAATCAGAGATTATGTTTAAGTTGTATACAACTGGAAAAATCCGCAATATTCCGTATAGGTTATATTTTAATTCATGCAATTTAGAACATGTTTTATACAATGAACTTAAAGACTTTTCAGATGATGAGAAAGAAATACTTTCGGATGAATTTGCTGAAAAATATGAAGGAAAAGTTTTGGAGTTTATAGATTTTATTTCAGATAAATCAGTTTCCGTTGAAGGAACATATAAAGAAACGTGGAAATACATAGAAAAAGATAAAAATTCACTTGAACGTCATTCAAACATGCATTTGATTTTTAAAACAGATTAGTAAGCACGTATATATTGATATTTTATCAATAATTTTACTAATAAAAAATAGAAAAAAGTCATAATAGAAAGAGGGCGTGAAAATGCAATATATTTCAGGAGAGGCACGTAAACCATCAATATTTGTAAGTTCTACATGTTATGATTTAAAACAGATTAGGCGAGATATTAGAGAATTTATTGAAGCGGATTTAGGATATGAAGCCATATTATCTGAATACGATTCTTTTCCAATAGATCCGGATAAAGATACTATAAATAACTGTCTTCGAGTCGTAGAACAAAGAGCTGATATAATGGTACTAATCGTTGGCAGTCGATATGGGTACATAACAGATCATGGAGAAGAATCAATTACTAATTTAGAGTATTTACGGGCAAAAGCAAAAGGTATCCCGATTTTTGTATTTATAGATCAAAAAGTAAGTAATATTTTACCTGTTTGGAAGAAAAATAAAGAAATGAATTTTTCAGATATTGTAGATTCGGAAAAAATATTTGAATTTGTAGATACTTTAAGAAACAAAGATAGTAATTGGGTATATGAGTTTAACACAGGTCAAGATATTATAAAATGTCTGAAAAATCAATTGGCTTATTTGGTCAATGATAGTTTATGTTTAAGAAAACATTTTTCAAAAGAAGGGGTATCGCCTAAGGTGTTGAAATATTCCGGGCGTGTATTTGAATTAGTGGTTGAAAAACCGGATTTGTGGGAGTACTTATTATTTGCAGAGGTATTAAAAGATAATTTGAATAAACTGGATGATTTGCGATATGATATGAAATACGGCATTTCATTTGAAAGAACAGTTTGTTTTGACAATCCTATAGAAATTTTTGATTATGTTCAGGCAAAAAGTAAAGAACTTATTCGGAAAAATGATATTCTTTGTGTTATACTTAATAAGGCTCTTAAAGAAGCACTTGGTGAACGTGGAACGCCAGGAAATGCTGAGTATATAATTTATGTAGCAGAAAAATTGATTGAAGTATATAAAAGCGATCATCTTTGGGCAGTAGATTTTAAATGTATTAGTGTTCCAGAAATGTTCGAAAAATTGATAGAATATACATCAGAGTTGAGCAAATCTATAATAGAAGATATTGAGAATTTTATAGATGATTATCATAAACGAATTAATGAATTAGCTTATGGTTTAGAGGATATTTCTGGAGAAAAAGTAGTATCTTTTAACCTTGAATTACGCAGTCCAGATATGAATAAGATTGATGCAGAAATTAAGCGGTTAGAGGAAATATTATTAAATAATTAAAAAAGAATATACGTGCCTTACATAGTCAGGATGGTTCCAACTCAAGGAATCACCTGGCTATTTTCATGCCCGGATATTATCCCCAATAATATCAATCTAAGGCAGGAAAGGAGATGAAAATTATGCCATATATACCACCATCAGTTGTGCAAGAGGTCAAGCGGATGGACTTGCTCACATACCTGAAAAATTATGAGCCATACGAATTAGTTCACTTTTCCGGTAACACCTACACTACCAGAACACACGATAGTTTGAAAATATCAAATGGGAAATGGATGTGGTGGAGTCAGAGAACCGGTGGCAGATCAGCACTGGATTATCTGATCAAAGTAAGAGGATACAGTTTTTTAGAGGCGGTTGAATTGCTTGCAGAACAGGCAAATATTCAGCCGCCTCTTTCTGTATCTGAGAATGTTCCGATGGAGAAACAGTTACTGTTGCCAAAGAAAAATCAAGATGATCAGAAAGTGATTGCGTATCTTTCAGGCCGTGGGATTGATAAGGAAATCATTCAGTTTTGTTTAGAGTCTGGAAGAGTTTATGAAAGCGCATTTCATCACAACGCGGTGTTTGTAGGGATGGATGAGAAAGATAATCCGAAATATGCAGCTATTAGGGGAATCGGAACCAGTTTTATCGGAGAAGCAAATGGAAGCGATAAGAATTACTCTTTTTCCATTTTTACAGAGAAACCCAATGATACGGTGCATCTGTTTGAGTCAGCCATTGATCTGCTATCTTATGCAACATTGCAGAAATTGGAGGGGAAGGAGTGGAGAAGAGAACATTTATTGTCACTGGCAGGTGTCTATAAGCCAGCAAAAGAAATTGAAAAAAGTAAAGTCCCTGCAGCGTTGGCGAGAGCACTAAAAATGCATCCAGAGGTGAAGACAATCGTTCTGCATTTGGACAATGACCGTATTGGAAGACTTGCCACAAAAGCAATTTCTACAGTACTTCCGAAGCAATGTCAGGTAAAAGATGTACCGCCAAAACAAGGAAAAGATTATAACGATCTGCTCTGTATCAAGTTAAATCTGGCAATTACAAAGCGAGAAAAAAGCACGAAAAAGAGTATGTCTGGTCATGAAAAATATGAGAGATAGAAGGTGAAAAAAGATATGAAAATTGCAAGATATGAGCTGAAGGTTGTGCATAAGAAAGAGTTGATTTTGACGATGGAAGATGATGTGGACAGTGAAGAACTGTTGAAGATTTTTCTGGAAACACAGGTGAAAGAAGAAAAAAACAGAATGAATTGCTTGGAATTATTGCTGAGAAAGTGTCAGAAGAAGACTGTACGGAGCAGTGTGAAAGTTGTCAAAAGTATTGCCCGGTGAGTGAAGAATGCATGGCAACTGATGAAAATGTACGATGCACAGAGTGTGAAACTTGCAGGATATGTGAACTGAAAGAATAAAAAAACATTTGCTTTTCGGCAAGTAAATCTTCTGATACCCGGAACCGTGAGACGGGTGCAGAAGAATACACAATACCAGCAAGCAACGCCTTTGGATTACCACACAGTTTTCCTGTCTGGCAGTCCGGCGGCAGCTTGTCAGGGAGAATCCCTGAAACCCTCAGAAAATGGAAAAGGAGAAAGTAACAATGTTGAAGTTTATTTGTGGAGTATTAGTAGGTGGCATTATAGGAGTAGTGTTGATGTGCCTGTTACAGATTAACAAGATTCAGTAGACAAAAAGAAAGGAGATACAAGATGCTGGTTGAAGTATCAATGAAAGACAAGAAGAAAGCAGAAAGACGATATCAGGAATATTTAAAGAAAATGAACAAGAAGAAGGGAGAACAGAAGAAATGATTGCAAGAGAAATGATAGCAGAAAAGGTATTTGCGGAAGGTGTAGCAAAAGACATCCGGAATTTTCTTCCAGCTAAATATGAGAATGCAGAATTTCAGGTAATGCAGATGAATAAAAATAATGGAGTCCAGATGGTAGGAGTACAGGTAAGACTACAGGAAGAAAATGTGTGTCCAGTTGTTTATGTAGAGCCGTTTTTCAATGAAATACGTCTGGGTGAACCTGTTGAGAAAGTGATGAATGAAATTGCAAGATGCATGGAAGAAGCAGGCAATGCTCCGTTTGTGCACAACGGTATCAACCCAATGGATTATGATTCAGTGAAGGAACATCTGGCAGTGATGCTTGTAAACACCCAGGCAAACAAACGAATGTTACAGGAAATGCCTCATGAAAATATCGAAGATCTGTCGGCTATCTGTTATGTGGATTTTCCGGTAGAGTCTAACGATGGAAAAGCGACTATGAAGGTGAAAAATGAACATCTTAAGATGTGGAATGTGGATGCAAAAGAAATGTTCCATCAGGCCAGAGCAAATACCCAGCCTGTAAATACACCGATTCTTCAGTCAATGGACGAAATGTTGTTGAGTATTTTTAATGAAGAAGGACATGCAACAAATTTATTAGATGAAAATGTTGATTTTGGACTTCGTTCACATGATATGCTGTATGCACTTACGAATGTAGAAAAGCAGTATGGAGCATCTATGATCACACAGCCAGAAGTTTTAAATAAATTGGAACAGCTTTTTCCAGAAGGATTTTATGTGTTACCGTCATCTGTGCATGAAGTTCTGATTGTTCCGGATAATGGAGAGATGGAACCGAAAATGCTTGGTGAAATGGTACGGGAAGTAAATAAAAATGAAGTGGAACGGCAGGAGGTTCTCTCAGACAGAGTTTACAGTTACGATAAAGAAAAACACCAGATTCGCCAGGAACCAGATTCTATACAGAAAGTAAAGGAGATGGAGCGTTGAGAAAACGTAATGTAGCAATTCTTTTCCGATTGAACAAAAAAGAAGCAGAGGCATTGGATAAGAAAGTAAAGAGAAGCGGACTGAACCGGGAAGCTTACCTGAGACAGTTGATTTCTGGTGTTGTTCCAAGAGACGCACCGCCGCCAGATTATTATTCTATGATGCGGGAGCTGCATAAGATTGGAAATAACTTAAATCAGATCGCACAGAAAGCACATGTGTTAAATGTGGTAGATGTGCAGCGTTACGATAAGGAAGTGCGGAAGTTCAATGAAGCAGTCCGTAAGATTACAGAAGCAGTGATACTTCCAGAGAAAAATGAATCATGGCAGTGACATCAATCTGGAGCATCAAGGGGTGGATTGGAAAGGTAATCAATTATGCGGAGAATCCGGATAAGACGAAAGAGAACAATGAAGGGCGAATATCTGAGAATCAATCACGATCCACACAAGGACTTAATGATGTAATTACCTATGCGGTGAATGCAGAAAAGATCAGACGGAGGCAATTTGAATCTATGGAAATGGAACTTGTCGGAGAAGCGGAAGAACTAATGGAACAGTATGTATCTGGAGTGAATTGTGCACCGACAACCGCCAGAGAAGAAATGATTGCAGTCAAAAAGCGTTTTGGAAAGGAGGACGGAATTGTTGCGTTTCATGGATACCAGTCTTTTGCACCGGGAGAATGTAATCCGGCAATGGCACATGAGATTGGAAAGAAGCTGGCAGAAGAATTGTGGGGCAGTCAGTATCAGGTATTGATTGCGACTCATTTGGATAAGGCGAATCATCTGCACAATCATTTTGTGGTGAACTCAGTTTCATTCCTTGACGGGAAAAGATACCACAGGACAAATCAGGATTACCGGGATATGCGGATGGTGTCAGACCGTTTATGTAAAGAATACCAGTTATCGGTTGTGAGGCAGCCAGAACAGGGAAAAGGAAAACATTATGCCGAGTGGCATGCAGAACAGGATGGGAAGCCGAGTTATCACAGCATGGTAAAAGCAGATGTTGATGAAGCAATCCGAAAAGCGAGGACTGAAAAACAGTTCTTTTTTTATTTGCGGGAAAAAGGATATTCTTTTAAGTTCGGGAAAGACATCACTATTCGTCCGGAAGGGCGAGAGCGAGGTCTGAAGCTAAAGCGGAACTTTGGAGAGAATTATTCGCTGGAAGCAATCCGGGTTCGGATTCTGGAAGAAAATGAATTACCTGCCGAGAAGAAATTTCCGGTTCAGAGGCATTACCGGATTCGGGTATCCGGCAACTTCAAGCAGACAAGAAAAATCGGAGGACTTCGGGGATTGTATCTGCACTACTGTTATCTTTTAGGAATCCTGCCGAAGAACCGCCTGTCAATATCTGCCAAACAGGTGCATGTATTGTTCCGGGAGGATTTATTAAAACTGAATACCATTTCCAAAGAGACAAAGCTGCTCTGCCATTATCACATAGATACTGCAGAGCCGCTTTTTTCGTTGAAAGAAAGTTTGCAGAAGAAAATGGAGCAGTGTGCGGAGGAACGGAAGTACTTGCGTTATAAGATTCGGGCAGACAGACCGGAAGAAGAAATAGAGGAAATGAAAGAGCAGATAAAAGTTCTGACAGAGAAAATTGGAACGCTCAGAAAGGAGGCAGCACTTTGTGATGGAATTGCCGCACGTTCCAAGGTGATCGAAGAAAAATTTAAGATGATGCGGGAAGAAAAAGAGAAGAAGGAGGAGCAAAGCCATGAACACATCAGGCGAAGCCGCTGATCAGGTGGTACGAATGTCGTTGGAAGTCGGTGAAGCAGCATTGAAGATCAGTGGTACAGGTGCGAAGCATCTGGCAGTGATGCTGTATACAGTCTTAAAAGAGAAGAAAAAGACAAAAGGCAGAGTAAGACTTGAAACATTGGTTAAATCAGGTAGACCACTGACGGTATTTTCGGTGAAAGAAAGTGATCTGAAACAATTTGTTCAGGAAGCAAAACGATATGGCGTGTTGTACTGTGCAGTCCGAAATCCAAGAGGAAGCAGTGACGGATTGGTAGATGTGATTGTAAAGGAAGAAGATGCACCAAGAATCAACCGTATCGTAGATAGATTCCAGTTTGCATCTGTAACGGAAGCAGCGAAGATTAAGACGGAAATTGAGCGGACACGTGCAGAAAAAGCAAAAGCCGGAAAATCAGAGAAGCAGGAAAAGAAGCCGGAAAAAGTACAGGTTCAGCAAGAAAAACAGGGACAGGCAGAGCCGGAAAAAGATTATCCGCAGAAATCCAAGGAGGATCAGCTTATGGACGAGTTGTTTAGAGAGTCGGTGAAGAAAGAGGGGAAGGAGCAAAACCCCTCTTTGGCAAAGACGACCAAATCCCGTCTGTCCGAGCCTACCTCAAAGAAGCAAGAGAAAACCGCAGAGGGTACTTCTAAGCTATTTACCCCGGAAAAACCAGAGAAACCATCGGTCAGAAAGGAACTTCGGGAAATACAGAATGCAAGGAAGAAAGAAGCGGAGCGGCGTGAGAATAGAAATGATCCGGTGAGAAATCAGGGAAATAAAGACCGGAATCAGATTCGCCACCAGCAGCCACAACAGAAACGAAAACCAAGGAAAGGGAAAGAGAGGTAAATTTTATGGATAATAGTTTTGATTCTTTATTAAATGCATCGGCTGTACCACAGGATGAAAAGGTACAGGCATTTATTGCGGAAAGCAAAAATAACAGGAATCGCTGCTATGAGTTGTCAGAGCAGGTAACCGCACAAGTGGCAACGGATGGGAAAATGCTGCAGAAGTATCTGGATGTACAGAGTACCTTTGATCGTTATACTACCAATAATGCACTTCTGATTCTGGCACAAAGACCAGATGCACAGAAATTAGGTGACTATGGATACTGGAGAGATCATGGATTTTATTTAAAACGTATGGAACGACAGAATCCAGTTCTGATTTTAGAACCGGGAAAAACATATAAGCGTGAAGATGGTACAGTTGGAAATTATTATAATGCGAAAAAGCTATATGATATTTCTCAGACAACAATGTCCGATACTACAATTCAAAAGTCAGAATATGAAGAACATGATTTAATCCGGGCGTTAGTCAGTACCCCTCCGGTAAATATTGTTGCAGCAGAACCAGAACAGATGTCAGATGAAAAAGGAGCATTTTTTAAGCCGGAAGAAAGCTGTATTTATGTAAGAAAAGGGATAAGTGCACAGGAAATCTTTCAGAATCTTGTGCCGGAATTGGTATTTGCCGGATATGCGGATGGGAATCCGCACTATGATAAAAATGAAGATGCATTTCATGTATCGTGTGCGTCTTATATGTTGTGTAAAAAATATGGAATGGATACCAGTCGATATAATTTTTTACATGCACCAGAGTTTTTTGAAAAAATGGAGACTCAGGAAGTGCGGGCGGAACTTTCCAGAGCCAGAGATGCAGCGAATGCAATTTCTGCAAGAATGGCAAAGGTACTGGATCAGAATCGAAATGCAACTTACCGACAGTCAGAGGCTGAAAAAACCGGGCAAGACAGTTCTGAAAATGTGAAAGATAAGAAAGAAAATCCAGAGCCTGAAAAGAAAGAACAGAAATCCAGAGGACAACATAGAAAAGAAGCACGCTAGAAAAATTCGGGAAAGGAGAATGCAAAATGAGCAGTGATACGATTACGTTAGAACTGGATAAATATGAGAGTGGCGTAGTGTTCCATTCCCTGAAGGACAAGCGGAATCAGATGCTGAAAGAGGGAAAAGATACGGAGCTTGTCGATGATGTTTTAATGAAAGTCATTGAGAAAATCGAAGTACCGTCGGAGAAGGAAAAGCGAGGACGCAGAAGCCATGAAGAACGATGATGAGCAGAGCAGTCTGATGGTGGCGGTAATTGGAATTATCCCGGTTATCTGGTTTGCGTTACTTGTCGCACCTTATCTTTCGTCTGGTCTTATGGGGATTCTGGATGGAGTCCCGGAAGCAATGAACCATCCGTTTTCCATTCGGTTATGTGGGGACAGTGTAAAAACTGTCCTTATTTTTTTGCTGTCTTACGGCATGGGAATCGGGATTTATATTTCTACCAAGAAACATTACCGACGAGGTGAAGAACATGGTTCTGCTAAATGGGGAAATGTGAAGAAAATAAATCGCAGATACAAGGAGAAGCGGTTTACAAAAAATAAGTTGCTGACCATGCATGTACGAATCAGCTACAATATGCGGAAACATTTGCGAAATGTATTGACAGTTGTGATTGGTGGTTCCGGTTCAGGAAAGACCAGATTTTTTGCAAAACCGAATCTGATGCAGGCGAATACTTCTTTTGTGGTTTTAGATCCAAAAGGAGAAAATCTAAGAGATACTGGGTATCTTCTGGAAGAAAAAGGATATGAGGTAAGAGTGCTTGACCTGATCAACATGGAAAAGAGCCATTGCTATAACCCGTTTGTATATCTGAAGGACGATAACGATGTGCAGAGACTGGTAACGAACCTGTTCAAAGCGACTACACCAAAAGGCAGTCAGTCTAACGATCCATTCTGGGATACCGCAGCTTCTATGCTGTTGTTGGCACTGATTTTCTATCTGAGATATGAAGCACCGGAAGAAGAACAGAATTTCCCGATGGTAATGGAAATGTTACGTGCCGGAGAAGTCAGAGAGGACGATGACCAGTACCAGTCACCGCTTGATGAATTGTTTGAGCGGTTGGAAATGAAGAACCCGGAACATATCGCAGTAAAGTATTACAAAGATTATCACTCTGGTAGTGCCAAGACATTAAAATCCATTCAAATCACATTAGCAGCAAGACTTGAAAAATTTAACTTATCCAGTCTGGCAGCACTGACCGCAACGGACGATTTAGACCTGCCATCACTGGGAGAGCGAAAAGTGGCTTTATTTGCGTTAATCCCGGACAACGACACCAGTTACAACTTTCTGGTGTCAATTTTGTATACCCAGTTATTTCAGCAGTTGTTCTATCTGGCAGACCATAAATACGGCGGGAGACTTCCGGTTCATGTGCATTTCCTCATGGACGAATTTGCAAATGTTTCACTGCCTGATGACTTCGATAAGATTCTGTCTGTGATGCGTTCCAGAGAAGTGTCAGTCAGTATTATTTTGCAGAATCTGGCGCAGTTAAAAGCATTGTTTGAGAAGCAGTGGGAAAGCATTATGGGAAATTGTGATGAATTTTTATATTTAGGCGGCAATGAGCAGGGAACACATAAATATGTCAGCGAACTTCTTGGCAAGGCAACGATTGACACGAACACCTATGGAAAGTCAACGGGACATTCCGGGAACTATTCCACCAATTATCAGAATACAGGGCGGGAGCTGATGACACCCGATGAAGTTCGCATGTTGGATAACCGATATGCGATTCTTTTTATTCGTGGAGAAAGACCAATTTTAGACGAGAAATTTGATATTTTAAAGCACCCCAATGTGGGACTTACAACTGACGGAAACGGAAAACCATATCTGCATGGAGCAGTTGACCGGGCAGTGGCAAGTATTTCACTGGGAGACAGCTTGGAAGGCGAGTTCACAGATGATTCTCTGGAAGTGGAAGATTATGAATTATTATCCGATGAAGATCTGGAAGAAATCATTCAGAAATATCAGTAAATCCAAGAAAAATATATAGGAGGCTATCAAAAAAATGAAGTTAGATATGCGAAAGAAGCAGGAGAAGAAAGAAACAACAAAATCAACGAAGAAGCTGCCAGTGACAGCAAAAATGAAACGTGCCATGGCAGTGTATATTGCAATGGTACTGATTATGACAGCAGGAGCAAGTACCGTATTTGCGGCAGACGATCCACTGACCGTTATCAATAATCTGTCCACGTTTATCTTTGGACTGATTCGTGCCATCGGAATGATTTTGTTGGGATTTGGAATTGTGCAGGTCGGTTTATCACTGAAATCTCATGATCCAAGCCAGAGAGCGAATGGATTCCTGACACTTGCAGGCGGTGTTATTATTACATTTGCAAAAGAAATCTTGAATTTGATTACGGGTTAAGAAGAATAGAAAAATAAAAGAAATGGGACGGTGCAGGCCCATATGGAGCC
>ERZ827423.2506-NODE-2506-length-14372-cov-4.795907_pt1 | contig 14372 bp, 15 predicted proteins | sample MGYA00519775_ERZ827423 | MGnify/ENA primary metagenome ERZ827423 (study PRJEB31778, sample SAMEA3449296) | human gut metagenome | biome: human gut; feature: human-associated habitat; material: faeces | place: United Kingdom | collected 2010/2012 ...
ACTGCAGGCATTCCCAACAGGACACCGCCCGCATAGCCGAGCAAGGCGCCCAACAGGATTCCCAACGCACCGCCGATGACACAGATGATCATGGATTCCACGATGAACTGCGTCCGTATCGCACTATCTGGCGCGCCAAGCGCTTTGCGGATGCCGATTTCACGGGTACGTTCTGTTACAGACACCAACATGATGTTCATCACGCCAATGCCGCCGACTAGAAGCGAAATGCCAGCAATGACAGCAATCGCAGTGGAGATCGTGCCTAACATGTCGTTGACCTGTTTGACCATAGATTCCAGACTCTGCGCCTCGCAGTGCATCGTTTCATTTTTTACATAGAAGCGGTCGTTGAAAAATCCCGCAGATTCTTCCGCAAACGCCTGATAGTCCAGGCCCGGCTGGACAGCAATGTAAAAGTAATAGTATCCGTCGGGGGTATAATCCAACACACGGTAGGCCGTCGAAATTGGGATATAGATGGTGCTGCTCATCCCCGCCGAACCCATCAAGAAACTGTTCGCCTGATCCTCATAGACTCCAACGATCGTGAAGGTCTGACGTCCACCACTGTCCATCTGGATCTTGATCTCCTGCCCTAGGATCTCTTGATTGCCAGGAAAGAGCGTGTCTGCCAAAGATTTCGCGATCACAGCTACATATTTTCCGCGTTGCGTGTCGGATTCGTTGATGAAGCGGCCGCGAAGCATATCTACCTGTGTCCCGGTCGCACCCGTCGCAAACCCTTCGTTAACTCCTTCCAAGCTCACCTTGTTGTCCTCATGGAATTTGGTGATCACGCCGCTTCCGGCACTCTCCATCAAGCCAATGCCGACAATTTCATTTCTATATTTGTTCTGGTACTGCTCGATCATCTCGTCCGTGATGAGGTCGTCTTCCGTATAAGTATAGGAACTGGTGTAGTCGCGAGGAGTAACCTGGATTGCAACGTTGTTTACGCCCATGCTTTCCATAGAGGAACTGACCACACCGGTCATAGCATCGCCTACGGACGTAATCGCGATCACCGAACCAATACCGATGATAATGCCCAGCATGGTCAGCGCGGCGCGCATCTTGTTGGACTTCAGGCCGTTTAAGGCCAGCAGCACATTTTCCCAGATGCCGCTCATGCTTCCACCTCCCCGGAGCCGTTGGGTATGATGCGGCCGTCGGAGAGCGTGATGATGCGGTCGGTCTCCGTGGCCAGCTGATAGTTATGTGTGATGAGGACAATGGTTTTGCCCTGCTTTTTATGCAGCGTGTGGAACAGATCCATCACGAGCCGCCCGGTCTTGCTGTCCAGCGCGCCGGTGGGTTCGTCCGCCAGAATGATGGCAGGGTCGTTGGCCATGGCTCGGGCAATGGCGACGCGCTGCTTCTGTCCGCCGGAAAGCTCGTTGGGCATGTGATCCATGCGGTCGCTCATCTCTACCATTTCCAGCAGTTCCTTGGCGCGTGCAGTGCGCTTGGCCAGCGGGACGTTGGCGTAGAGCATGGGCAGTTCGACGTTTTTGAGCGCCGAGGTGCGCGGAATCAGGTTGAAGGTCTGGAACACGAAGCCGATTTTGCGGTTGCGGATGACGGAGAGCTGGTCGTCCTTGGCCTGATCCACGCGCAGTCCGTCAAGCAGATAGGTGCCTTCGGTCGGGCGGTCAAGCGCGCCGATGATGTTCATCAGGGTACTTTTGCCTGAACCGGATGCGCCGACGATGGAGAGAAACTCGCCTTTTTTGACGTCCAGCGAGATACCGTTCAAGATCTGCAATTCATTGGGCGTGCCGATATAAAAGCGTTTGATGATGTCGCGCATGACGATGATGGTATCACCTTGCGCCTGCATTTTCTCTTCCATACGCATCAACCTATGTTCGGCAGAACCATGCCTTCGGTCACGGATTCGGGGTTATCGAAGATCAAGTCGCCTTCGGAAAGCCGGTCGCTGTTGACCTCGACTTCAAAATCGGTCTCCACGCCGGTGGTTACATAGACTTTTTCCACCGTGAGCATATTTTTGTCGGCCGGGCGGGCCACCATGACGTAAGCGCTGCCATCCGCATCATAGCCCACAGAGCTGTATAGCACGGAGAGCACGTTTTCAGTGCTGCTGACGGTGACAGTGGCGCGCGCGGTCATGCCGACATACAGGCCGCCTTCGCCGGGATCGACGGAGATCTTCACCGCAAAGGAGGCGTTGCCGGAGGAAATGGTGTTGCCCTGCTCATCCTTCTGCGCGGTCACGCCAATCTCCTTGACCGTGCCGGAATAGGCAGTGTTTCCGGTTGCATCGGTCTTGACCACGACGGGCATGCCCACCTTCAAACTGCCGATATCGTATTCCTTGACGCTGGATTCAATTTCGAGATCGTTCAGATCTTCGATGACGAACAGCAGGCCGCCCGCCATGCTGGACTCGCCTTCGGTGACATAGACCGCTGTCACGGTGCCGGAGACCGGTGCAGTGACGGTGCACTTATCGATGTTTTCCTGCGCCTCTTCCAGCGACATCTCCGTCACGGTCTGATCGGTGCCGAGCTTGGCGCTTTCGACGTTATTGCCGTAGTTTTCCAACGCGAGGGAGCGCTGCTTTCTTGCTTCTTCAACAGCGGTCTGCGCACGATCCACCGCCTTCTGCGCGTCTTCATAGGCGGTTTTATAATCGTCCATCGCACTTTCGACCTCGGTATCCTTATCTTCATAGGTCTTGCGCGCCGCGTCGTAGGCCACCTTGGCGCTGTCGGTCTGTGCCTGCGCGGACTGATACTGTGCTTCCAGCTGCGCGGCGCTGGCGTCACCCGCGCTCAAAGCGGACTGCCACTGCTGATAGAGCTGGTTGCTGCGCTCCTTGGCGGTGGTATAGGTATACTGCGCCTGAGAATACTCGCTGTCGATCTTAAGGGACAGCTGTAATTCACCTTTATTATAGGATTCGATGGCCTTATCATAGTTTTTCTTGGCGGTATCGCGCTGCTTTTCCGCGTTTTCCAAAGCGACTTCCGCGCTGCGCACGGCCTGATCCTGGGCGATTTTGCCGGAGGAATAATTGGTGCACGCGCTGTCGAGCGCGATCTGGGCGTTCTCCTCCGCCTGATCGGCCTGGAGCTTGGTTTTGTCATACTGCTTCTGAAGGTCGGTGGTATCGAACACGCAGAGCACGTCGCCTTCCTTGACCGCATCGCCTTCCTTGACGTTCAGCGTCTGCGCCTTGCCCGCGCCGCTGGCCTCCAGATAGACCTTGCGCGTGGAAGCAGACTGGATATTGCCGGTAAGGCTGATGGTATTGGTCAAATCCTTGCGCTCCAGCGCAGTGGTGGTCAAGGTCTGGGCGGAATAGGCTTCCATTGCCTTCTGACCGATTGCCGAAAGGCCGACCACGCCCGCGATCAGCACGACGACAATGATCCCGACAACGATCAGGACCTTGATTCCCTTTTTCATCTTCGCCATAGGTTGTATCGCTCCTCGAAATATTTTTTCCATTCCAGTATACTGATTTGATATCTAAAAGCAATGAATAAAGTATGACTTTTGCATTCTGGCGTGTAAATATCGCGTTATCCTGTCTCAAATGACAAAAACGGAGGACAGGAAAAAATTCCTGTCCTCCGTTCAAATCAAACCTTACTTGCCGGAGCGATCCACATAGTGGGTATGCAGCAGCTCATGCGCCTTGTGGCTGTTGGGCTGGCCGAGGTAATCCTCGTACAGCTTCTGCACAGCGGCATTCTTATGAGACTTGCGCTGCGCCTTGGACTCGTCCTCGGTGTAGAGCGCCTTGGCGCGCACCACGCGGGGATCGACCTTCATGCGGTCGCGCGCGGGCACGATCGGCTGACCGCCGCCGGTGACGCAGCCGCCGGGGCAGCCCATGACCTCGATGAAGGTGTAGTCGGCTTCGCCGTTCTTCATCTTCTCCATCAGGATCTTGGCATTGCCGGTGCCGTTGGCCACAGCCAGCTTGATTTCCTTGCCGGCGATGGTGACGGACGCTTCCTTGACGCCCTCGATGCCGCGAACCGCGGTGTACTCGATGTTGTCAAGGTCCTTGCCCTCAAGGATATCCGCGACGGTACGCAGAGCGGCTTCCATAACGCCGCCGGTCGCACCGAAGATATCGGCAGCGCCGGTGGACTCGCCCAGCATCGCGTCGAAGCTCTCGTCAGGCAGGTTCACGAAGTCGATGCCGGCTTCCTTGATCATGCGGGCCAGCTCACGGGTGGTGATGACCGCATCAACATCCTGAAGGCCGCCGTTAGACAGCTCGGGACGCTGCGCCTCGAACTTCTTGGCCACACAAGGCATGACGGACACAACGTAGATGTCCTTGGGATCGATGTGGTTGGTCTCAGCGTAGTAGCTCTTGATGACCGCGCCCAGCATCTCGTGCGGAGACTTGCAGGAAGACAGGTTCGGCAGGAACTCAGGGTAATAGTGCTCGATGTACTTGATCCAGCCGGGGCTGCAGGAAGTAATCATCGGCAGCACACCGCCATTCTTAATGCGGTTGAGCAGCTCGGTGCCCTCTTCCATGATGGTCAAGTCTGCGCCGTAATCAGTGTCAAAGACCTTATCGAAGCCCAGACGGCGGAGCGCAGCGGCCAGTTTGCCGGTGACGCGGGTGCCCATGGGCATATCGAACTCTTCGCCCAGCGCAACGCGCACGGCGGGAGCGGGCTGCACGACAACGTGCTTGGTGGGATCGCCCAGTGCGTTCCAAACATCCTGCGTGTTGTCCTTTTCATGCAGCGCGCCGACGGGGCAGGCCATGATGCACTGACCGCAATTGATGCAGCCGACCTCACCCAGCTTCAGATCGAAAGCGGGCTCGATGACGGTGTTGAAGCCGCGACCGACAGTGCCGATGACGCCGATCTTCTGCACATTGGCGCAGGCGGCGATGCAGCGGCGGCACTGAATGCACTTGTTGGGTTCGCGCACAAGGGAAGGAGAAGACACGTCCGCAGGCAGCTCGGTCTTCGCGCCCTCAAAGCGCAGGTCTGCAACGCCCAGTTCCTTGGCCAGGGTCTGCAGTTCGCAGTTGCGGCTGCGGACGCAGGTCAGGCAGCTGCGGTCGTGGTTGGAAAGCAACAGCTCCAGCGTGACCTTGCGGGCCTCGCGGATGGCGGGGGTGTTGGTCTTGACCACCATGCCGTCCGAAACGGGCATTACACAAGCGGCGGCAAGAGCGCGGGCTCCAGTATCCACCAGGCACATACGGCAGGCGCCAATCTGGTTGACGTCCTTCAGGTAGCACAAGGTGGGAATCTGGATATTGGCCGAACGGGCGGCTTCAAGCACCGTAGTGCCGGCCGGAACCTGCACCTTGATGCCATCTATCGTCAAAGATACCATATCCATGCTCACTCACTCCTCTTCTATTTACGGGAAATCGCGTTGAAACGGCACTTCTCCATACATGCACCGCACTTGATGCACTTGGAAGAATCAATGACAAAGGGCTTTCTAACTTCGCCGGAAATTGCGCCGACGGGGCAAACCTTGGAGCAGAGAGAGCATCCTTTGCAGACCGCGGGATCGATCGTGTAGCGCAGCAGCTTGCGGCAATGACCGGCCGGGCAGCGCTTCTCATAGATATGGGCTTCGTACTCGTCGCGGAAGTAGCGCAGGGTGGACAGCACCGGGTTGGGCGCGGTCTGACCCAGGCCGCACAGCGCGGAAGCCTTGATATTCTTGGCCAGAGTTTCCAGCTTTTCAATATCGCCGTCCTCGCCTTTGCCCTCGGTGATGCGCTCGAGGATCTCCAGCATGCGACGGGTACCGATGCGGCAGGGCGGGCACTTACCACAGGATTCATCGACGGTGAAGTCGAGGAAGAAGCGGGCGATATCGACCATGCAGTTGTCCTCGTCCATGACGATCATGCCGCCGGAACCCATCATGGAGCCGATGGCGAGCAGGTTATCATAGTCGATGGGGGTATCCAGCAGCGACGCAGGGATGCAGCCGCCCGAAGGACCGCCGGTCTGCGCAGCCTTGAACTTCTTGCCGTTGGGGCAGCCGCCGCCGATATCATAGATAATCTCGCGCAGAGTAGTACCCATGGGAATCTCGACAAGACCGGTGTTCTTGATCTTTCCGCCGAGCGCGAAGACCTTGGTGCCCTTGGACTTTTCGGTGCCCATGGAGGCAAACCATTCCGGTCCATTGAGGATGATCTGCGCAACGTTGGCGTAGGTTTCAACGTTGTTGAGGATAGTGGGCTTATCGAACAGACCCTTGACCGCCGGGAACGGAGGACGGGGACGTGGCTCGCCGCGCTTACCCTCGATGGACTGCATCAGAGCGGTCTCTTCGCCGCAGACGAATGCGCCGGCGCCCAGACGGATGTCCAGATCAAAGTCGAAGCCGGTGCCCAGAATGTTCTTGCCCAGCAGGCCGTATTCGCGTGCTTCGTTGATGGCGACCTGAAGACGCTTGACCGCAATGGGATATTCCGCGCGGACATAGACATAACCCTGGCTGGCGCCGATGGCGTAGCCGGCAATGGCCATAGCCTCCACAACGGCATTAGGATCGCCTTCCAGAATGGAGCGGTCCATGAACGCGCCGGGGTCGCCTTCGTCCGCGTTGCAGCAGACATACTTCTGATCGGAGACGGAGTTGGCGGCAAACTGCCACTTCATGCCCGTGGGGAAACCTGCGCCGCCGCGGCCGCGCAGACCGGAAGCCTTGATGGTATCGATGACTTCCTGGGGCTTCATCTCGGTCAGAACCTTTGCCAGCGCCTTGTAGCCGTCAAAGGCGATGTATTCGTCGATCTTTTCGGGATCGATGACGCCGCAGTTGCGCAGCGCAACGCGCTTCTGCTTTTTATAGAAATCGACCTCGTCCAAAGACTTGGTAGCGCCTTCCTCCTCGACCGCTTCCTTGCACAGCAGATGACGGACGATGCGGCCTTTAACCAGGTGCTCGCTGACGATCTCGTCCACGTCCTCCGCCTTGATGTGGGAATAGAACGCGCCTTCGGGATAGACAATGACAATGGGGCCCATGGCGCAAAGACCGAAGCAGCCCGTGCGCACGACCTTAACTTCCTTCTCCAGGCCGGCAGCCTTGATCTTCTCCTCAAACAGACGGATCAGCTCAGGGGAACCGGAGGAAGTGCAGCCCGTACCGCCGCAAATCAGAACCTGCGAACGAAACAAGTCCATGTTCTAAAACCTCCTAGAATGTGTACCTTATTTCTTTTTGCAACCGGACAAAGCCGGGCTGTTTACTCCACTGCGCCGATGGTGTATTCGGTCACAGGTTTGCCGTTGATCAGGTGTTCGCCAACCACGCGCGCGACCTTTTCGGGGGTCATCAGCACATAGGTGACCTTCTCCTGGCCGGGCATATACACTTCGACCATGGGCTCCAGGCGGCACACGCCGATGCAGCCGGTCTGCGTGACCATGGCGTCCTGAACGCCGCGGCGCTTGATCTCCTCGACAAACTCCATCATCACAGGGCGGGCGCCGGCCGAGATGCCGCAGGTACCCATGCCCACCACCACGCGGATGCTGCGGTGATCGTTGCGCAGATTGATATCGTCCAGCGTGCGCTGGCGAATAGCTTCCAGATCCTTGATGGATTTCATAAAATTACGCACCTCCGTGTAAAGATTCGATACCTTCTTCGAGATAATCCTTCATCCAGGAGACGACCTCCGGGCTGTCCAACGGGACAGGACCCAGGACGGCTCTGATCTCCTCGGTATCGAAGGAAAAGGACTGTCCGTCGACCAGATAGTCGAGATGAAAATGAAATTCGGGATTGGATACGACCAGCGAGATCATCGTCGCGGCCAGATCGCCCAGCGGTGGACGGTCAATGGAGGACAGCACAAAACCGGCCCGCATCTTCGTGCCGACGCCCACAGTGGATTCGATGGAAAAGGTGCCGCCGGTAAGCTCGGCGTTTTCCTTAAACATCGGAATCCCCAGCCCCACCTTGCGTGTGGTGCGCGTGGTGGTAAAGGGCGAGGTGACGGTTTTGAGAAAATCGGGCGCCATGCCCTTGCCGTCATCAGACAGCGTAATGGCCACCAGATCCTTTTTGTGGTCGATCTCCACGATGATGTCCAATCTGGATGCCCCAGCCGTCAGCGAGTTCTGCGCAAGATCCAGAATGTGCAGTGATAGCTCACGCATAAGCGCTCCCTCCCGGATCGGATCATTTCTTTGGGGCGGAATCAGTACTTCGCCAGGATAGCCGGAATCTCATCAGGCGTCAGACGTCCGTAAACCTCATCGCCGATCATCATGACCGGAGCCAGACCACAAGCGCCGAGGCAGCGGGTGGCGTTGAGGGTAAACTTGCCGTCGGCAGTGGTTTTGCCGACCGAAACGTTGAGCTCTTCAGCCAGTCTGTCGAGCACGGCCTGAGAACCCTTGACATAGCACGCCGTGCCCAGGCACACGCCGATGACGTGCTCGCCCTGCGGCTCCAGCACAAACTGCGCATAGAAAGTGGCGACGCCGTAAACCTCACTCAGCGTCACGCCCAGGCCGTCCGCGATGAACTGCTGCACTTCCTTGGGCAGATACCCAAAGATCGCCTGCGCTTCCTGCATAACGGGCATCAGCGCACCCTTGGTTCCCTTTTTCGCGTCGATGACTGCCTGAAGTTGCTGATACTTTTCCTGATCTTTGCAGCAATTGGAAGACATTGACCTTCGACCCCCTTGATGGTTGTTGTGTAAATCATGACATTTTTTTATCAGTGCCATTCGTTATGAGTTTAGCACACTTTATGTAAAAAAGCATCGTTTTTTCGGGACAAAAAAGCGTGCAATGTTGGATTTTACAATCAGTATGCCTATGCTAATTCCGACAAAATTCATAAATTGTGTTTTTCTCTTTCAATACTGATAAAATAGTATCAAGCTTCGTTATTTATTTAACCACTGATTGATTTATGAAACCATACGCATTCGGCACGCCTGCAAATATTCAAACAGTGCCTCCGCAGACCGCTCCGGCAAGTCCAGAAAGAATTCCCTTTCCGAAAGGTCCCCCAGCCGGTGCGCATCCGAAGCATAGAGAATTTTATAGTTCCCCGTGTCCACCCAGGGCGCGGGCGCGCCGCGATAGACCTCCAGCGCGGAAAACACAGGTTTTTCGGGCAGAAAGCCGAGGTTTCCGAGCAGGGAGTTGGACGAGCGGTTGATGTGCGCCGCCACGCAGATGCCGCCCGCCTCGGTGCAGCGGCGTTCGATCTCCATAATGCTCAGATCGGTCGCCTGGATCAGCAGTTTGGAAAGTTCCCCTTGCGCTTCATCCTCCGGGCCGAGGATCATTTGGTTGCCGAAAATTCGCTTGTTGTTGGGCAGGGGCGGCAGATGGTCATAGATCATCCGGCCAAAATCCACCGCAGGATCGACCGCCGGAAAATAGCAGAGAATGTGTACCTCCTCCGACGAAGTAACCTCGATCCCCGGCAGCAGACATACACCCATCTCCCGCGCGGCAAGCGCGGCTGCGGGCAGATTTTCCGCCGCGTTGTGGTCGGTCAGCGCAATGCAGTCCAGATGCTTGACATACGCCATCCCGGCGATGTTGCAGGGCGTCATGTCGTCGTCCGCGCAGGGGGACAGGCAGGAATGGATGTGCAAATCAACGGCGCACTTCATCATTTTACGGGGTTGCCCAGCCCCAGCGCGTACATCTCGCCCGCCAGCTCATAAGAGGTTTTGCTGCTGCCCAGCACGGGGACGCCCTCCTCCGCCGCCTTATCCAGCACCTCTTTGGACATTTCGATGTTTTCGGGAATCAGCACGCACGCCATATCCAGCAGGGTTGCCACGGCGATGACATTGATGTGGTTCATCACGGTGATCCACGCCGTTCCCTGCGCGCCCTTTGCCATCACCCAAGACAGCAAATCGCAGACATAGGCGCTTTTGACCTCTCCTTCGAGATCCACGCCCTCGTTGAGCACCTTCGCGCCGAGCTTTTCAGCAAGTTCCGCCACCTTCATCCGATTTCCTCCTTATTATTCTGTCTTTATTTTCTCGTCTTTTCCGACATATCCACCATTTGCCTGGACATCTGCTGGATGCGCTGCTTCAGCTTGAAGATGCAGTCCAGCTCCACCGCAAACCCCAGCACCACGTCCTCCGCCAGCGCTCGGCAGGAGGGCGATCCGCAGGAGCCGCAGTCCAATCCCGGCAGCCCGGAGAGCACCTGCTCGATGCGCTCCATCTTCTCCAGCGCGGTATGAAAATCCTCGTCCAGCTGCATGGCGTTGTTGGGTTGAAGCAGCAGCTCCGTGCGCATCTCCTCGCTCGTCAGCTCGATTCCCTCCGCGTCGGATTTCACGCGCGGCAGGTTTTCGGTCAGCTTCCGCAGCCGGTTCTTGGCCACATAGGTGTTTTCAAACGTCAGCGGCCCGCCCAGGCACCCGCCCACGCAGGCCAGCCCTTCAAAATAGTCCAAATCGGAGAGGTCTCCGTTTTCGATGCTTTCCAGCACCTGAATCACATTCTCGATGCCGTCCACAGCCAGCGAGTTTTCCACGCCGACCGCCATCATCTCGCCGCCGGTCTGCGCCCAGCCCACGCCGTAGGTTCCGGCGTGCTGCAAACCCTCAAAGTGCCTTGCGCGCTTGAGTTCGGAATTGAGCATCCCATAGACGTCCATGATGGAAATAACGCCGTCCACATTGGACTTGCGCAGCAACTGCGGCGCCCGAACCTCGGTCATTTTGGCGGGACAGGGTGATAGAAAGAAGATGCCCACATCTTCGGGCGAAGCGCTCATGTTGCGGCAGACGCGCTTTCTTGCCGCAATCGCGGCTGTTTCCATGGGCGAGATCACATCCACTACATTGTCCAGCAGCTCCGGGAACCGCACCTGGATCAGCCGCACGATGGCCGGGCAAGCGGAGGAGATCAACGGCATGCCATTGTGAACCTTGCGGTCGCGCACGCGCTGCGCGATTTCGCGGGAGACGTATTCCGCGCCGCGAGCCACTTCATAAACATCGTCAAACCCGATGGCGATCAGCGCGTCGAGCAGCCGGCCGATATCGTTGAGGCCCTTGAACTGACCATAAAGCGTCGGCGCGGGCAGCGCAACCTTGATCTTGAACGATTTCATGTGCTCCAACGGCTCGGTCACGGCCACCTTGGCGTGATAGGGACATCGCTTGATGCACGCGCCGCAGTCGATGCAGCGCTCCTTGATGATATGCGCCGTTCCGCCATAGACGCGAATCGCCTCAGTCGGACAGTGCTTCAGGCACGTGGTGCAGCCCTTGCACTTTTCCTTTTCGAGCATGACGGAATGGTAGTAGACAGGTTGAGCCATACGCTTCCCCTTTCTCTTTTTTTACAGGTCTTCAGCGTACCGGCGCGAGGGCGAACTTCATCACGATCTCCGTGCCCTTGCCCACTTCGGACTGAATGCTGAAATCGTCGGCGTTCCGTTTCATGTTGGGCAATCCCATGCCCGCGCCGAACCCCATGACCCGCACCTCTTCCGGCGCAGTGGACCAGCCTTCGCGCATGGCCAGCTCAATGTCGGGTATGCCGGGGCCGCGGTCGGTCACGCGCAGCATCACGTCGTCCTGCGTGACGGTAAAATCGATCTGTCCTCCCAGCGAATGGATGATCAGATTCAGCTCCACTTCATAGGAGCTAACCGCGACGCGGCGGATCACCGAGCTGTTGACGCCCAGCTTTTTGAGCGTGCGCTTAATCTTTGCCGACGCTTCGCCCGCGGTTACAAAATCCCCCTTTTCCACCGGAAAGGCTTCAGAATACAGCGACATATTACTTTCTCCTCCTCCCTACGCCGGTCAAGCCGTTGGAATAGAGGATGCCGCTGGTGCAATAGAGCGTATGATCCGTGCAAAGCAGCACCATGCCGTTTTCCTCCGCCATTTCAATGATATCGGAAGTGGGCTTCTTGCCGCGGACAAAGACGATACACTCCAAATCCACCATCTCCGCCGTGCGGATGACGTGTTCGTTGACCAGTCCCGTGAGCAGCACCGTAGAACCTGTGACATACGCCAGCACATCGCTCATCATGTCGGAGCTGAACGCCATGTCCACTTCCTGATCCAGCTTGTCCGCTCCCACCAGAACCTCAGCTTCCAGCAGGCGCGCGATCTCCCGTATAACCATAAAAGACCTCCTTTGTGAATTATTCGTAAATCATCGCCGTGTAAGATTGATATTCAGTTAAGTTTCCAATCCCAGTATACTTGATTTCAGAGGAAAGTTCCAGTACATTTTCGGGTGGATTGTCGATTATTTGCGCAATTTCTTCTTCCGCCTTTTTCATCACTGCGTCCAATCCGGAAAGCGCGCCGTCCGCGTCCTCGATCAGCACGCCCTCAAAGGCGTTCTTCCGCGCGGTACGCAGCTTTTCACACTGCGTTTCCAACCGCTGCAACGCCTGCTCCTGCGTGCACACCCCGGCATCCAGGTCCTGCCACAGATCCGAGAGCAGCCGCCCCGTCTGCTGCCAGACGGCAAAAGCGTCCCGCACGCCGTCAATGCGCCGCGCGCTGGCGGTCAGCTTCATCTCCACCGGCTCGGCACAGATCGTCTGCACGTCGGACTCAATTTTTTCCTCCCTGCGCATCCGCTCGGCCACGTTCCGGCAGGCCTGTTCGCTTTCATAGGCGGAAAGCAGCACGGTATAGCCCTCTTCGCTGCGCACAAAGCCCGCGCCGCCGCGCGCTGCAAATTCTGCGGCGGATTGTTTTGCCTCTTCTAATGTCTCATACTTTCCCGCGGTGAGCGCAAAGGCTTCCACGGCGGGAAAGGCTACGGTCTCCGTGATCTCATGCTGCGGGACGGGCGTGAGGTCAATCGTCTCGACCGACTCCGGCGTTCCCTCCGTTTCCGCTTCCCCCGCAAGCCGGTCGTGCAGCCAATTGCCCAGCCCCATCGCCAGCGCCAGATAGAGCGCCAGTCCGGCAACGACCGCTGCCAGCAGCCACCCGGCGGCAGTCCCCTGCCTGCGCACCGCCGAGGTTCGGTAAGCGGAATGATAACGTCTTGTCCTCCTCTTCATAACTGCGCACCTCCTCATTCCGTAAAAGCTATGACGGCGGGCGCGCAGATAGAATCGCGGTTGCAATCGTTGGGCAGGATGCGGTATAATGTTAAAAAATAAAGAAGATCAGGGAGGAACCGCTCATGCCGCAGGTTCATCTGGACACCATTCCCATCTGGGACGCCTATAAACTGGACACCGAATGCCCGCTTTGCGCATTGGAGGACGCGTGCGAAAAGCAGTTTCTAGACATTGCGCTGGGCGGCGCGATGATGGAGCCGGATACGCGCATTGCCACCAATGAGCGCGGATTTTGCAGCCGCCATTTCGAGCAACTCTTCGGCGCGCAGAACAAGCTGAGCCTTGCCTTGATGACGCACACGCACCTCAAGGACGTGATGGCAGGGCTTTCCAAGGAGTCCGCCGCGCTGCTCAAAGCCTTGGATGCCGAGCAAAAGCGCAACCCCGTCGCGCGCGCCGCATCGGGCGTGACCAAGGCTTCTCCGTTCCACAAGCAGCTAGCCGCTTCAGCGGACTATGTGGAAGGCCGGATGCACAGCTGCTTCATCTGCGAACGGATCGATAACACGATGGATCGCTACATCGAGACGATCTGCTATCTTTATAAGAAAGACGAGGCTTTCCGCAAGGCGTTTGCGGAATCCAAGGGTTTGTGCCTGAAGCACTACCCGATGCTGCTGCGCGGCGCGGGCAAGCACTTAAGCGGGCAGACGCAGCTGGACTTTGTGCGCACGCTGATTGAGCTGGAGCAGAAAAACCTGGAGCGCACAGAGCATGATCTTGAATGGTTCACACTGAAGTTCGACTACCGCAACCAGGACAAGCCCTGGGGCAACAGCAAAGACGCCGTGGAGCGCACCATCAACAAGCTCAAGGGCCGCGCCATCGACGCCGAGCGCGAATAAGCGCAAAACTCCCCTTTCCCATCAACGGAAAAGGGGAGTTTTGCAACACACGGAGGAGATTATTTCTCCTCTTTCTTTTCGTCTTTCTTTTCTTCCTGGCCTTTTTTCGGAATCATGTGATGCATGGGCGCATAGCACATCGGGCACAGGTCGGGATGCTTTTCCGACTCCATTTCATGGCCGCATTTGGTGCATACCCAAATCATGTCTCTGTTCCTCCCTTCGTCTGGATTTTTCTCTCTGTTTACATTGTAGCGCAGTCTTTTTTGCTCCGCAACCGAAACCCGAACATTTTTCGCCCGCTTTCCGGGATATGAAAAAGCCGCCGTCCTTACGGACAGCGGCTTTGTTTGCCTTAGAAACTGAGATTACAGCTCCGCGAAGTACTTGATGGTGCGAACCATCTGAGAGGTGTAGCTGTTCTCGTTGTCGT
>ERZ827423.2507-NODE-2507-length-14366-cov-3.685626_pt1 | contig 14366 bp, 11 predicted proteins | sample MGYA00519775_ERZ827423 | MGnify/ENA primary metagenome ERZ827423 (study PRJEB31778, sample SAMEA3449296) | human gut metagenome | biome: human gut; feature: human-associated habitat; material: faeces | place: United Kingdom | collected 2010/2012 ...
GCAGATCTCCTGACTGTCCTTATCCTCAGCGTTTTCAAAACCCTCCCTGCGAAGAAGACCGCGGATTTCTTCCTTGTCCCTGATCTCTCCCAGGGGAAACAACACCCTGGACAATTCCTGCTGCCCCAGCTTCCATAATACATAGGATTGATCCTTTTTTTGATTGGCGCTCATACGGATTTGATACAGTCCCTTTTTTTTTCTTTTTTCCACTCTTGCGTAATGGCCTGTGGCGATATGCCCTGCCGAAAGGTCTCGGGCTCCTTCCAAAAGAGCGCGGTATTTAACGGTGGGATTACATTGAACGCAGGGATTGGGCGTCCTGCCCGCCAGATATTCCCTTTCAAAATAAGAAAGGACCTCCCTTTCAAAGATCTGGGACATATCCTTATACAAAAACGGCAGATCAAGCGCCCTGGCCGCTTTCCTGGCCTTTTCGGCGCTTTCCTTTCCTCTTCCTAAAACGTCAAAATACAGGCACACCACCCTGTAGCCCTGCTGTTTCAAAAGCAGGGCGGCGGCGGTGCTGCGCCAGTTCTGCGGGAGGCGGTATTTTGTTTTTCTTCCGCGTTTTCTGTCAGTCATTCCCGTTTACCTCAGTGTAATATAGTGTTCCGGCTCCGCCAGCGCGGCGCTGCCCCCGGCGGCATACGCGCTCCATTCGTCCCGGACCTTCGCGTCTCCGCCCTCGAAGGGGCGGCTGTCGTCCGCGAGCAGCGGCGCCATCTGCTTCGCCGTCGCGAGGCAGGTCACGGTCACAGTCTCGTCGCTCTGGAGCGGTTTGCCGTCCCGCGTGACCCCGGTCAGCGCAAAGCCGCCGTTTTCCTCCTTGACCTCGATGGCGATGCCGCTGACCGCCGGCAGGGAGCCGCGGTTGAACGGCGTAAAGCCGTCCTCGCTCCCCTCGACAAAGGCGCGGACGGTCTCGGTCAGCTCCGCGCCGGTCATCGTGCGGCGGTAGGCGAGCAGGCCGTTCGGCATGATCATCGAGGCGGCCTGCTTTTCGGTGTAGTCCGCCGCCAGCACGCTGCCGGTGAAGCTGTTCGCGGCGGCGATGAGCACATCGGAATCATACACGCCGCGCAGCGTGTTCGCCATCACGGAGAAGGAGGCGTTTCCGCCGTCCGCATGGAAAACGTTCGAATACCCCTTGTCCGAGGTCAGAACGGTCTCAGCCGTGTCCGTATCGTCCGCGAGCAGCTGTGCGTTGAACGCCTGATACGCCTGTTTTGCGGTGTATTCGCCCGCGATCATGCGCGAGACCACATCCTTGGAGACGGCAAAGAAGTCGTTCGAGGCGATGCGGATGTACATATGGTTCTGCTCGACCACCGGGCGCACGTCCTCGAGATAATCGGTCAGGTGGAGGCCGACGTTCTGGCTGTAGCTCAGAAGGTCCTGTCCCTCATAGACGATGCGGTTCTGCGCGTCCTCGGAGAGCATGACATGGAGCACCTGCATCGCCTTTTCGCGGCGTGCGTCGTTCTGCTCGAGATCGCGGCTGAGCGCGACCTGAAAATACGGGGTAGTCATCAGCCACTGCTGGCCGTCCTGACCGAAGAACGGCAGGAAGGCGGCGTCGATGCCCTCGTCCGCGAGCCGCTTGACGCCCATAGACGAGCCGAAGTACATGGCGAGCTCGCCGCCGCGCATCCGGTCCATGATGTCGTCGTAGTTCAGCGTCAGGTCAGCGGCGTTCAGGCCGGTGTCGCGGATGAAGCGCTCGAGGTTCTCGAAGGCCGCCGGCCAGACGGTGTCGTCCAGACCGACCTTTTCGGTGTTCGCCGGGTCGCTGTACGCGGTGCGCCATTTGCGGCCCGCCGCCGAGGAAAGCTCGGAGACCGAAAGTCCCTGAAGGGTTTCCATGCAGGTGTAATCGTAGGTATAGTCCGCATCAAAGCCGCGGATGCCGTGCTTTTCGAACGCGCGGCAGGCGGAAACGAAGCTGGTGTAATCGGTCGGCAGCGGAATGCCGTATTTTTCGAACAGGCCGCGGTTGACCACGAAGCCGTGCGCGTCCGCGCAGACGGGGAGCCAGCTGACGCTGCCGTCCTCGTTCTTGAAGCTGTCGAGATAGGTGTTGTAGACCGCGCCCGCCTCGTTGGTCGTGGCGAGGTTCATCAGGCTGTCCTTCAGCGGCGCGGCGTCGTGCAGCGAGAAGCGGCAGCAGGTGATGATGTCCGGCAGACCGCCGTTCTCGTTCAGAAATCGGTAAAAATCCAGATCGTTGTTGCCGACGATGAACTCGATGTTCACGTCCGGCAGCTGCGACTGGATATAGGGGGCATAATTTTCGTACAGCGTGGTGTTCCAGAGATAGACCTGAATGGTCTCCGCGTCCTCCTGCGCCGCGCGCTTGTTCGCGCCGCAGCCGGACAGCAGGCAGACGCCTGCGATCAGTACCGCGAGCACAAGGGACAGACCGCGCCGCATCTTTTTCTTTTTCATAAACCGTCTCCTTACCCCGTGACGGCCGCCGCTCCCCGGAAGGCCGTACTTCCTTTGTTTTCTCTTTTTTCCCTGCCGCTGTAAAACGGCAATATATAAACAGCATAGCACTTTTTAAGCGGAAATACAAGGGATTTCGCCTTTTTCCGTCTGAAACGGGCAAAAATCCGCGCACTACGCCGCGCGCATCGTGCTTTTCCCCGCGCTGCACCTGTAAACCGGATTGAAAGCGCGGATGGAGGAACTTTGTAAAGTTATGAAGTTATAACGCTGTGACGTTATAACTTTATGGATGACTCCGCTCGGAAAACGGCGCAGAAAATGCCATCCGGAACTTTTCCATCGAGCCATTGTCAATGTAGTGGGCTGCGCGAGCCTGCCGGCAGTTTATACCATATTTCTTTGCTGTCTCTCCGTAGTTGTTCTCTGATTTCAGGCATTCCCTGCCAATCTGATTGCTTCTCCTTCTATCTTTGCCCGCGGAGGTTTTAGACGAGAGGTTTGATTAACGAAGAATAGGTAGGTAAGGATTTTATTAGACTCCGCCGTTTTGCAGACGCTCAAAAACCATGGCTTCTGTTTCCATGATACCCGTAAACAGCCTACCCTGTAAAAACAGGGGAATGGTGCTGCGGACAAAGAAAAAAGGGCGGCAGGGGAGCCGTCCTTTGTGCATCAGCCGGGAAGTTTTGTTTTCCGTGCACGACCATCAGCCATGACGCTTGTCATGGCTGATTTTTTAATCCTAAGCTAGTCAACAAAAAAGCCGATTCCGATACAATTTTGTCGAAAAAGAAACGGTTTGCACATCGTTTCTTTATTGTTTTTCTCAAATTCATTTGAAGCGAGAGTAAAACCGCAGGAGGGCATTCTTTGAGAAGTCATCCTGCGGTTTTTATTATACAATGTATTTCGTGATCGTATCGATCAATTCCTCTGTGTTAATCGGCTTGGAAATATGGTCATTCATGCCTGAATCCAGGGATTCCTGAATATCATCTATAAAAGCATTTGCAGACAAAGCTATAATTGGAATCGTAACTGCATCGGACCGCTCTATACCCAAGGCTCGAATGGCTTTTGCTGCTTGGTGTCCATCCATGTTTGGCATCATAATATCCATCAAAATAAGATCGTATGTGCCTCGTGGATGATTTTTAAACAAATTCACAACTTCTTTTCCGTCTGATGCGCGTGTTACGGTCATACCAGCATCTTCCAGCATTATCGTAGCAAGTTCAGCATTTAGATCATTATCCTCAGCCATAAGAACATGAATACCCGTCAAATCTCTATGCAGATGTTGTTTTTGTTCTGATTGAATAACCTGTTCTGGCAACTCCAGTGGGATCTCCACTGTGAATGTAGAACCTACACCTTTTTTGCTCTCAACAGCAATCGAACCGCCCATCATATCCACATATTTTTTTGTGATGGCCATACCAAGACCGGTTCCCTTATATTGAGTTCTGGCATTAGCATCATCTTCTTGTGAAAACGGATCGAATAATTTTTTCTGGAACTCTTCGCTCATGCCAATACCGTTATCTCGAACAACATAACGAGTTATGATATGTTTCTCATCCGCTCCTGGGTAACTGCTGATATCCAAAGTAATCTTTCCGCCGTCCTTTGTGAATTTCACAGCATTGCCAAGAAGATTCACCAAAACTTCTCGGATACGCAAAACATCCGCAAGGACATATGGGTTCTTTAGGTTTTCTCGATGTACTTCAAATTTAAGATCTCGATTATAAAGAAGTCCATTCATAATCGCCTGGACGTTATCTGTCAATTGAGTAATGTCCACTGGCTCGGGCGAAATCGTAACTTTTCCGCTTTCAATGCGACTGAAATCCAGAACGTCATTCAACAAAGAGAGAAGATGATTCGAACTTTGTTGAACTTTCTCCAGGCTATCATGAATATCTGAAACCTTGTTCTGGTGAAGCGCAATGTTCGTAAATCCAATAATGGCATTCATCGGCGTTCTGATGTCATGGCTCATACTAAGCAAAAACGCAGATTTTGCTTTGTTGGCAGCATCTGCTTCCTCAGCGGCGTTCATTAATAATTGTTTTTGTTTTTGCTCTTCTGCCTTGCTTTTCTGGTAAACATAATAGGTATATAGACAAATTAAAAGCAATACAGCTCCTGCGACTAAACCGCAGATGATGGAAATATGATTCGTCTCTTCAACCATACCATAAGCGGATTGCATATCCATTTCAATGCAAAATGCACCAATGATTTCTCCTGTCCCATCACGATTTGCGCTTACAGGATAGCAAGCCGTAAAAATCGGCCCCCATGTTGTATCAATGATATCCTGAGAGTACACATTCTCCCCGGAAATAGCCCTGTCAATATACGGAACCATTTCGTCCTCAATATAATCTCCGGGGTGTCTTACATCATCCGCATCCGGGTCCAGACCGTCTACCACATAAACGAGTTTTCCTTCTTCATTTTTTTTAGCGGTGTAAATATATCGAGTAGAATTCAGTGTTCTGATTTCATTGAAATATGAAGAAATATCCTTATATAATTGCTTCTTTTCATCAGATTGATCTTTGATTTGATCAAAATCTTCTTTGCCGATTCTTCCATTCACAAGTTTGTGTACTGCATCTGCACTCGCTGTGTCACGTGTGATTTCTGTTTCAAGGGCGGTCTTAGTGTAAGAACTTTGCAGAATAAATGTGTACAGCGCTATTACAAAAATCATCAAAAGCCCCGCAATCACAAAGATACTGCCTGTATTCTTCAGACTAAGGAGTTTTTTCGAATTAACTCCTTCTTTTGGTTGCTTCATGCTGCTCATTCACATCCTCTAAATCCTAATCCACCAATTTTATCATAGCATATTTTCATGCAGTCTTCAATACAGCAAAAGCAGCCACCACTACAGTGACTGCTCTTTCACAATGATATCGCTCCGCGGCACCACGCCGTTCCAGCATATAATTCTACATTACAAGCTGCGGCTGCTGAGGCGGTATAAAAATATCTGCATGTCATTGCTCGATATGATGCGAGTCTGTTTCAAAACCTTAAAGTTTCGCCACCGGTTGCAAAACTCAGCGTCATAAGTTATAATAGAGGTATCAAAACCTATACTCAAAACTCGCGGTGTCAAAACCGGGAAAACGGGGGAATTTACATGACATTCGGCTACGCGAGAGTATCCACCAAAACGCAGGCGCGCGACGGCAACAGTCTGGACGCGCAGCAGGCGGCGCTGACGGCGGCGGGCGCGGAAAAAATCTATACGGACACCTTCACCGGCACGAAGATCGAGCGCCCGGAGTTCGACAGGCTGCGCGCACAGCTGCGGCGCGGCGATGTGCTCATCGTCACCAAGCTCGACCGCCTCGCGCGGTCGGTGTCGCAGGCGTCCGGCCTCATCACCGAGATGATCGACGAGGGCGTGACTATCAACGTATTGAACCTCGGCATCCTGTCCAACGACTCAGTCAACACGCTGCTGCGCAACGTGCTGCTGTCGTTCGCGCAGTTCGAGCGCGACATGATCGTGCAGCGCACGCAGGAGGGCAAGGCGGTCGCGCGCGCGACCGACCCGAATTTCCGTGAGGGCCGTCCGCCCAAGTTCGACACCGAGCAGCTCGACCATGCAATGACGCTGCTCGCGGACCATTCCTACGCGCAGGTCGTCAAGCTGACCGGCATCAGCAAGTCCACGCTCATCCGCGAGAGGAAGCGACGCCGGACGGCGGCGGAGGAATGAGCGCGGCACAGCGCGCAGAGACGCCCTATATATAATAAGGTATAGCAGGCGGTTTTTTTGACCGTCCCGCTCTCCCCCCCGCCGTAAAGAACCCGTTAAATTGCAGAAAGGCTGTCGGAGTTTGCTCCGGCGGCTTTTTTTGCGCGCTGCGGTGCAGAAAACGGCAAATCCCGCAAAAATAATGAAAAAGGACGGGAAGCGGCGCGGAAAAGGCGGCTTTACCCTGGTAGAGCTGGCTGTTACGCTGGTCATTCTGAGCATCCTGTTCGCCATCGCTGTCCCGAACCTGCTCGGGTATATCCACCTGTCGCAGTTCCGCAGGAACGAGTCCTGCGCAAAGACCATGTATCTGTCCGCGGAATCCGCGCTGACGTACTGCCGTACCGGCGGCGAATGGGAGTCGTTTTGCAGACGGGTGAAGGATGAGGGCGTGCTCAACCGGTCGTTCGACGAGGCGGACGGGGAGCAGAAAAAGCTCAGCGGCCGCATCTACGGCATCCGTCTGGACGCGGACGAGTATGCCTCGGGCGAGCTGTCGGGCGACGGCAGTCTCGTCGACGAGCTGCTTTCGCAGGATACCTACGACAAAAGTCTGCTGAACGCCGCGATCTGCATCGAGATCGACGTGGAGAGCGGTCATGTCTACTCGGTCGCAGGGCGCTGACGTACAGCAGCAGATACCACGGGCCGTGGCGGTAGCCGGTGCCGTCGAAATAGAACAGCATCTCGGTGAAGGGGTTGGTCAGGATGATACAGACCAGAGCGATGGTCGGGATGCCCATGCGCAGCACGGCCGAGGGCGCGATCACGCGGCTCGTGCACAGCGTACAGACGTAGTACAGCAGCAGGAGCGGCAGGAGCGCCTGAAACAGGTAGAACACCGTGTTCGAGAGCATCCGGCAGACATTGAAGCTGTACGGGGCGTACAGGATGAAGCCCGTGCTGACCAGCTCCGCGGCAACGTCCAGACTGACGACGCTCAGCAGACGGCGGAACATCCGGCTGTTCCGGTCGTCCATCTGCCGCTGGCGGGAATACTGCCATATGACGACCAGCAGCACCGCCATTCCGGCGATCAGATAATGTATGTTGGTTGTCATTCTGCGTCTCCTCCCAGTCTGGCTTCGTTTTTCTTCAAATGTGCGTCGGCCTCGGCCTTCCACGCGCTGATGCTGCGCGACTTTCCGTCCTCGTCGCACAGACGGCTGAAGCCGAAGGTCATGGTGATGCGCGCGCGCGGCGCGCAGGTACGGTTGTAGCGTGCGACGACCGCGCGGAACTGCCGGTGCAGCTGTCCGGAGTCGATATGCGGCTCGGGTCGGATGAGGGCGAACTCGTTGCCGCCCGTGCGGAAGCACAAGACGCTCTCGCCCTCGTCCTCGCACTCGCGGCAGAAGTCGGAAACGCACCGCGCCGCCGCGATGACCGCTTCATCTCCCGCCTGAAGGCCGAAGCGGTCGTTGCGCTCGTTCAGGCCCTCGAGCCGGATATAGGTCAGCACCGCGTCGAGGCAGCCGGCCTCGCCGGTGCGGATGCGCTCCATGTATTCCTCGAACGCGCGGCGGTTCGGCAGGCCGGTCATGCGGTCCTCGCGCTGCATCTGATGGCTGATGCGGTGCTCCATGTGAAAGCGCATATCCTCGGCCGCCTGGCTGATCAGGCCGTGCAGCAGCAGGATGATGAACAGCAGCACGCCGAACTGGTACACGGCGTCATACCAGTAGATATGGAGCAGCCAGTACAGCACGAGCGCGGCCACGCCGAACGCGCCCAGCGCGGCGAACGCCGCCATGCGCAGCCGGAGCTGCGGCGCGGGCTGAGCGCGGTACGAGCGGAAAAGCACGGTCAGCATCGCCGCAACGCCTGCGGTGAGGAGCAGGTGCGTCAGCGGCAGCATATCGATGAACGGCACGCCGAACAGCCGGTACGCCGCGCCCTGCGCGAGGGCGTTGATGCAAAGCAGCGCGATGCACACGTCGGGAACGAGCCGCAGCCTGCCGCTGACCGTGTTGCGGACGAAATGCACCATCGGGATGGCCATGGTCATGAAGGCGTAGAAGGAAACGACGCTCCCGGCGGCGGTGTCGGCGCCGTAGAGCTGATACAGGCCGGAATCGGTCAGGCACCACAGGCTGCACAGCAGCAGAAAGACCGCCGTGTCGAGAAAGCGGCGCTCGCGGATGCCGAAAAAGCTCGTGTAAAAGAAGATCAGCAGCGCGAGCACGGCGAGCACGAGCATGACGAGTATCATGCCGGCGGAGAACAGCGAGGACTGGATATGCCGGCCGGTGACGGCCGGCATCGAGCCGAGGACGGGCGCGTCGATACGGCACATCCGTCCCGGAAGCTCGGTAAAGGTCAGGCTGAGCGTCTGCCCGCCGAGGCCATACGGCAGCTCGGTGTCCGCCCACAGGCGGCCCTTCATCTGCGCGTTCTTCGGGAAGGCGTTGTCCTCGTAGCGGTAGAGCAGGGTTTCGCCTGCCCGGATCTCGATGCCGTATTCCACGCCGCGCGCGCTCAGCACCTTTCCGCCGTCGCTGTCGGTCAGCGTGTCGTTATACAGGGTGATCGTCTGCCCCGGCTCGGTCTCCAGCGCGGCGGGGAGCGTAACTTCGCGCCGCACGCCGTCCGTCAGCTGGTACCAGCCGGTGCTGAGGGTAGAGAGCGCCCCGTCCGGCCCGTGCTGATGCAGTCCGGCGGCAAGGAATACCGCTATTACGACGACGAACCGGCCTATCCCGGCGACGTCTGGGACGACATCAGCCACTTGCAGCAGAAAGACCCCCAGCGCACCGGCTATGAAACGCAGAAGCCGCTGAAGCTGCTGGAGCGCATTGTGAGCTGTTCCTCGCAGGAGGGCGACCTCATCTGCGACCTGTTTGCGGGCAGCGGCACGTCGGCCGTCGCGGCGGCGGGGCTGAACCGGCGTTTTTTGTGTGTCGATCAAAGCCCGCTGGCGATTGCGGCGACGGGCAAGCGGCTGGCGCAGAGCACGGCGGGCAAGCCGCTGGATTTCACCTTCGACGTGGAAGCGCCCTGCGGCGCGGACGACTGCGTGGTGGAGGCCGAGGTCTTCCCGGCCATCAGCTCCTACACCGTGCGGCTGATCAGCTTTGAAAACGCGGCCACGCAGGCCATGGGCATCAACGGGCTGGACGCGGTGGATCAATGGAGCTGCGGCTTTGTGCAGGGCGATACCTACCGCCGGTATGCATCCAGCGTGCGGAGCGTGGCGACCCCGGCGCTCGCCGCGACGCTGGAAATGCCCGTCTGCGCGGGCGAACCGTGCATTATGATTGTGGATATCTGGGGCAGCCGACGGTTCTATCTGCCCAAGCGGAGATATTGACGCGCCTGCCGCGGCGCTTAGGCCAAAAGGCTCCCTCTGGGAGGGGGCGAGGGAGAAAAAGAAACGATGACGAACGGATATATGGTTTACCTGCTCAGGATTCTGGCGGCGCAGGGCGCGCTGGCTTCCGTCTACACCGACCCGGAAGACCCGGAGGGGTTCTCCGCGGGGTTTGTGGAGGCGGTGGACGGGCAGCATGTGCTCATGTGCGATTTGAGCCCGTGGGGACAGATTGACGGCTGGCGCGTGCGGCGCAATCAGGACGTCATTCAGGTGCTCGCCGGGGAGGAATACGAACAGCGGCTGGCGATGCTGCTCGCTTACCACAAGCAACACCATCGCTGCTTCTTTACGGAAGCGCCCGCGGAGGACACCGATCTGCTGCTCAGTGTGCTGCTGGCCTGCAAGGAGCGCGGGGAGATCGTCTCCATCATCATGGGCGACGACATGATTACCGGCCGCGTGCTGGAGGCCAACGGACTGCGGCTCAAGCTGCGGCTGCTGGATTTCTTCGGCCGCGAGGCGGAGGAGGAAACCGTCACCCTGCGCGAAATCGAGATTCTGGAAATCGCCACGCAGGAGGAGCAGATGTACGCCGTGCTCGAAGAGATGGCGCGGCAGGAGATGACGCTGCTCTCGTCCCAGCCCACGGAGGACAAATGAAAATCACGATTCTGACCACTTTCCCGGAGATGTTCACCCCGCTGCACACGAGCATGCTCGGCCGCGCGGAAAAGGCGGGCATTTTGGAGATCCGCGAGGTGGATATCCGCGCGTATTCCAAAAACAAGCACCACAATACCGACGATGCGCCCTTCGGCGGCGGCGCGGGCATGGTGATGCTCGCCCAGCCGATTGTGGACGCGATTCGCGACGTGCAGGGCGGCAGAAAGGTGAAGCGCATCTATCTCTCCCCGCGCGGCGAAACGCTGACGCAGAAGAAGGCCGAGCAGCTCGCCAAGGAGGACGAGCTGACCGTCCTCGTCACGAACGAGAGCGGCGAGGTGCAGATGGCGGCGCATCCGAACGGCTCCACCTACAGCGTCAGCGGCTACCGCGTGCCGGCCGAGGTGGTCTCCGAGCTCACGCGCAGCGGCAGCTATGCCGCGGTCGGTTCGGTCGGTGTGCTGACCGAGGCGACGAGCTACACGGTCGGCAGCTGCGTGCGCGACAGCGACGGCAATGTCGCGGCGCTCATCTTTGTATCCTGCGAGGACCCGGCAACGGCCGGCGTAGTGCGGCATTCGACGCAGACGCTCGTGCTCATCCTGCTCGTGACGCTCGCCGCGATGCTCATTATCTCGTTCATTCTGTCGCAGCATATCACGCGCCCGATCAAGAATATCGCGGCGGCGGCGAAGGAATTTGCCTCCGGCAACTTCGATGTGCGCGTCCCCGAGGACAATCACTGCTATGAGATCGACGAGCTGGCGGTCTCGTTCAACAACATGGCGAGCGACCTCGATCAGCTCGAGGAGCTGACGCGCGGCTTTATCTCGAATGTCAGCCATGAATTCAAAACGCCGATGACGACGATCGGCGGCTTCGTGGACGGCATGATCGACGGCACCATTCCCGAGGAGCAGCGCGACAAGTATCTGCGCATCATCGCGGAGGAGACGCGCCGTCTGTCGCGCATGGTCAACCGTATGCTCGACGCGGCGAAGATCCAGTCGGGGGAGCTGCTGCTCAGTCCGGCGCCGTTCGATTTCTCCGCCATGACGAGCCAGATCATCCTCTCCTTCGAGCAGAAGATCGAGAAAAAGAAGCTGGAGGTGGAGTGCGAGCTTGATGACCGGCTGATCGTCATGGGCGACCGCGACCATCTGTACCGTGCGGTATACAATCTTGTGGACAATGCGGTGAAGTTCATCGACGAGGGCGGCAGGCTGACGCTCCGCGCCCATCCGGAGGGCGACTTCTGTGCGTTCTCCATCTCGAACACCGGCACAGGCATTTCCGCCGAGGATCTGCCGCACGTGTTCGACCGCTTCTACAAGGCAGATCGTTCGCGTTCGATGGACAAGACCGGCGCAGGCCTCGGTCTGTACATCGTCAAGAATATCATCAACCTGCACGGCGGAGAGATCTCCGTCCGCTCGGACGGCGGCGAGACCGAATTCGAGTTTACGCTTCCGCTCGCGAAGATATAAAAAGGCTGTCGCGAAACTGACGTTTCGCCGACAATCTGTGTTCTGACTACGCAGAACACGGACGTCCGAAAGTTCCCATGCGGAAACTTTCTTCCTCTAGAAGTAAAAAAACCGAGGCACATGTCCCCGGTTGCTCTCATTAAATATTTTTGAGGATAGAGGCCTACGGGCTTATGCGTTTGCTGTGCAAACGCTTTTGAATGCGCGCTGCCGCGCGATTGCTGTTCTGGTGTGAAAACAGACTTTATCGACAGACAAGGGCATGGACTTTGGTCCATGCCCTTGTTATATATTGTGTTTTTTACCAGCCGAAGCTCGAGAACGGGGAGGAGAAGCCGCCGAAGCTGCCGTAGCCATTGCCGTAATTGCCGGAGTTATCATTCTGGCTCTGGTTCTGCTGCTGCGTCTCAGCCGGATCGTCGCCCTCCAGATCGTGCGCATCGGTCAGCGTGATGGTGAGGTTGATGGTCTTGTCCTCGGAGATGCGGTAGACGGAAAGCGTCAGCTTGTCGCCGGCCTTCTTGTCGGCCTTGACAGTGTTTACCTCGTCCATGGTCGGGGTCGGAGTGCCGTCTACTGCGGTGATGACGTCGCCGACCTTGAGGCCCTCAGAGGCGGCTTTGGCGCGCGAGTCGATCGAATAGACCTGAACGCCCGAGATGCTGCCGTCCTGCGAGGAGACATTGCGGCCGGTGATGCCGATGGACGGTCGGCCGGAAACGTAGCCGTTCTGGATGATCTCGTCGACGATATCCTTTGCGGTGTTGATCGGGATGGCGAAGCCCATGCCCTCAACGGTCGCGCTGCCGAAGGCGTTGCCGGACAGCTTGGCCGAGGTGATGCCGACGACCTGACCGTACTCGTTGATGAGTGCGCCGCCGGAGTTGCCGTTGTTGATGGAAGCGTCGGTCTGGATCAGGCTCATGACGCGGTCATTGACGGTAAGGTCGCGGTTGATCGCGGAGATGCGGCCGCCGGTGATGGTGTTCGCAAACTGAACGCCGCCGGGAGAGCCGATCGCGTAGGCGTATTCGCCCGGCTGGAGCTCGTCCGAGTCGCCGAACTCTGCGGCGGTCAGCTCGGCAGAGGAGTTGACCTTGATAACGGCGAGGTCGGTCTGCTCATCCGTGCCGACGATGGTCGCGTCGAGCGAAGTGCCGTCATTCAGCTGGACGGATACCGACTGCGCGCCCTCGACAACGTGGTTGTTGGTGATGATGTAGCCGTCGCTGCTCATGATAACGCCCGAACCGCTGCCCTGTCCTTCGCTCGTGGTCGAGATAACGGATACGACCGAGGGGCTGACCTTTTTGTAGATGTCCTCGCCGGACATGCCGTCCGAGGAGCTCGAGCTGCTGTCCGAGGGCTTGCTGTTGATCTGCATGGTCGGCGTGGAGCCGCTGTCGGTCGAGGCAGATGCGGAGCTGTCCGTCTGGCTGCTGCCGGTGACGAAATAGGTGGCTACCGCGCCTCCTGCGAACAGAAGGCAGGCCGCGGCAACGCTGCACAGGCCGATGACGAGCCTGCGGCCGCTTTTTCTGCTGCGGTGCGGCATTGCGCTCTGCTGATTCTGCTGATGCCATGCGTCGCTGTACGGAATGCCGTTCTGCTGCTGCGGTGTCTGCTGAACCGGCGGCTGCTGGGAGGACTGGAACTGCTGTGCATTGCTGCGCTCACGCGGAGACTGATACTCCGGGTGCTGCACCGGCGTCTGGAACGGGGTGCGCGGCTCCTCGCCGGACTGTGGCTGCTGCTGCGCCTGCGGTGTTTCGGTCTGCTGCGGCGCCGTTTCATTCGGCTGCTGCGCCTGCGGCTCGGCCGGGGTCTCGTTTACCGACGTTTCCGCATTTTTGTTTTCATTTTCATATTTATTGTTGAAGTCGTCCATTGGAATGGCCTCCTTATCGTTTACTGTCTCTATTGTAGATTTGCTGTGTGGCAGTTTGTTGAAAACAATGTGAACATACTTTGAACAATTATTTATTATAGCACGCGCAGGTGCATATGAAAAGGGCGCACCGAGGTGCGCCCTTAGACTGTCGAAAGAGGGAGGCGGCTATGTTACCGGAGCATTTCGCCCGCATAGGCAAGTCCCTGATGGATGTTGACGCCGGCGCCTTCGATCGCACCGGCGATGATGACCGCCGCGATGATGATGGCGGCTGCGATGATGATCTTGCCGATCAGGTCTTGATAATCTTTCATTTCAGTTCCTCCATTTGGTCTGGTCGGATATTCCGTTCAGCTCATCGAGCGGCGTCAGCACGGCGTTCTTCGGCGGCGCGGAAACCGGTGCCGAGGACGGGGCGAGACTGAGCGAGAGATCGAACGTGAGCGTGCCCTGATTGCGCAGGTGGTTGGAGAGAGTCATTCTGCCGCTCGTGCCGGAGAGATCAAAGGTCAGACGGGTGCGGTTGGCAACCGGGAACAGGCTGCCCTTGATGTCGAGGGTCAGATCTCCCGACGCCGCACCGGTGGCAGTGTTGAGAGTATAGCTTCCGCTGACGCCGACCATATCATCCTCTTCGCCGCCGAGCAGAGATTTGACCGAGGGCTGCGCAGTACAGCGGTCGCCCGAGCGCGTGAACACCGCATCGCCCAGTACAGCAGACAGGTTCTGCTGCCTGTCCTCGAGCGAGCTGTAAAAGCCGCTCCAGCCGCCGTATTC
>ERZ827423.2508-NODE-2508-length-14362-cov-9.651220_pt1 | contig 14362 bp, 10 predicted proteins | sample MGYA00519775_ERZ827423 | MGnify/ENA primary metagenome ERZ827423 (study PRJEB31778, sample SAMEA3449296) | human gut metagenome | biome: human gut; feature: human-associated habitat; material: faeces | place: United Kingdom | collected 2010/2012 ...
AGCAGTGCTACGCTAAATGGAACGACCGGACGCCAGAGCGGAAAAGGCGCAAGCAGATGGCGCAGGTGAATTTGGAAATAGTATTACCCTTTCTGTGCCTGAATCTGCTCCCACTTTTCCTGCAAAAACAGCCAGCGCTCCGTGGCTTCGTCGAGTTCCTGCTGGGTTTTCGCCTGCGTGTCCATCAATTCCGTCACTTTTGTGTAGTCGCTGGCGTTCGCGGCGATTTCCTGCTCCAGCTGTGCTAATTTTTCCTCCAGCGCCGCCACGCGGTTCTCAATCGTGTCGAAATCGCGCTGTTCCTTGTAGGAGAATTTCAGCTGCGTCTGCACGCGCACACGGGTGTCTTTCGGCTTTGCCGCGGCGGGCTGCTTCATATCCGCCATAGCTTCAGCTTTCGCTTCCTGCGCGTCGAGGTAGCTCTGGTAGCCGCCGATGTAGGGCACCATGTGCGCATCCTCCACGGCAAACAAGTGCGTCGTGATGCGGTCGAGGAAGTAGCGGTCGTGGCTGACGGCGATAATCGCGCCTTGGAAGGAATCAAGGTAGTCCTCCAAGATGTTCAGCGTCGCGAGGTCAAGGTCGTTCGTCGGCTCGTCGAGAATCAGCACGTTCGGGGCAGCCATCAGGATACGCAGGAGGTACAGCCGCCGCTGTTCGCCGCCGGACAGGCTGGACACCTTCTGATACTGCATCTGCGATGGGAACAGGAACGTTTCCGCCATCTGCGACGCGGACAAATCCCCGTCGGGCGTGAAGACGTGGACGGCAACATCCTTCACGGCGTCAATGATGCGCGTTTCGGGATCAAGCGCGGGACAGTGCTGCGCGAAATACCCGATGCGGACAGTATCCCCCTTCTCAATTACACCGGAGAGGGGCGGAAGCTCGCCGCAAAGCGTGCGCAGGAGCGTCGTCTTGCCTGCGCCGTTACCGCCAATAATACCCAGCCGATCATCACGCAGGAGCGTATAAGAGAAGTCGCGCACGAGCGTGTTTTCGCCGTAGCCGATGGACAAGTTTTCCCACGAGAGAATCTTCTTGCCCAGTCGGCTGGCGACGGATTTCATGGTAAGCTCGGCTTCCGGCGGCGCTTCTTTGATGGCCTCCGCCACCGCGTCAAAGCGCTGGATGCGCCCCTTCGCCTTTGTGGAGCGGGCAGGCGCGCCGCGGCGAATCCATGCCAATTCCTTGCGGTAGAGGGATTTATTCTTGCGCAGGGTGGCAGCTTCCATTTCCTCGCGCTGAGCGCGTTCCTCCAGATAGCCGGAGTACGTCGTGTTGTAAACCTCCACCTTACCGTCGCCGACCTCAAAGATGCGGCTGAACGCGCGTTCAAGCAGGTAACGGTCATGGGTGACGACAATCAGCGTCCCACGGTACTTGAGCAGCCGGTCTTCCAGCCACTGCGCCATGTCAAGGTCAATGTGGTTGGTCGGCTCGTCGAGAAGCAGCACGTCGCTCTTGCGGCAGAGTGCGCCCGCGAGCGCCACGCGCATCTTCTGCCCGCCGGAAAGTTCCCGCACGGGCTGATTCAAATCAGCAAAGCCCAGCTGCGTAAGGATGGTCTGCGCTTCATAAGCGGCGGAGGATGGGTCTTCCCCCTGCCGTGCGGGCAGATAATCCAGCGCAGCCTGCGTGATGGTATCGTCCTCGCGGAGCACCGGCGTTTGCGGCAGATACGCCACGGACATGCCGCGCTTGACGCTGATTTCGCCGTGGTCGGGCTCTTCCTTCCCGCTGAGCAGGCGCAGGAAGGTGGATTTTCCCGCGCCGTTGCGCCCGACGACGCCGATGCGGTCGCCCTCGGAGATGGTCAAGAAAACGTTGTTCATCAGCTCTTTTTCGCTGTAAAAGATGGTTACATCGCTAAAAGAATAGGCGCTTGCCACTGTTCAGTCCCCCTTGTCAGGGGGTATTCTATCATATTTGGGGGATTTGTGCAAGATTGTGTGCGCTGGCGGCAGGCAGGCGGTGTGGTCGCGCCCATTTGGCGCGACAAAGCATAGTAGTTGGCAAGACTTGCTTGGGGGCGCGTCTGCGGACGCGCAAAGTTGCTGGCAGGGACACTCCGCTGCCTGCGCCTTTTGTTGACTTTTTCCTTTGAGTTGAGCGACCAACCAACAGTTGGGGCGTTGCCCCAAACCCCACAAGGGACGCTGTCCCTTGACCCTGCAAGGGGCAGACGAAAAGGGACGAAGTCCCCCCTTGACCCCTTCGCGCGATTGCGTTGGTCGCACTCCCTTAATTCTTCCGCGTGCGGCTTTTTTATTCTTCCTCCACCGATGCTCCTAATGTTCGCAGCATCCCCGGCAAATCCTCATAGCCCCTCGCAATCTGCCCATTCGGATCGTGCAGCGTCGTCTCTCCCTCCGCCAGCAATCCACACAGCATCAGCGCCGCGCCGCCGCGCAAGTCAGTGCTGGTCACGCTCGTTCCACCCAGCGGATGCCCTCCGCTGACAAGCGCGATTCTATCCTCAATGCGGATACTCGCACCCATGCGTACCATCTCCCGCGCGTGCATGAAGCGGTTCTCAAAGATGGTTTCAAGGAACACGGACGTGCCGCGCAGACTGAGCGCAAGCGCCATCATCGGTGCCTGCATGTCCGTCGGAAAACCCGGATACGCCAGCGTGCGCACCTGCAGCGGCTGGGTCGCGCGGCCAGACAGGCGCAGACCCGCCGCGCTTTCCCGCAGCGTCACGCCGCTTTCGCCCAGCTTATACAGCACCGCGCGCATGTGCTCCGGGCGCACGCCGCGCAGGAGGACGCTCCCTTCGGTCATCGCGGCGGCGCACAGCAGCGTCCCCGCCTCAATGCGATCGGGAATCGGGCGGTAGCGGCAGCCGTGGAGCGTCTCGCGCCCCTCGATGAGTATGGTGGACGTGCCGCCGCCGGAGATATGTGCGCCCATCTGCGTCAGGAAATCGCACAAATCCGCGATTTCCGGCTCTTTCGCCGCGTTTTCGATGCGCGTTGTGCCTTTCGCCAGTGCCGCCGCCATCAGGATATTCTCCGTCGCGCCGACGCTGGGAAAATCAAGGTAGACATTGCCGCCGCGCAGTTTTCCGCGCAAGGTGACGAACCCCGGTGTCTGCTCGACGTGCGCGCCAAGGGCTTCCATGCCCTTCAGGTGCAAGTCAATCGGACGCTGACCAATTGCGCAGCCACCGGGCAGCGCAACCCGCGCATAGCCCGTCCGCGCCAGCAGCGGCCCCATTACCAGTACCGACGCGCGCATTCGGCTGAGCAAATCCTCCCGGCGCGGCGAACGTGGGGAATCCGCCGTCATCGTCAGCAATTTTTCCGCCTGATCCGCGTGCATCAAAACGCCGCAGTCGCGCAGAATATCCGTGAGGGTTTTCACATCCGTCAGCACCGGAATTTGCTCGATGGTCACGGTTTCCCGCGTCAGCAGCGCGCCGCACATCAGGGGCAGCACCGCGTTTTTTGCCGAATGCACGGTGATTTCGCCCGACAGGCGCGCACAGGGTCGAATGCGATATGTCGCCATGTTTCCGCCTCCTCGCGCTTCATTCTGCCCGGCACATCAGGCGATAACCGGGCGAAATTTCCCTGCAAAGGCGCATTTTTGCCCCGGCAGCCGCGCAATCCCGGCATTTGCCTTGACTTTTGGGGGCAATTGGCGCATAATGAAACGGCATTCCATTGATTGAATTGACAAATCCACGGAGGTGTCCTCGTGTCCACCGCAATTACCCATGTACAGCCCGGTTCGATTGCCCAGCGCCTCGGTTTGGTAGCGGGCGATAAGCTTGTTTCTATTGCGGGCGAACCCATTATCGACCAGATTGACTATCAGGCGCTCACCGCGCAGGAACGCTTCGACATGATGGTGGAGGACGCAGGCGGACAGACGCGCACGGTGCACGTTCGCAAAGAGGACTGGGAGCCGCTGGGGCTGACGCTCGACCAGACGATTGTCTCCAAGCCGCGCCCGTGCCGGAATCACTGTATCTTCTGCTTCATCGACCAAATGCCGCCGGGAATGCGCAAGACGCTGTACGTCAAGGACGACGACTGGCGCTTGTCCCTGATGATGGGCAACTACATCACCATGACCAACATCGACGACCACGAACTTGACCGCATCATCCGCCGCAAGGTGTCGCCGCTGTTCGTCTCCGTGCAGTGCACCGACCCGGACATGCGCGTCAAGCTCCTGCGCAACCCAAATGCCGCGAAAATCATGGACAATCTGCGGCTTCTCAAGGCAAACGGCATCCGCTTCCACGCACAGATGGTGCTCTGTCCCGGCTGGAACGACGGCGAAATCCTCAAAAAATCGCTGGAGGATCTCGAAGCGCTGCGGCCGGCTGTGCAGTCCATCGCCCTTGTGCCAATTGGGCTGACGAAGTTCCGCGACGGGCTGCCGTACATCAAGCCCTACAACAAGCAAATGGCAGCCGACCTGATTGAAAGCGTGAAGCCGTATCAGGAGCGCTTCCTGCGGGAAATCGGCACGCGCCTTGTTTTCCCGGCGGATGAATTCTACTGCCTGTCCGGTCTGCCGCTGCCGACGGACGAGGAATACGAGGATTACCCGCAGATTGAGAACGGCGTCGGGATGCTGCGGATGTTCGAGACTGACCTCGAATACGCGGCGGAGGATTTGCCGATGGAAGAAACGCCGCCGCGCCGCATTTGCATTGCGACCGGAACGAGCGTCGCGCCATTCCTGCGGGAATTGGCGAACAAACACGCCCCGCGCGGCACAACCGTCGAGGTGCGCCCGATTGTCAACAAGTTTTTCGGCGAGAGCGTGACGGTGGCAGGGCTGATTACCGGGCAGGACTTGGTGGCGCAGTGCCAGGACGTGCAGGCGGACGAAATTTTGATTGTCCGCAGCATGATTCGCGCCGAGGGCGACTTGTTTCTGGACAACATGAGCGTCGATGAGGTGCGCGCGAAACTCCCCTGTCCGCTGAAAATCACCGAGAACAGCGGCGAGGGCTTCTGGCGGGCGATTTCGGGGCAGCTGTAAAAGCTATCCGCACATAAAGAATCCGCAGCATGAACGAACTTGTCCATGCTGCGGATTTTCATTGCCTGATTATGTTATACTATTTCCAAATGAGAATGCGCCAAGATGCGAAGTGAATTTTTCATTCTGGCTAACGGGAGTGAAACGCAGCGTAGCAGCGCTACGCTAAGTGGAACGACCGGACGCCAGAAGGGAAAAGGCACGAGCAGATGGTGCAGGTGAATTTGAAAATAGTATTATGCCTTTTGACCAATCTTGCGTTCCGTGCCGTGAATCAGCCGCCCGATGTTCGCGTGATGACGATAGATGCACAGCCCCGCAATCACCCAGACCCACGCAATCACCAGCCAGTTTCCCCAGTTCGTCGCAGTGACGAGGATGCTGAACAGCACCACCAGCGCCAGCGAGCCGAGGGAGACGAACTTCGTGATGGCAATCAGCGCAATGGTGATGACGTAGCAAATCAGCGCCTGCCACCAGAAAGTCATCAGCATCACGCCGCATGTGCTGCTGACGCCCTTGCCGCCCTTGAAGCCAAAGAACACCGGCCAGTTGTGTCCGAGGATGACGAACAGCCCCGCCAGCAGCACACCATTCTGCCCCATCCACAAGCGACCAACGAGGCACGCCAGCAGCGCTTTCACCACGTCGCCCGCAAAGACAATCGCGCCGCCCTTTTTGCCCATCGTGCGCAGGGCGTTCGTCGCGCCTGTGTTGCCGCTGCCGACCTTATGCAGGTCGGGGCCACCCATTGCCTTGGAAACGAGCATCCCCGTCGAAATCGATCCCAGCAGATACGCAATAACCGCAATCGCCAGATATGCCAAAACGTCCATCGGTTACTTTTCCTCCTTCGTCTTTTCCCGCAGGATGAAACGAATCGGCGTGCCGGTGAAATCGAACGTCTTGCGGAAATAGTTCTCCAGATACCGCTGATAAGCAAAATGCATCAGCGCTTCCTCGTTCACGAAGAGGATGAACGTGGGCGGGCAGGCACTCTGCTGCGTGATGTAGTAGATTTTCAGGCGCCGTCCATTCGTCGCCGGAGGCTGCAAGTCCGCCGTCGCGTCGTTCAGCACGTCGTTGAGCACGCCCGTGGGGATGCGCTTGCTCGTCTGCGCCCAGACCTGATCCACCATGTCGATGACGGTATGCACGCGCTGCCCAGTTTTGGCGGAGAGGAACAGTACAGGCGCGTAGTCCATGAATTTCAGCGCATCCAGCACTTCCTTGCGGAACTGCTCCAGCGTGCCGTTTTCCTTTTCAACCGCGTCCCACTTGTTGACGATGATGATAACCGCCTTCCCCTCGTCGCGGATGAGCCCGGCGATTTTGGTGTCCTGCTCGGTCACGCCGTCCTGCGCGTCGATGAGCAGCAGCGCCACGTCGCAGCGGCGGATGGCGGCAATCGACCGCAGCACGCTGTATCGCTCCAGCGTCTCGTCCTCTACGGCGCGCTTGCGGCGGATGCCCGCGGTGTCGATGATGTTGTACTGCGTGCCGTTGACGGTGAAGAGCGTGTCAATCGCGTCGCGCGTCGTGCCGGCAATGTCGGATACCATCGTGCGTTCGCTGCCAACCAGCCGATTCACCAGCGACGACTTGCCGACGTTCGGGCGGCCGACAACCGCCAATTGGAGGATATGTTCTGTCTCATCCATCTCGTCCTTGTCTGCAGGGGGCAGCTTTTCGCAGATGGCCTGCAGCAAGTCGCCCAGACCCAGCATGTTCGCGGCGCTGATGGCAATCGGGTCGCCCAGCCCCAGCTCGTAGAACTCATAGATGTTGTCATTCATGCTGATGTGGTCAACCTTGTTGACAACGAGCAGGATGGGCTTCTTCGTCTTGCGCAGCAGGTTGGCAACTTCGCGGTCGTCGTCAGTCAGACCATCGCGGCCATCAGCAAAGAAGCAGATAACATCCGCCGTATCCATGGCGATTTCGGCTTGGCGGCGCATCTGGGAGAGCAGCACATCGTCGCTGCGCGGGTTAATGCCGCCGGTGTCGATGAGCGTGAAGCGGCGGTTCTGCCACTCCACATCAGCATAGATGCGGTCGCGGGTCACGCCGGGGGTATCCTCCACAATGGAGATGCGCTTTCCGGCGATTCGGTTGAAAAAAGTGGATTTGCCGACGTTGGGGCGGCCAACGATGGCAACAAGCGGCTTCGCCATAAAGATAAATTCCTCCTATATAGGAAATGAAAGCTTCGTGTTCGTGCAAGGGACTGTGGGCGATTGAAGCAGAAAAGCGCCTTTGCAAATTTCCCCACCTTGCAGTTTAGCATGACTTGCGGCAAAATGCAAGCGATTTTCCGTCGAAAAAAAGCAGCAGACGTATTTTTGTCTGCCGCAAGTGATTATTCGTCGTAATGATCGATGACCGTCTGGGCGACGGCAACACGCGTCTGCCGCGTGTCCATTGCCTGCTTTTCAATCGCGCGGTGCGCCTGCTCCTCCGTCAGTCCGCGATACTGAATCAGCAGACATTTCGCGCGGTCAACCACGCGCACATCCGCCAGCTTCTTCTCCAGCTTCGCTTTTTCGGCGCAGACCGTCATCAGCCGATTCCGCAGCACCGCCGCATAGCGAATCGCCTGATCGAACAACGGGCGCGCAACAGGCTTGGCGACAACGAACACCCCGTAATTCTCCAGCTGCGCCTGCACTTGGTCAGCCAATTCCGCTTTGACGAGCATCAGTACGCTGGTTGCCGTGTGCGACGCGGCGTCAATTGCCAAATCAATGCCGCTTTCGTCGCTAAGCGGCGTGTTGATGACAAGCAGCGGCCAGTCATCCTCGCCCAGCGCGCGGCGGGTTTCCGCACCGCTCATGCACATGCGCGGCGGCGGGTTTGTGCCGGGCGGCAGCAGGGTTTGGAGCAGCATCCGACTCTTCTCCGTGCTGCCCGCCAACAGGATTTGTTCCTGCACGGTGATTCCTCCCCTGCCTTCTCAGATGGTGCGCAAATGCTGCTGAAAGACCGCGTTTGCGTCCGCCTCAAAGCGCGCCGCCGTCTTTTTTTTCTCCGCCAGATACGCGTCTATGACGTTTTCCGGCAACACCTCGCGGATGAACGCGCTCTTTTCCGCCAGCGAAATCGCCTCTTCCAACGATTCCGGCAGACTTCCGGAATCATCAAGCGGGGCTTGCAGCGGCGTCACCTCAGTGATGCCCTCCATCGCCGCCGCAAGCACCAGCGCGAACGCCAGATACGGGTTGCAGGCAGGATCGGGCGAACGAAGCTCCATGCGACCCGCGCCGGGATGCGCCGCCGGAATGCGCACAAGCTGACTGCGGTTGCCGAACGACCAGTTGATGCGCTTCGGGGCTTCCCAGCAGCCCAGCCGCTGATAGCTGGACGGCAGCGGATTCAGGAACAGGCTGATTTCGCGGATTCGGCCGAGGATGCCTGCGATGGCGTGCTGCGCGTCAAGCGACAGCTGCCCGTCCTGCTGCTCGAAGATGTTGATGCCGCCGCGCTCGATGGAGAGGTTGATATGCAGTCCATTGCCGCTTTCGTCGCGCAGAGGCTTGGGCAGGAACGATGCGCACAGCCCATACTGGTTGGCAATCGTGCGCACGGTCGTCTTGAAGGACATGGCGTTATCCGCCGCCTTGAGCGCACCCGCGTACTGGAAATCAATCTCGTTCTGCCCCGGTCCATGCTCGTGGTGGCTGCTTTCAGGGATGATGCCCATGTTTTCCAGCGTCAGGCAAATATCCCGGCGGACGTTCTCGCCCTTGTCCAGCGGCGACACGTCCATGTAGCCGGCGCAATCCTGTGGGTGCAGGGTAACCTCCCCCGCGTCGTCGGATTGGAAGAGGTAGAACTCGTACTCCGTGCCGATTTGGAACGTCAGCCCCAGCGTTCTCGCCTTTTCGACCTGCTGGCGGAGGATACTCCGGCTATACCCGGTAAAGAGCGTACCGTCAGGCAGGAGGCAGTCGCACATCATGCGGGCGACGCGCCCCGTCTGCGGACGCCACGGCAAGAGGGTAATGGTCTTCGGGTCAGGGCGCAGGAACAGCTCGCTATGGCTGATATCGCAGAAGCCCTTGACCGCCGACGCATCGAAGGAGACGCTGCCGCTGAGTGCGCGGTGGAGCTGCGTGGGCATGATGGAGATGTTTTTGAGCGTGCCGAACAAATCGACGAACGCCAAACGGATAAATTTGACGTCGTTTTCTTCGACGAAGTCAAGGACTTCCTGTTCAGTCATAGGGGGAACCTCCTTGTTTCGCGCAGAGTGCGCATGGTGGTTGGGAGATTGGCTTGATGATTCTAATGGACTTGATTTTGCTTGTTGCGCAGGGATTTCGCTCCTGCGGGAGCGACCAAAGGGCATGAAAACAGGTGAAACCTGCGGTCGCCCTTTGGAAACCTTCGGTGCGCACTCCCGTAGCTGGTCTTTACCGCTGCTTTGGATTAGTTGGTCACATACATGGAGCGATACGGATTCGCGCTGTCCGGCACGAGGACAACGAAGCGGTCAGCAAGAATCGCGTCGGCATCCTTGCCGAACTTTTCCGCGAACTGCCGCACGAACGGTGCGATTTCCGCCTTTTCCGCATCGTCAGCTTCGTGGGACAGCACCTGCGCGGGAATGTCGAACGGCATATCGCAGTCGGTGCGCAGGAATATCTTGCCGCCGTGCATCCCAGCAGCGGGGAAACGCCCAACGGGGGCGTGGTCGCGCGTGTTCAAGCCGAGGACGATGATGTAGCCGCCCGCCTGATATTCGCCGAGGAACGAACCCGCTTCGCCGCCAACGACAAGCACGGGAATGTGCGTCTGGTACGCCTTCATGTGGATACCCGCGCGATAGCCGACGTTCCCCTCGATGAGAATTGTGCCGCCGCGCATGGCATAGCCCGTCGCGTCGCCGCAGTGGCCGTGGATGGTCAGCGTGCCGCTGTTCATGGTATCGCCGGTGGCATCCTGCGCATTGCCGAGAACCTCGACGTCGCAGCCATCCAGATAGCAGCACAGCGCATTACCCGGAATGCCGTGAATCGTCACTTTTTTGCCGGACAGCCCAGAGCAAATATACCGCTGTCCGCACACGTTGTCAAGCTCGATTTCCGCGTCCGGACAGGTGTTGATTTCCTCGTTCAGCTCGCGGAAGTGCTTGTCGCCCGCTACGATTCTCACAGTCTGCTCCCTCCCATCAGCGTCGCCCGATCGCGGCGGGAGAACGCCATCAATTGCGGCTTATCCAGCATGAGTTCAAAGTCGATGCTGGAAAGCGGCGTTTTCTCGCGGATCAGCGCCGTATAAATGCCCGCGCGCGCCACGTTGCCCACGAGGATGTACCCCATCAGGCGGTCGTCCTTCGTGCAGAGGCGCTTGTAGCTGCCGTTCTCGCGGATGATGTGGTCGTCGCCCGTCATCGTGCCCGCGGTAATCATGTGCAGGCCAAACATGCCCATCGCGTTCATCGGAATGGCGTTGAAGCTCTTGCCGCTCTTCCCTGCCATTGCCAAGCCGCAGATTTCGCCCTGCTGCGTCGCGTTCGGCAGCAGCGCCAGCACACGCTCGGTGTCGGTCGTCACATCGAAGGACTTTGCGCAGTCGCCCGCAGCGAAAATGTCCGGAATGTCCGTCTCGCCCTGCGCGTTGGTGTGGATGCCGCGCGCCGCGTCCAGACCGAGGCTTTGCGCCAGCTCCGTCGCAGGACGCACGCCCACCGCCATCACCAGCTCGTCAAATTCGACCTCTTTGCCGCTCTGCATGATGGCCTTGCCCGGCTCGAACCGCGCGGCGCTGTCGCCCAGCAGGAATGTCACGTCCTGCGCTTCGCAGTGCTTCTGCACCATTTGCGCAGCTTCCGCGTCCAGAATCGACGGCAGCACCTGCTTCGCCAAATCGCAGACGGTCACGCTTGCCACGCGGTCGCGGATGCCCTCCAGACACTTCATGCCAATCAAGCCTGCGCCGACAATCAGTACGCGCGTGTTTTTCGTCAGGCAGTCCGCCAGTTCATGCGCGTCCCTGAGCGTCATGAACGTGTGATAATGTACGCTTTCCAGCCCCGGAATCGGCGGCACAAACGGCTTCGCGCCCGTCGCCAGCAGCAGTTTGTCATAGGGGTACACGTTGCCGTCCGAACCCGTAACGGTCTTTTCGTCCTTGTCAATCGACACCGCCGCCACGCCGGCGCGGAAATCCACTCGGTTGCGCGCGTAGAAATCCGCCGGCTTGTAGCGCATTCTGGTTTCGTCCGTCTTGCCGCAGAGCAGGTAGGAAATCAGCGGGCGGGAGTAGGTAAATTCGTTTTCCTTGGACAGCAGGGTGATTTCGCCCGCATCATCCACGCGCCGGATGGTTTCCGCCGCCGTGACCGCCGCAGGCCCGTTGCCGATAATCACATACTTCACGCTCTTCTCACCTCTCCTCGTAGACAATCGCCTGATTCGGGCAGTTCTTGACACACAGCGGCTCACCCGCGCCGTTCTTGGTACACAGCTCGCACTTCTGCATCACATGCCCCGTCTCGTCCGGCTCAATTGCGCCGTAAGGGCAGGACAGAATGCAGGTAAAGCAGCCGACGCACTTGTTCTCGTCGATGACGATCATGCCGTTTTGCCGTGTCAGTGCCCCGGTGATGCAGCCCTTGACGCACAGCGGGTCAGCGCAGTGGCGGCAGTTGACGGCGAAGTGGACGCCGTTCGCGCCCTCCTCAATGTGAATGCGCGGATGAATGCGGATGTTTTTGAGCGCCTTGACTATGTCGCTCTTGCCGGAATTGGCGAACGCGCAGTAATATTCGCACAGATGGCAGCCCAAACACCATTTTTCATTGACGTAGATTCTCTTCATGCCGCTCACTCTCCCGCATGTTTGACGCCGAGGATTTCAAGCTCCTTCTCGTTCAGCCCGACGCCGCGCAGCATCAAGCGGTTGCCGCGCAGGGCTTCGATGGAGTTGATGCCCATGCCGCCCATCATTTCCTTAATTTCGTGGTTCCACGCTGTGATGAGGTTGACCAGCCGCTGGCAGCCCATGTCGGGGTTCAGGCGCTGGGTCAATTCCGGAATCTGCGTGGCGATGCCCCAGTTGCAGCGCCCCGTCTGGCAGGAGCGGCACAGGTGGCAGCCCAGCGCCATCAGCGCCGAGGTGGCGATATACACCGCGTCCGCGCCGAGGGCAATCGCCTTGACGACGTCCGCGCTGGAACGAATCGATCCGCCGACGACGAGGCTCACGCGGTCGCGGATGCCCTCTTGGCGGAGGCGCGTATCCACCGCCGCGAGCGCCAGTTCAATCGGGATGCCGACGTTATCGCGGATGCGGGTGGGCGCAGCACCCGTGCCGCCGCGGAAGCCGTCGATGGCGATGATGTCTGCGCCGCTGCGTGCAATGCCGGACGCAATGGCTGCAATGTTGTGCACCGCCGCAATCTTGACGATGACGGGCTTTTTGTAGTTTGAGGCTTCTTTTAAGGAGAAAACAAGCTGACGCAGGTCTTCAATGGAGTAAATATCGTGGTGCGGTGCGGGCGAAATAGCGTCCGAGCCCTCCGGGATCATACGCGTGCGGGAAACGTCGCCGACAATTTTTGCACCCGGCAGATGGCCGCCGATGCCCGGCTTTGCGCCCTGCCCCATTTTGATCTCGATGGCGGCGCCGGCGCTGAGGTAATCCTTATGCACGCCGAAGCGGCCGGACGCGACCTGTACGATGGTATTTGCGCCGTACTTGTAGAAATCCTGATGCAGACCGCCCTCGCCGGTGTTGTAGTAGATGCCGAGCGCTTCTGCGGCGCGGGCAAGGCTTTCGTGCGCATTGTAGCTGATGGAGCCGTAGGACATGGCAGAGAACATGATCGGCACGGAAAGCTCAAGCTGCGGGGTGATATTCGTCTTAATCTTACCGTTCTCGTCGCGCTCGATTTTAGACGGCTTCTGACCTAAAAACGTCTTCGTTTCCATCGGCTCACGGAGCGGGTCGATGGACGGGTTCGTGACCTGCGACGCGTTGATGAGGATTTTATCCCAGTAGACCGGCAGGGGCTTCGGGTTGCCCATGGAAGACAGCAGCACACCGCCGCTGCTCGCCTGACGGTAGACCTCCATGATGGTCTCGCCGGACCAGTTGGCATTTTCCTTAAAGGTGTGGTCGGTCTTGACAATCTTCAAAGCGCGCGTGGGACAGATGGAAACGCAGCGGTGGCAGTTCACACAGCGGCTTTCGTCGGAGATCATCATTTTCAGCTCATCGTCGTAAGCATGTACTTCGTTGGAGCACTGTCGTTCACAGGCACGGCAGGCAATGCAGCGCGCGGGGTTGCGGACGACCTCGTACTGCGGATATAAAAAATCGATAGCCATTTATAGTAACCTCATTTCTCAGAGAACACAAACTCTTACTTTTTGTCCAGCGTGAAGATGACAGGCTCGCCGCCTGCGGGTGCCCAGACCTTATCGAGCGTGGGCTGAATGACGCGAATGGCGGATTCTTCACTGGCAATGTAGACCATATCGCCCTTTTCGCCGACGACCATAGAACGCAGCTTTAAGCGGTCGTTGAGTGCCATAAGACCACCCGTAAAGCCAACCAGAATGGAGAACGGACCGGTGACGAGCAGGCCGGAATACACATTGCGCAAATACGTCAGACGCGCGCGCTCCTCCGGGTCTTTGTTCTGAATGGTCGTCCAGAACGGTGCCGCGATGACGTTTGCGACCTCTTGCAGGGTGAGGCCCTGACGGCGTACAAGATAATCGAAAATATAGGTGATGACCTCGGTATCGGTCAAAAGGTTGCAGTTGTAGCCGTACATCTCAATGCAGCGGCGGTTCGCATCGTAGGACGAGATTTCGCCGTTATGGACAACGGAAAGGTCGAGCAGCGCAAACGGGTGCGCGCCGCCCCACCAGCCGGGGGTATTCGTCGGGTAGCGGCCGTGCGCCGTCCAACAGTAGCCGGCGTATTCATCGAGACGATAGAACCGACCGACATCCTCCGGGTAGCCGACGGCCTTAAACACGCCCATGTTTTTGCCGCTGGAGAAAATATACGCGCCATCGATAAAGGTATTGACGCGGTTGACGCAGCGGGCGGTGAACTCGTCTTCATCGAGCTGGCTTTCCGCAAGCTTTGTGTGCAGCGGTGTGACGAAGTACCGCCAGATAAGCGGCTCGTCCGTGATCTGCGGAATCTTGCGGATCGGAATTTTGGAAAGGTTCACGACGTCGAAATGCTCGTTGATGAACTTCTCACATTCCTCTTTTGCTTTTACATTATTATAGAAAACGTGGAACGCATACTGTTCCGCATATTCCGGGTAAATGCCGTAGCCGGCGAAGCCGCCGCCAAGGCCGTTTGAACGGTCGTGCATGATCTCAATGGA
>ERZ827423.2509-NODE-2509-length-14353-cov-7.454469_pt1 | contig 14353 bp, 14 predicted proteins | sample MGYA00519775_ERZ827423 | MGnify/ENA primary metagenome ERZ827423 (study PRJEB31778, sample SAMEA3449296) | human gut metagenome | biome: human gut; feature: human-associated habitat; material: faeces | place: United Kingdom | collected 2010/2012 ...
AGAGCATCAGCCTTCCAAGCTGAGGGTCGCGAGTTTGAGCCTCGTCTTCCGCTCTCGAAAGCCGAGCAGTGATGCCCGGCTTTTTCGTTTACCCCCCAAAAATTCAGCACAACAGTTTAAATTCGTCGATAAAATTTTGGGAAGCGGCGATTTGTCCTTACATTTGTATATTGGCAGATTTTTTACTAAAAGGTTCAAACGTGGAAACTACAGACTACAACTCATTAAACCTGACCCCCGAACAGGAAGACCAGATGATAGAAGCCGCCTTTCAGGACGTGCTCGACGGCTATTTGCGGAGCAACCACCGCAAGAAAGTGGAAATAATCAAGCGCGCATACGCCTTTGCGAAAGACGCGCACAAGGGAATACGCCGCCGGTCGGGAGAGCCGTACATACTACATCCGATAGCCGTCGCGAAAATAGTAAGTCAGGAAATAGGCTTAGGCTCCACGTCGATATGCGCGGCCTTGCTCCACGATGTAGTGGAAGACACGGAATACCGCGTGGAAGACATAGAAATGAACTTCGGGAAAAAGATTGCCACGATAGTCGACGGATTGACAAAAATATCCGGCGGAATCTTCGGGGACAAAGCATCGGCACAGGCGGAAAATTTCCGCAAGCTGCTGCTCACGATGGCCGAGGACATACGCGTGATTCTGATAAAGATGGCCGACCGGCTGCATAACATGCGCACGCTCGGCTCCATGCTGCCAAGCAAACAATACAAAATCGCCGGCGAGACGCTCTACATCTACGCTCCTCTCGCCCACCGGCTCGGACTGTTCGCGATAAAGACCGAGCTGGAGGACCTGAGCTTCAAATACGAGCACCCCGAGCAATACAAGATAATCAAGGGGAAAATAGCAGAAAGCGAGTCACGCAGGAAAATGGTCTATGAAGATTTCACCGCACCCATACGCAAGAAGCTCGACGCAATGGGACTGAAATACACCATCAGCGCGCGCGTGAAGTCAGTCTACTCCATCTGGAACAAGATGGAGACAAAACACGTACCCTTCGAAGAAGTCTACGACCTGTATGCCGTAAGAATCGTATTCGAATGCGACGAAGAAGCCAATGAGAAACCTACCTGCTGGAACATCTACTCGGCAATAACCGACATCTACAAGCTCCACCCCACACGCACACGCGACTGGATAAGCACTCCGAAAGCCAACGGATACCGTGCCCTCCACCTCACGGTGATGGGAACAGACGGCAACTGGGTGGAAGTACAGATTCGCAGCCGCAAGATGGACGATATAGCAGAACGCGGCTTCGCGGCTCATTGGAAATATAAAATCGGGGAAAGCGACGAAGAATCGGAACTCGAATCTTGGCTCAAGACAATCACCGACATACTGAAAAACCCGGAACCGAACGCAATCGACTTCCTCGACACCATAAAGCTTAACTTGTTCGCAATGGAAATCATCGTGTTCACCCCCAAAGGCGACCTGATGACATTGCCCAAGAACGCCACGGTGCTCGATGTGGCATACAACGTCCACTCCGAGCTCGGCTCGCATTGCATAGCCGGAAAAGTGAACCACAAGTTAGTGCCTATTTCATACAAACTGCAAAGCGGCGACCAAGTGGAGATACTTACGTCCGACACGCAAAAGCCGTCGGCCGAATGGCTGAATTTCGTGATAACGGCGAAGGCGAAGACCCGCCTCGAGACATCCCTGCGCAAGGAAAGGAAAAAACAGACCGACAAAGGCGAAAAGACTATACAGGAACTTACCAAGGAATACACTCCGGAAGAATCTGAGAAAATAATCAACAGCCTTATGACGCTATTCCATTTTCTGTCGCGCAACGACCTTTACTACGCGATAGGCTCCGAGAAGATTTCAATAGACGAAAGTCTCATGAAGTCGCTCACGAAAAAACAAGGGCAAAATATTCTCCATAAAATCCTGCCTTTCGTCAACAAAGGCAAAAAGCAACAAGAGCAACAAGAAAAAGAGAAAGATGCCACAAAAAATAAAATCAACAAGAAAGAACTATACATACTCCGTTCCGTAAACGGTGTCAAAAACTATCAGGTAGCCTCGTGCTGCAACCCGATACCGGGCGACGATGTCATAGGCTACGTGGACGACAACGAAAACGTGATTGTCCATAAGATGGACTGCGAAACGGCAATGCGGATAAAAAGCAATTACGGCAACCGCATAGTCGCCACCAAATGGGAAGAGTCGCCGCTATCCAGCACATTCCTTGCGTCGATCGACGTAAACGGAATCGACCGCATGGGCATACTGCAGGAACTCATCCATGAAATTTCCATAAACATGGCAATCAACATACGCAAGCTCAACATTGAGGCAAAAGAAGGGCTGTTCGTGTGCAATCTCGATGTCAGAGTTTCCGACGCAAGCATCGTGGAACGTCTGTGCAAACAAGTGAAAAAGATAAAGGGCGTCACTTCTGCCGCCCGTGTAAAATAAAGATGACAAACGATTATGGACAATCTTAAAAACACTATAAGCAAACGGGCAAATCTGTTCAAGATTTTGCTGTTTGTGGCGGCAGCGGCCGTCATAGCCTACTTTTTCCCGAACGACAACAACAGGGAATATGTCTACAAAGTGGGGAAACCATGGAGCTACTCGCTGCTCACCGCGCCTTTCGACATGCCCATATTCCTCGACTCCGCCACTGTAAAGGCAAAGAAAGACAGCATCGACAAGGCTTTCGTGCCTATCTTCAAAATCGACAGGACCGTTGAAGACCGCACATTGTCGAAAATCACGTCATACTATAAAGTAGCTTTCTATACCGGCGACTTGCGCAAGCTCGAATCGCTGATGCGCCATACCTACGGGCGCGGCATTGTCGACAACGACGTATATGAGGCCATCAAGATGAAGCAATTGCCCAATGTGAGAATCATAAACGGAAACACATTGCAGACCGTCCCCACCGACGGGATGGTCTCCGTGAAAGAAGCGTATTCCCACATCGACTCAGCGATGCATTCCTCGCCCGTAATCCAGAATGTCAACCTTGCGCAGATAATCGTGCCCAACATAGTAAAGGACACCGCGACATCGCAAAAATACCTCGACGACCTGTACCGCAACACTATGGCACCCGTAGGGGTGATACAGCAAGGCGAGCGCATTGTCGACCGCGGAGAAATCATCACTCCACAGACGGCCATGCTGCTGAGCACCTATGAGTCGATGATGAAGTCGAGAAGCAAGCTCGCTGCCCACGACGCGCAATATCCAATCGTAGGATATATCGTTATCGTGGCTACATTGCTTTTCCTGCTCTATATGTTCTTCCGTATGTTCCGCACCCGGATTTTCAACGACAACCGGAAACTGTTGTTCGTCGTGCTGCTCGTGACGGTGTTCTCGATAGCGTCGTTCTACCTGCTTCTGCACTTCCGCAGCGCGTCGTACTTCCTGCCGCTGGCGATAGTGCCGATAATGCTCGTGACATTTTTCGATTCCCGCACAGCATTCTTCGTCTCGATAATACAGATACTTATATGCAGCTTTGCGGCAGGGATGCACATCGAATTCGTGGTGATGCACATCGTGGCAGCCATGATAGCCATCGACACGCTGCAGGACCTGTCGAAACGCTCGCAGCTCATACGTACAGCCATATTGATATTCTTCGGCTATGCGCTTACCTACACGGCCATGTACGTCATCAGCGAAGGCAATGTCAACACCATCTCCTACAAGCCTTACGTCTATATGGCCATCAACTCGGTGTTCCTGTCGTTTGCCTATATCCTGATTTTCGTATGCGAAAAACTGTTCGGGTTCGTCTCGAAAGTCACGCTTGTCGAACTGTCGGATGTCAACAATAAACTGTTGCGTGAGCTTTCCGAGAAATGTCCGGGAACGTTCCAGCACTCCATGCAATTGTCGAACCTCGTGTCGGAAGCGGCACACGAAATCGGAGCCAACACCCAGCTTGCCCGTGCCGGCGCGCTCTACCACGACATTGGCAAGATGGAAAATCCGGCATTCTTCACCGAGAACCAGCACGACGTGAATCCCCACGAACTGATTTCGCCCGAGCAGAGCGCGAAAATCGTGATACGCCATGTGACCGACGGCCTGAAGCTCGCCGACAAGGCAAAACTCCCGGCCGTGATAAAGGATTTCATAGCCGAGCATCACGGCAAAAGCACTACAAAATATTTCTATACCACCGCTTGCAACAACAACGGCGGTAACCCTGTCGATCCCGCACCTTACACATATCCCGGGCCTAACCCGCGCAGCAAGGAGACGGCGATACTGATGATGGCCGACGCTACGGAAGCGGCGTCGCGCAGCCTGAAAGAGCATACCGACGAGTCGATTACCGCGCTTGTCAACAAGATAATCGACGGACAGATAGCCCAAGGGCTGATGAAAGACGCGCCTCTGAGCTTCCGCGACGTGGAGACCATAAAGAAAGTGTTCATCGCGCGGTTGCGCACAATGTACCACACCCGCGTCTCCTACCCCGAACTGATAAAGAAAGACGGCGCGCAACCCGCCCCCAAACCCGAATAAAAAAGCAGAGGCTCGATTCTACGGACAGATTCCATTCTCAACGTATCACTTATCCGTTTGACAGATATATGTATTGCAAACTATAACAGGCTATGAAAAAATGGATATTAATATTTACTTTAACAGTACTACTAACGTCCTGTGATTATTTTGATGGCATTACGATACAAAATGATTCGCAACGAGACATTCTGGTTTCTGCCGAATTACGCTATAAACAACATCCTGATACGTTTACTATTCCCAATTACAATATGAAACACATAAAACCGGGAGCGGATGGTTATGTAGGAAGACGTACAACAATGTATGATCAAGACTTGTATTCAATTTTAGAAACAGATGTAATATCAATCTATATCATAAGCCCTGATACATTGGACAAATATGGTTTTGAGGAAGTACAGAATAGCTACAACATACTTGCCCGATATGACATCACGAAACATATTCACAAACATTTCTACAGCCATTTCGAATATCCACCGTCACAACAGATGATAAATTCAGGAATGAAGATATATGCAAATCCCAATAATCCCGATTTATGAAGTACGCAATCTTTCTATCCATAGCAACAATACTTACATTTGCAAACATTTATGCACGGAAGCCTGTTGTCATCAACAATGACGATTATATAGTCTGCAGCCAACAGAAAATAAAAAAGCTCAATAGGAAAATATGCAGGAAGTTCAGACGTACCTATTGGAAAGAACAAATCAGTCACGACAGCATATATATCTATCATTTCTTTAGCATATATCGGCAATTCCGCCAGACAGGCACTTTCTTCAATGATTGGAAATTGTTACCCACAGATAATTTCGCCATACACAGATTATACGCCAGCTACGCATACGACCGAGACCTCAACATAATTGGAGAATATGATTTCGGTGATTTCTACAGTTTTGAAAACATTAAAAAATATTGGCGTATCAGAATCCCGGATGAAAATAATACCATTTATTATGCGGCATCCCATGCCTATGACTTAAAAATCAAATATTATTTCATAACAAAACCAGTATCTTTGCAGATAATAGGAATATCTGAAGACGGTGACGTATATGTATTTTGGTTCGACAAAGAAACGAAAAAGCCATCAGTAACCAGCATTGACAATTTGCCTGAATCAGAATTCAACGACGGCTATTATAAAGATTCCGGAATCCGCAACTCAATCAAACAGTTTGCAAAACGCATTTTGGCGAAAAACAATGATAACTTATGAAAAAGCGCCTTTTCAACATAGTGATGGTTTTGCTTACGTCAATTCTTGCCGTTCAGGCAGAAAGCAGAATCAGAGTGCTGAATCCTGAAAACGATTTTCCGGTTTTCACGCAGCAGCAAATCGACGATTTGAATGGCTTGATATGCACGGATATTGAAAAGAGCAAAGTTGGCAATCTTGATGGGATTTACACTTACCGCGTATATACGCTGTGCCTGCGCGACAAATATGAAGCGTTTATAAAAATTCCTGCAGAGTTGAGAGCCTTGACAAAAAAACGTCCGTATTTTTACGTGGAAAATAAATCATATACAGTCATTAGGGATAAAAGAAAAGACAAGAAAAAGAAAGGAACTGAAGAAAAGAGATTCATATCCGCCACAAGCATTGTGCTCGACAGTAACAAACGCTACTTAGGCAAACACTATTTACAAGGGTTCATACCTGTTGAAGATTTTCAAAATTCATACGAGGCAATTTTATTGTATGCCTTGTCCAAGAAAGAGGAGATGGGCTTCAGGTGGTATTTTCAGACAGACATAGGCCATAAATATGTTATTGGGGTAACATATGGGAATGAAATATACGTATTTTGCGACAAAGAAGGCAAACCTGTCGCTATGCCGATTGATGAGTTTCCTGAAAATGAATTTTATGAATATAAAATGGTTAATAGCCGGGAATATCCTGAGCTGAGAGAAGGAATCAAATGGGCAATATATAGCCTTATGAAAAAAATGGAGTCACGATGAATCACACTGCAAGAATATTGATATTGCTTATTGCTATGGCAGTCTTTCTCCCATGCAATGGCAAGAGATTTCACATATCCAACGGGAAAAATGATTTTCCTCTTTGCACACAACAGCAAATCGATTTGCGCAACAATAGGATATGCAAAGCTCTTAAGAATACCGAGAAGTTGCAATGCACAAGAAAAATCGATGTGTATCACATCTTCGGATTGTACCGTGAATACACTGGAGCTGGCGACTTTTTCAAAGGCATCAATATAGAGCCTACCGGCAATTTCAAGATACAGACATTATATGATACAGACAACATCTGTGCCACAAGTGTCATTATTGACAAGAATGGCAAATGCGCCGGCATTTATGGCATGGACCAGATAGGGGTCATAACCATCGATCGCAATATAGTCAAAGAATACGCCATCGATATTTTTGCTGTTTCCCAAAAGGTGAAGCTTGGAATACTTTTCTACTTTAAAGTAGATTTTACAGATGTAATGGGCGTTGACAAAGATGGTAACATATATGTCTTTTGGGACGACAACGGGAAGTTGACCGTATCTCCAATCGAAGAATTTCCTGAAGAGAAACTTTATAATAAGTTCGATTATTATAAAAAGCCCGGTCTTGTCAAGGAACTGCAACAATTTTTCAGCACAAAAGTGCTGGATTTGAACGAGACCGATTGACACTAAGGACTTTTCATTTGCAGACAGGCTGTTCAAGCTGGTTTCGCTAAATTGCCGAATCGCAAATCGTAAATTCTCATAAAAGTTTGCTTATATGCAACGGATTGAGTAATTTGCGGAGAAAAATGAGGATGGTATGAAATGGGTGTTGAGAATCGTGAATGTGGTGCAAGTGCTGCTGATGAGCGCATTTTGCGTATGGCTTTCCATAAAAGTGGAATCCGACTGCGGATTCCTCAAATCGATGATGTCGATTATCGCGATTATGCTGGTATTGGTTGCAGGAAGGCTATTGTTCAAGGGCGACATGATTGGCAACATGAGGATGAACGACGGATGGTCGGCCGTGATGTCGGCCATATTGCTTGTGCTTTTTATCGCTGAATGCTTCTTGGACGGAGTGACGATGTGGGGGTGGATAATCATTCTGCCATATTGTCTGCTCGACATAGGCGCTTGGACGATAAGGAAAGAGACAGGCCTGTAATCAGGCAAAACCGAGACGGTATTTGTCGATGAATGTCTTGGCCTTCGGGTTGCGCTCGATGATGTCGGTAAGAAGCTCTTTCTGCGTCCACAATTTTTCCCTTGTTCCCGCTTCCCTCACTTTTATTTGCAGACGCACACCGTCGTTGCCGAGCTTGTCGCAAAGATAACTAAGCAGCATCGCCTTCTTCTTCTCGAACATCTCGCGCTGAGCCTCGTTCTCGACAACGAACTCATATTCTCCATGTGACTTCTCGACAGGCGCGTCACCCGATTTGATTGTATTTACAAGAATTATTTCCGAAGGGTTGTCCTTTACGAACGACCTCCACGCATCGAGCAGATTCTCATAAGTGTACGGCGTATTTCTCGCGGCCGCGGCATTATACGCCTCTACAGGCTCGCTGACCGAAACGGCCGTATTGACCACCGACCCATGCAATTTTGGAAGCGGCGCTATTTTCCTGCCGCCAGTTGCCGTGCTTGATGATGCAGCCGGCACTGCCGCCGGCCGCTGGGCTGCCGGTTTCTGTTGCTGCACAGCAGGCTGCGCGACTGACGCTTTCGGCTGCGGAGCAACCGGTTGGTGAGCCTGCGCCTGTTGCGGCTGCGCAGCAGCCTGCTGCGTCCTTTCTATCTTTTTGATTCCCGGCTGGGGTTCCGGAGAAGGCGAGCCGCCGGTAAGCTGACAAATCTTAATTAGCGTCAATTCCACAAGAAATTGCTTGTTGGTAGCGTCACGGTAGCTGAGGTCGCACTTGTTGCAAAGCTCCATAGCGGAATATATGAACTGCAACTTGCATTTCGCCGACTGCCCGCGGTAACGCTCCTCGACATCAGGCGTGACCTCCATCAACGGCGCAAGCTCCGGACTATGCGCCACCAACAATTCACGGAAATGGTTGGCAAGCCCGTTGATAAAGACCTTGCCCTCGAACCCATGGTCGCGCACCTCCTTATAAATCAGCAGCGACTGCTCCACGCTTCCTGCAAGAAAAGCGTCGGTAAGACGGAAATAATAATCGTAGTCGAGTATGTTGAGATTGTCGATTACAGCCTGATACGTGATATTCCCGCCCGAAGCGGCCGCCACTTGGTCGAAAATGGAAAGGGCGTCGCGCATCGCGCCGTCCGACTTCTGCGCAATGACGTTCAAGCCGGCCGGCTCGGTGGCATAACCCTCATGGTCGGCCACATACCGCAACTGCTCCGCTATGTCGGCCGGGGTGATGCTTTGGAAATCGTATTTCTGGCACCGCGACAATATCGTCGGCAATATTTTTTGCTTCTCCGTGGTGGCGAGTATGAATATCACATACGAAGGCGGCTCCTCCAGCGTTTTCAGAAAGGCGTTGAACGCCGCCTGCGAAAGCATGTGCACCTCGTCGATGATGAACACCCGGTAGCGTCCCATTATCGGCGGGACAAGCACCTGATCGGTAAGGGCGCGTATCTCGTCCACTGAATTATTTGAAGCCGCGTCCATCTCTATTATGTTCAGCGAACGCTGCTCGTTGAAAGCGCGGCACGACTCGCACTCGTTGCACGGTTCGCCGTCGGCCGTAAGATGCTCGCAGTTGATTGCCTTCGCGAAGATGCGCGCCGTGGTGGTCTTACCCACCCCGCGCTGCCCGCAGAACAGGTAGGAATGCGCAAGCCTTCCGGTCTGCACAGCGTTTTTCAGCGTCTTTGTCAACGCATGCTGGCCCACGATGCTCTTAAACGTCGTAGGACGGTATTTCCGTGCCGAAACTACATATTTTTCCATATTACGCCATTGAGAGTATACAAAGATACACAAAGTTACAGGAAAAGCAAAGAACTTCAAATTTACCGGCGGCCAAGGCAAGGGTTGCACATCAAAACCACCCTTCCCCATAGGGATGTTGGAAAACCGGCTCATATATAGCACATATCCAGAAGTAGTGATGAATCCATCAGACTCCAAACATAAATGCGATAATATCCAATTATGCGCCATTAAATTCACGCAATGATACCGGAACGCTATGGGAAAACCTGATGGTGAGCGAACGCAAAAAGAGAAATTCATACACAAAAAGCTACAGCGACCTGTATTTCTAGAGAACCCACAAACAGCAAGATATAGACCTTATAGAAGAGCAGGATGGACAACTTAAAGCGTTTGAATTTAAATGGAATGCCAAGTCAAAAAACAAACTCCCGGAAACTTTTTCCGACAGTTACGGCAATGTCGCGTCCACGACCGTGACTCCCGATAATTTTTGGGACTTCGTTAAGTAAGTTTTTTGCGGGAAAGATGTAAATTTGCAAAGGTTTACCATTATCGGCAATGAAGCATAACGAAGCGAAAACGATTGGCGAGATAATGTCGGAATACCTCAACCCCGCGGAACTCGACGACAGCGTCAACGAACGCCGCCTCGAGTCGATGTGGGGCGACGTGGTAGGCCCGTACATCAACAGCCTGACGTTGCGCCGCCGCGTCAGGAACCGCGTGCTGCACGTCGTGATAACATCCGCACCATTGCGCAACGACCTTATGATAAACCGCTCGTCGCTCGTGCGCCGGTTGAACGAAGCGGCCGGTGCAAACGTTATCGATGATATAGCATTCAGATGAAAGGAGTACTTACAAAATGGAAGATACAGAAAAACCTTTGAAAATTAAAAATACGCCGGCTTTCCGCCATTCGGTGCCGGTGCAGATGCGCTTCAACGACGTTGACGTACTGGGACACGTCAACAATTCGGTATATTTCAGCTTCTACGACCTCGGCAAGTCGGCATATTTCACTACAGTGCGCCACGGAGCCGTGGACTGGGACAAGATGGATGTCGTGATAGCCAACGTGAATTGCAACTTCTACTCGCCTATCTACTACGGCGAGCCGGTGTCGGTAGTGACACGCGTGGAGTCGATACACGAGAAAAGCTTCAAGATGCACCAGCGCATAGTCAACACCGTCACCAACGAGATAAAAAGCGAATGCGCCACGGTGATGGTCGGGTTCGACCCGGTAAGCAAAGGCTCGGCGCTGCTGTCGGAAAAATGGGTGAAAGCCATAAAGGAATACGAGGGCGGCAACCTGCTCGACAAGCATTCCGAAGAAGGACAGGACGAAAACAAAGGATAAACTACATATATGGCAGACGTAAAGCAAACAATGCGCGAGATATTGGAGGCCGAAAGCCGCGCGGTGGCAGCAATCCCGGTGACCGACGGATACGGACGCGCCGTGGAGATGATAGTGGAGCAAGTGTGGAACCGCAAAGGCAAGCTTATTACATCAGGCATGGGAAAGGCCGGGCAAATAGCGATGAACATAGCCACCACATTCTCGTCGACAGGCATACCGTCGGTGTTCCTCCATCCGAGCGAGGCGCAACACGGCGACCTCGGGATAATGCAGGAAAACGACATAATGCTCCTGCTCTCCAACTCCGGAAAGACCCGCGAAATAATCGAACTCGTATCTTTGGCAAAAAATCTTAATCCGGAACTGAAGATAATAGTGATAACCGGCAACAACGGCAGCGAGCTGGCCTCGATTGCCGACGTGTGCCTCTGGACCGGCAATTCGCCGGAAGTGTGTCCGCTGGGGCTGACCCCTACAACATCGACCACACTGATGACCGTGATGGGCGACGTGCTGGTAGTCAGCGTGATGAAAACAACCGGATTCACGAAAGAGATGTACGCCATGCGCCACCACGGCGGCTACCTCGGTAAAAAAAGCCGTGGGGAAAGTGAAAAATAAGCAGCAGATATGGGCAAAGTTATAGCGATAGGACAAGCCGTGCTCGATGTAGTCTTTTCCGGAAACACACCGGTCAAAGCATTTGCCGGCGGACGCATAGCCAATATGGCAGCTTCGCTCGGAAAGATGGGCGTAAGCACTGAATACGTGAGCGAATGCGCTACGGACGCTCCCGGCGATGCCGTAATAAAATTTCTCGAAAGCAACAACGTGGGCACCGCATCGGTCGACCGTTTCACGGAAGGCCAGTCGCAGGTATCTCTCGTATTCCGTGACAACAGCGGCAACGAACGGTATTCCTGCTACTCCAACTACCCGCCGACACGTTTCGACGTGCTGTGGCCGCATATCGACGAGGGCGACATAGTGGTTTTCGGCTCCGACCTGTCAATCGAGGCGTCGTTGCGCAAGCCACTGCTTGAACTGCTCGAATATGCAAGGGAGCGCAAAGCCGTAACCATCTATCTGCCCGGATTCCGTCCGGAATTGTGCAGCCGCATAACAAGAGTGATGCCTTCGATTCTCGAGAATCTGGAATTTGCCGACATTGTGATGGCTCGAGAGTCGGACATGCTGAAAATTTTCGGGAAAAGCGACCCGGAAGAGTGCTACGACGAACACATATCATTCTATTGCCGCAATTTTGTATTCACCTCCGGCAATCTCGACATTTATCTGCGTACACAGTCCGAAAAACTGAGAATAGAGCACACAAGCCACGTTCCGGCCAACATGCTTGGGTGGAACGCCTCTTTTTGTGCCGGCTTCGTGAAAGGGCTGCTCGACAGCGAAGCATCACACCGCCCGGACAATCTCGGCAGCGACGATTTGCGCCGCATCGTGGAATTAGCCACGGCATGCGCGGCCGACAGCATAACGACCGGAGAAAACGTAGTGTCGGAAGAATTTGTAAAAACATTAAAATAAACACGATATGAGACAGATTCCTTTTCGTTTGGCCATATTGCCACCCCGAACAGCGACAGGGACAACCGGAAACGCAACGATGACACCTGCCGACGACAGCCAACTGGAATGCGCACGGTGCCGGATTATCGGATTAGTGAAAGAAGGGCATGCGGATAAAGCCTTGGAGCTTTACCGGGAACTGGCTTTCAGCATCGAGAACGACGGCCATATCTTCGACCTCGCCACCGTAGCTTCTGTCTATCAGATAGGGGCTTGGCTTAATGTAGGGGCAGCTTCCTACACATCGGCCATGGACTGTGTCATAAAAGCCCTTGAGCATATTGCATCGCTTCCCCGAAAGGACGTTCCAGCTCTTGCCATGACCGCCGCGCTGCTCTACGACTATGCACTTGCATGCTACGCCATCAACAGCCGCTCGAAAGCCGAAAAGTCAATCGAGAAATGCCTCTCCATTTACCGTAAGCTCATAGAGAAGGGCCATACAGAATATTTCGAGAACATCGTGATTGCCTCGTCGGTAATCACCGAAATTTTCCGTTCACGGATACGCACCTTGCACGTGCTCGACTTGCTTCAAAAAGCCGTTGACAGCCATGAGGGAGAAATCAGCGGCGTACTTGCCGACTGCATCGACGCACTTTCCGACTCGATAGCGGCAGAAGCCGCCACACTGTTCGCCATCGGACGCTATCGCACAGCCGTCAGATACCTCACCAAGGCCTTGCGCCTCAACCGCCGTGTCGCCGAAGGATTCGACGGACGCTGCCTCACGGTATCCATACGGCTGGCTGAAGCTTTGATGCACATCCCGGCACGCAAAGAGACCGGCATACGCCTGCTGGCATTCGCCCGCAAATATGCGGAAGAACACAACCTTGAACGCCAACTCGACGAAATCGCCCGCATAGAAAGAAACGAAGAGCAGATACAATTCAATCTGCTCTCGTTCCTGAAAAACATCTATACCTAAGCATTTCATACCAGTTTCAAGATAAGCTGTTAATGAGGCGCATAATATTCGGGATTATATTAGTAGGGATTGCCGTTTCTGCCGTGGCGCAGATGCTGATGCAGCCGTCGGCGGAGTCGGACGCGCTGTTTGCCGCCGGCGTTGATTTGTACAACAAGGGGAAATACCGCGAGGCCATACCGCTCTTCGCCAAGTCCGACAGCCTCGACAAAGCGCAATTGGACTCCACAAGCAACCGCCGCGACTATTCCTCCATGTGGCTCGCCTCCTGCTACTACCAACTTGGCGACACTTTCACTGCCGCCGGTATTGATTCAAATTACCAATTCGCTCCGGTGGATCGCCGCCTTACGGTCAAGTCCGACTCTCTGTCGCAAATCGGATTGACTTGTTATTATTCAGGCGATTACAATAATGCCGTTCTATTTAGTAATGAAGCGTTGAATATATGCGAGAAAGTACTTGGCAAGGAGCACCCCGATTATGCAACGTCTTTGAACAACTTAGCTACTTAAAATTCTTCATTAGGTAATTATGCGGAAGCTATACGATTGGAAACGGAAGCATTGCAGATTCGTAAGAAAGTGTTTGGCAAGGAGCATACCGATTATGCAACGTCTTTGAGCAACTTGGCAAATTATAATTCTTCATTAGGCAATTATGCGGAGGCTATACGTTTGGTGACGGAGGCATTGCAGATTCGTAAGAAAGTACTTGGCAAAGAGCATCCGGACTATGCGTTATCATTAGTATTCTTGGCTGTTTATAATAAACTAAACAGAAATGCCGATGCCATAAAGTATTGCGTTGAGGCGACAGAGGCGTTGGCGGGGATTGTGAAGCGGACTTTCGCGGACCTGACGGCGAAGGAGAGGAATCTGTTCTGGGACAAATATAAGGCGTGGTTCGAGGGTACTATCCACTCGATTGCCTACGATATGCCGTCGGACTCGTTGGCGGAGAACGGCTACAACGGCGCGCTGATGGCCAAGGGATTGCTGCTCA
>ERZ827423.2513-NODE-2513-length-14334-cov-10.300791_pt1 | contig 14334 bp, 8 predicted proteins | sample MGYA00519775_ERZ827423 | MGnify/ENA primary metagenome ERZ827423 (study PRJEB31778, sample SAMEA3449296) | human gut metagenome | biome: human gut; feature: human-associated habitat; material: faeces | place: United Kingdom | collected 2010/2012 ...
TGTGAAGCACATTGAGCGTATCCTTCTCAAGGTAGTTCACCGTGTAGCTCAGGTCATTCCGCTTCGTGTAGTAGAGATTGATTACGTTCTTGCTCTCATCCGCTTGAATCGTCAGCGTTTCCGGAGACGCACTGTCATAGTTGTAGCCGCTGATATCAATCTTTTCGTCCGCAGACGTGATCTCAGTCCCGAACGTCTGATTCTTTACGGTCTTTGCATCGTGAAGCACCTTGTTTGTGCCCTTCTCAAGGTAGTTCACCGTGTAGCTCAGGTCGGCCTTCGGCACTAGCTTTGCTCTAAACGTCGTGGCCTGATACAGCGTATAATACCCGTTATTCGAAGAGTTCAATTTGGTCTTGGCTTTTTTTGCAGTCAATGTAGCGTTTTTTTCATTCAAGCTGGTTTCACCGCTATCATTAACCTTGTACCAGCCTTCAACCTTGTATCCTTTTAGAATCTCATTAGACACAGATACATTACTCAGCTTGTCTCCGGTAAAGATTCCTACATTCTGCGTAGTAATCTCCGTAACATCTTCGCCTATTTGATACTCATAGCGAACAGGAACTGTTTTATTAGATTTCGTATAACGCACGTAGAAGACCGGAGAATAACCAATAAGGAGTTTCTCTCTATTTCTATCATAATTTTTTAGATTATAGCCTTCGATTTTTTTGGGATCAACATCTTCATTTTTATTTACGCCTACGTATTCGCCGGGTTTGCCGTACTTTACAACAGGGGCGGCGATTTCCTGGTTGGTGTTTGCATCAATATACTTGATGGTATAAGCGACGCTAACTTTACTAGCGTCGATATAACCATTTAAATGCCATGTCTTACCTGTCGCTTCCGGGTAATCATCAGCTCCATCCGCAACAACAAAACCACATTCTTCATGCCCTCGATACCAATTAACCTCCCCGATTGGGACACCTGTATTGTGGTTATGGGAAAATTTCCCGCTGTTAATGAGGGCTGTTGCACTATAGCTAACTTTGTTAGTTTGCACACCTATACTAAGTTTTTTAGGATTAGGCATGTTTTCAACGTTGGAAATCTTTCCGAGCGTAAACCACCCACTCTTATTTTCTACAAAGTTTGATTTTTCGCCTTCAATCATAACATACACATAAATGTTGTATGTTCCAGTATCCGGCTCCCACCATATGCTCTGCACCGAATTACTAATCGTGAACCCTTCCGCCAGCGCCCCCACCGGCAGCAGATTGACGAGCATCAGCGCCGTCATCAGAATGGATATAAAGCGTTTTACTTTATCCCTCATTGTCTTATCCTCCTGTTTCATCTCGAAGCGGCATTACCCTTGCTTCCTGATACGATCAAAGCGAATCTGCGGCCAAACGGTGCGCCGCCTCAAGAAAAAGATTTCGGAACAAACGGGCGCGTCACTCCTGCGCGGCCTGCTCGGTCGGGAGCGTCTTCCAGCCGAAAATCTCGGCGCTCACGCGCCAATAGCATCCGGCGTTGCTCTCGTCGAGCTGGACGACCAGCGTATCTCCGGTCGCGCCGGAAACATCCGTCCACGTCGCGTCGTCCGTGGAGAACTGCCACTGGAGGGCATAGTCGATGTTGTCAAACCCGATCAGGGTCGCGCGGAGGGTCATCACGTCCTCGTCATACTGGGGCTCGCCGATCACCACTTGCAGCGTGCTGAAATCAATCTCGGGGATTTCGGGTTCAGCGTCTTCCTCGGGCAGCTCGCCCTCTTCGGGAAGGGTGAAGTCTTCGTCGAGCTCGCCGTCTTCCGCGGGCTTGTCGGCGTTGGCTTCCTCGCCCTCAACGGGTTCTTCGGCGGTTTCGCCCATGTCGATAACGGTGCCGTCTTCCGTCTCGGTGATGGTCGGGCCGTCGCCGTCCGGGAGCTCGGCCGGGTCGCCGTCCATCTGATCGTCGATGAGGTTCTCGTCGTCCGCGGCGGGCTGCTCGTCCACGGCGGGCTGCGCGGTGCAGGTGTAGGTCACGGTCAGGCCGCGAACGTCCTTGTCGTAATCGGTCACGTCGTCCGCGTCAACGGAATAGTAGATGACTTCCGCGCCGCGCTGGGTCGTCAGGTCGGCGAAGGTGTGCTGCCAGCCGTCCTTTTCGGAGAGGGTCGCGGAATAGGTCTGGCCGTCGGAGCCGCTGAGGGTGACGGCGAGGGTCGTCGGGCGCAGGCCGAGGGCGTTGTCCTCGTCCTCCCACTCAATGCGCACGGTGATGTTTTCCTTCTTCACCTCGTCGGCGGCGGGCGCTTCTTCGGCCGGCTGCTCAACCTTGGTGACGGGGACGGTCGGCTGCTCGACGGGCTTCTCCTCCGGCTTAACGTCTTCGGTCTTCTTTTCTTCGGCCTTCGGTTCCTCAGCCTTCGGTTCTTCGGCCTTGGTTTCTTCTGCCTTCTTCGGCTCCTCGGCCTTCGGCTCTTCAGCCTTCGGCGCTTCCGGAGCAGGCTCGGCCTTCGGCTCTTCCGTCACCGGCGCGGGCGCAGGCTCGGCCTTCGGTTCTTCAGCCTTCGGTGCTTCCGGAGCAGGCTCGGCTTTCGGCTCTTCCGTCACCGGCGCGGGCGCGGGTTCGGCCTTCGGTTCTTCAGCCTTCGGCGCTTCCGGCGCGGGCTCGGCTTTCGGTTCTTCCTTCACAGGCGCGGGCGCAGGCTCTTCCTTCGGTTCTTCCTGCACCGGCGCGGGCTCCGGCTCCTGCACAGGCGCGGGCGCTTCCTCCTTCGGAGGTTCTTCCTGAGTCTGCTGCTCGACCACCTCGACGATTTCGGTGTTCTCGTCCGTCTGCGTGTCCTCGGCAAAGCCGGTCACGCCGCAAGAGACGCACAGCGCCGCCGCGAGCATCAGCGCCACAACCTTGTTCCAACTGTTTTTCATCTTGAAAAACCTCCTTCAGATTGGTTTCGATCTATCGTTTAACGTCCTGCGCGGCCTTTCCGGGCGGCGCTTTATCGTCATGGGGAAACGAAATTGTTTCGCGCCCGTCACATTTGCGTGATCCGGCGGCGCGGCCTCCGTCCGTCCTTTTTCTGCGTTTGATGGGGATGATCCGGACAGAACATATTGTTTTCCGTTTGAAAAAGTGCGCATCCGCGCGGCTTCCGACGAAAAGCGTTCATTTTTTCAGTTACACATGATGCGTCGTTATCTTACGTTTTCGCGCCCGCTTTCCGGGTTTTCGTCACATTTCTGTAACACTTATTTTCGGGACACATTGTCCTCTTCCCCGCCACTTTTTTCCAATTATAGCACAGCATTTCGAATTTGTGAATCCTCCAAATAACATTCAAAACGGTTTTTTTACTCCGGTTTCACCTTTTTTTAGCAAAATCCGGAAACTAACCGTCTTTTCGCGTAACCCTCACACCCCGATTATACCACAATCTGTCCGTCTGCGGATGGGGCGCGGACGGGTCATTCGTGCCGAAAAACCCGCCTTTCGGCCAGTTCGGCCTGCCCACTCCAATTCTTCGGAAACAAAAAAAATCATATGCCCGACGCACGCGGCGCATGTCGGACATATGATTGGGGATTTGATTCAATCTTTCCCCCGCTCCCTAAGACCTCCCTCCTCGAGGGAGGGGGACCGCCCGCAGGCGGTGGAAGGAGTTCGTAACCATTACGGGGTTACGGGGAATTGCAACCATGAGATGCATTTGCATCTGTGAGTTGCATTGCTGCCGTTTAGGAAACGTGGAATCATCGTCTGCGGACGATGGGACGCGCTCCGCTAGGCCTAGGGGATTAGGGGGAAATTTCGATTTTTCCCCCTTAAATCCCCTAGGAACCCCATAACCCCCATTGAAACGAGCAGGGTTGCGACCCTGCACCCGGGGTTGTATACGAGGATTCGAGAGTGCGCGCGAAGGGTCATAGGGGCGACCGCAAAGCCCCTATATCCAATCGACGGCAAGGCCGGAGGCCTTGACCGGCGAAACCCCAGACCTCCCTCCTCGAGGGAGGGGGACCGCCGCAGCGGTGGAAGGAGTAAACAGACGGTGGAAGGAGTTCACCCCTTCACCTTCCCCGGATGCCTACGTTTATCGACCCCCCCCCCACTTTTTTGGTGGTTTCGTTCCTTTTCGGCATACATGCGCTGGTCGGCCAGGATGCGGATATCCGCCGCCGCCGCACTGTCTTCGGGATAGTGGGCAAAGCCGCAGCTCGCGCCGATTTGCAGGCGCTTGCCGTCGATCTCATAGGGTTGGGTCAGCGTTTCGACGATGAGCGCCTGTTTTTCCCGGCGCTGCGCTTCGGTCAGGTCGGCGCGGTAGACGACGGCGAACTCGTCCCCGCCGATGCGGAACGCGCAGTCGCGGCTGCGGATGCAGGTTTGCAGGCGCTGGGCAACGGCCTTGAGCAGCTTGTCGCCCATGTCGTGCCCATACGTGTCGTTGATGGGCTTGAAGAAATCCAGATCGAGGTAATATAGCGCGAACGGCATCTTCTTCTTTTCCAGATTGGCGAGCACGCGGCTGAAATACCGCTCGTTGTACAGGCCGGTCAGGCCGTCCGTATTCGCCAGATTCTCCAGTTCGACCTTCTGGCCGACATCCTGCCCGATCATCATCACCTGCGTCAGCAGGCCGTCGCCGTCAAACTCGATGGGAATGATGTTCAGCAGCGCATAGACGTTTTTCTCCCGGATGCAGTATTCGAATTTGAGGATGTCCGTCTCCTTGCGCAGCACGCGGCGCAGATACTCCGGCTCGAGGATCTGATCCATCTTCATCCCCTCCGCCTTGCCGAGCACCAGATACCGGCGGCTCATCAGCTCGATAAAATCGCGGTAGCGCCCCGATTCGGGATAGAGCGGCTTGGAGAGCATGTTTTCGCGATACTCGTATCGGTCGCGCACGAGGTCGCAAACGGCGTAGCGATCCGCAATCCGCCCCATGCCGGTGAACAGCCGGTCGGAGACCTCCTTCTGCCGGGAGAGCATCTGCTGTTCCATCCTCAGCGATTTAGCCTCGGCCTTCATGTTGGCCAGAATCAGCCACGAAACGCCCAGCATCGTCAGCGAGGCGATGAGCGTCGCCAGCGAGATGGTGTCGGCCTGCATCTTCCGCGCGCCCGCCTCGACGACGGAGGCGCGCACCACGCCGACGATGGACCAGTCCTCCATCCCGGACGGCTGATAGACGATGTAGTATTCTTCCCCGTCCAGCCGCCCGACGAGGCCGCCGCGCTTCCCCTCGGCGATATCCGCGCGCATCTCGGCCTTTTCGCTCCGGCTCACGGCCAGCGCGTCATCCACAAAGTCGAGGATGTTGTCATGCAGCCCGTCAAACTCGGTCTGCGATTCCAGCGAAAGCACGACCGTGCCGTCGCGTTTCACCATATAGCAGTCGCTCGCCCCGTCGTAGAGCGAGACGGAAATCGTCTTTTCCAGCACGTCGTTTCGAAAGGTGACGGCCAGCCCGGTGTATGTCGAGCCCTCCATCAGCACGGGCGTGCGGATCGGCTTGGCGAAGACGACCTTTCGCGCGCCGTCCGTGGATGGATACGACGTGAGAACCGGCCGATTCTCGTCGTATATCGCCATGAACACGCTTTCCTTGTGCGGCGAAATGCCGTGCCGCCCGCTGACGCTGCTGTATTCGCCGTTCTGGTTGAACATGTACAGCTCGCTGTACTGCCAGCGCGCCGCCTTGTCCCTGATGACCGACCACGCCTCTTCCGACGTGAGATCGTAGAACTGGTTGGGCAGATCGCTGTCCCACTCGTCCAGCAGCTTCCAGTTTCGCTCCGCAAACAGGGCGAACGTCCGCGCCACCTGCGCGTAGCTCGACTGCAAATGGGAGACGTTTTCCTGACGCATCAAGCCCCGGTTGATATAGCTGTATCGCGCGATTTCAACAAAAATCAGGACGAACGCGCCGAGGATGGCCAAATATAGGGGGGTGCGCTTTTTCACGCTGCCACGTCCTTTCAGATAATGGATGAGGCGCAGGGACGGCGCTTGGCAGTCCACTCCTGATATTATAGTATAACAGACCGGATGTTTTTTTACAATCCTTGTGTTCGAAAATGGGGTTTACTCCTTCCACCGCCTGATAACTCATTCCACCGCCGCGGGCGGGGCACGCGCTCCGCTAGGCCTAGGGGATTAGGGGGAGATTTCGATTTCTCCCCCTTAAATCCCCTAGGAACCCCATAACCCCCTTTGAAACGAGCAGGGTTGCGACCCTGCACCCGGAGTTGTATAAAAGTCTTCGAGAGGACGCGCGAAGGGTAATAGGGGCGACCGCAAAGCCCCTATATGCAATCGACGGCAAGGCCGTAGGCCTTGACCGGCGAATCCCCCAAGACCTCCCTCTTCGAGGGAGGGGAACCGCCGCAGCGGTGGAAGGAGTGAACGCGCTCCGCTAGGCCTAGGGGATTAGGGGGAGATTTCGAATTTCTCCCCCTTAAATCCCCTAGGAACCCCATACCCCCCTTTGAAACGAGCAGGGTCTCGACCCTGCACCCGGAGTTGTATAAGAATCTTCGAGCGGGCGTGCGAAGGGTTATAGGGGCGACCGCAAAGCCCCTATATCCAATCGACGGCAAGGCCGCAGGCCTTGACCGGCGAAGCCCCAAGACCTCCCTCTTCGAGGGAGGGGGACCGCCCCGCGGGCGGTGGAAGGAGTTAAGAAAAGCCCCTTCCAAACTTCATATGCTTCATATGCATCATATGCCCGACACATATCAGGCATATGATGTTTTTTTCTCTTTTTTTGAGTTATTGCGTTCTTTTTCCGCAAACACAGCCCTCTGAACTACACTTTCCCCGTCAACCCTTCTCCGTGAAATAATTGAACATCGGGTAATATTCAAACTCGATCTTCTCCCCGACGCGGCCGTTCCGGTTTTTCAAAATCACGGCCTCGATCTGCCGGGGATTTTTCTTTTTCGCCTCCGTCGGGTCGAAGGTCGCCTCGCCCGCGCCGCGAAGCTGCAAACCGATCAGCACGTCGCTGGAATACTCGATCGCGCCGGATTCCTTGAACGCCTCCATGCTGATGCGCTGGCCGTAGCTCATGCGGTTCAGGCTGGAGACGGCGATCACGGGCAGCTTGAAATCGCGGCTGATGCGCTTGAGCTCCAGCACCGCCTTGTCCATGTTCTGCTTGTCCGTCGCCCGCTCGTTGTAGGGCGCGACGATTTGCAGATAGTCCACGATCACCAGCGGGGTTTTGCCGGTCATGTCGATGTGGCGGGCGATGCGCTCGCGGATGGCCGTCACGCCGATGTCGCCCACGCCCTCGGCGATGAACAGATGCCCGGCGTATTCCCCGTAGCGCGTCACCGCGTCGCGGATGACCTCGCGCTCCCGCTCGCCGTACTGCGCGTAGCGGCGGCCGTCCGTCACGCCTCTGGCCGTCTTGGCGCAGGCCGTGCCCCACTTTCGCGCCAGCGCGAGGGTCAGCGTGTGGCGCGAAATCGACTTGGCCATCAGCTCGGCGCGCGCCATCTCCAGAGAGAAGACGAGCACGTCCTGCCCGCCGGAAGCGATCTGGTCGCCGATCTGCGTCACCAGCGTCGTCTTGCCCAGCGAAGAAATCGCGCCGACGATGTACAGCCCCTCGTACAGCCCGCCGTCCAGCGCCCGATCCAGCGCGTCAAACCCCGTGGGCAGGCACGGCGTGTTGACGCTTTCGGCGATGCCGTCCACAAAGGCCTGTAAATGCCCCTGTGCGCTCGTCTGCAAGTAGGCAAGCCTTTCTATCTCGGGCAGGCGTTCGCCGTCTCCTACCCGCCTTAGAAACGATTCTGGGGCCATTTGCAGCGCTTCGTTCGCGTCCTTACAGTCGCCGCACGGGTTGTAGACGAAATACGGCAGGCTAGCTGCGCGCAGGCCTTCTTCCAGCTCGCAGGAGGCCTTCCTTCCGCGCTCGTCGTTGTCAAGGGCGAGGATCAGCGGCTGCGCGGGCTTTTTTTCCGCGAGGCGCTCGAGCAGCAGGCGCACGTTTGAGGCGCTGCCCAGCCCCACGGCCTCGCCGCCGGCCTCGACGATGCTCATCGCGTCGATCTCGCCCTCGACGATGAAGACGGGCTTTTCCGCCGTATCGAGCGCCTCGGCGTTGAACAGGCGCGTCTTGCCGACCTTGACCTTCGTGTATCGCGCCTCCTGCTCGCTGAGCTCGTCCTTGCCGCGCACGTCGCGTGCCAGATAGCTGGTGCGCCCGGTCGGGATAATCAGCCGGGGCGAGGGCGGCACGGTCTCCGGCGCCTTGGGGTTGCGCCACGCGGGGTCATACCCCAGATGGAACCGGGCGCAGGTCGCGGCGGACAGCCCGCGCCGCTGCGGATAATCCGTCTGCGAAAGGCGCGCCTGCGCGGCCTTGAAAAAGGCGGTGCAGTCCGGCTCGGGCGCGGCAGGGCGCGCGGCGGCGCGCTCAGCCATCCGGCGCGGCGCGCTCACCGTCAGCCCGTAATAGGCCGCCGCCCCGGCGAGCTTCTCCGGAAACGTCTCCAGCCCGAACGCCAGCCCGTAGAGATCCAGCACGTCAAAATAGCCGCCGCAGGCAAAGCATTTCCAGTGCGTGGGCGCGCCGGGATCGCGGTGCAGCCCCGTGCCCTTGGGGCCGCTGCCGCTGCCGCACTGCGGGCAGACGTAGCCCTTCCCCTTTCCGTCCCGCGCCAGAAACGCGGGTTCTCGTTCGTTAATCGCCTCGACCATCGCTTTATCCATGAGTAACCTTTCTTGGGCGGTCGGCTTGATGGCTCCGCCCTCAAACTCCCGCCAGGAACCTGAGGTTCCTGGACCTCCCCCATCGCTTCGCGCAGCTTTAAGTAAGTGAACATACAGTGCGCGCATGCGCACTGTACGCAAAGTCTGTTCAATCCGCCGCGAAGCGAAGCGGAAGGTCAAGGGAACTCAGTTCCCTTGTGGGGTTTGGGGCAAAGCCCCAACGTCCCCCGTCTCCCCGCGCCTCGCCGCGGCCTTTTTATTTTAGCATAGGCTCACGCCCTAAAGGCGTGAGCGTGTGCGCCTTTAACCGTTTTAACCGTTTTAAGAAAAATGACCCCCAAAAAACATAGATGGCGCAAGGCCAAAAAAAATTTTTTGCGGGAACAACTACCCCCCTTTTGCGGGAACAACTACCCCCCTTTTGCGGGAACAACTACCCCCCTTTTTCAAAAAATCCTCCGCGGGCGAAAATGCCGGTTTGCCCATGTGGCGGCTCGATTCCGTGCGGGAACAACTACCCCCCCTTTTCAAAACGGCCAAATCGGGGGAAAAGCGCCCGATCCGGGCGGGGATTTGACGCTGGGCGGCGCGCTTGGTATAATGGCGGGGAGACATGCGAAGAATATGAGGTATATGAAGCATATCAGGCATACGAGGCGCATGAAGCATACGAAGCATATGAAGTTTGGCGCGAAAAACGCGCGCGAGGGGGAGGGCGCTATGGCTCGGATAACGGCACTGATCAATCAAAAGGGCGGCGTTGCGAAGACGACGACGGCCCATGCGCTGGCGGTGGGGCTCGCCCGTCAGGGCAGGCGCGTGCTGGCGATCGACTGCGACCCGCAGGGCAATCTGTCCTTTTCGATGCGGGCGGACGATACGCTGGCCGGGCTGTACGAGGCGCTGCGGGGCGACGCGGCGGCTGCGGACGTGATTCAGGCGACGCGGCAGGGCGTGGATCTGGTCGCGTCGTCGCTCGACCTGTCCGCGGCGGATATGGAGTTCACCCGCGTGGGGCGCGAATACCTGCTGCGCGGGCTGTGCGACGCGGTCGCCGCGTCCTACGACCACATCATCGTGGACTGCCCGCCCGCGCTGGGCGTGCTGACGCTCAACGCGCTGACGGCGGCGGACGACATGGTGATTCCGGTGGGGCTTGAGGTGTTCTCGCTGCAGGGGCTCAAGCAGCTTTTTAACACGGTGGAGAACGTGCGGCGCTACTGCAACCCGCGGCTAACGGTCGCGGGGATTCTGATTACGCGGCGGGGCAACCGCGCCAGCCTGACGCGCGAATTGATCGACGTGATCGGGCAGACGGCGAAGGATTTGAACGTCTATCTGTATCCGACGGTGATCCGCGAGGCGGTGGCCGTGCGCGAGGCGCAGGTGATGCAGGAAAGCCTGTTCGATTCGCACCCCAAGGCGGCGGTGACGGCGGACTACGCGGCGTTTGTCGCGGACTATCTCAGGCAGGAGGACGAGAGGCATGGCGATTAAAAAGGGCAGGGCGACGGACGCGGTGGCGCGGCTGTTCAGCGTGACGGCGACGGAGCAGGCACATGAAGCATACGAAGCACACGAAGTCAGGCGGGAACATCCGGTGCCTGAGACACATGAAGCACAGGAAGCATATGACGCGCCTCGTATGCCTGACGCACAAGAGGCATATGAAGCACATGAAGCTGAACGCGAACATCGTATGCCTGAGACACATGAGGCATACGAAGCATACAAAGCATATGAAGAGCGCGCGCCAAAGGCGGACGACGCCTATCGTGCCGCCGACACGCAGGGCAAGCGGGGCAAAAAGGCGCTGCGCATGACGATGGCCTTTTCCGAGGAGAACATGGACTACATCCGCACGATGGGCAAGCTGGAGAGCGGCGGCGCGACGGCCTACGTCAACCGGCTGATCGAGGCGGACCGCCGGAAGCACGCGGACGTCTACCGGCAGATGAAGACCCTGCGCCCGGATGCGTGAAGGAGAGCGCCATGGATCTCAAGAAGACGAATTATTTTGACCCCAGGAAGATGGCGGCGCGCAAGCGCTGGACGGTGCAGGAGACCGGGCAGGGGCTGATCGCCATGACCGGCTATGCGTACCTGGGGGACGAGGAGAAGACGGCGCTCTTTTCGGGCGCGGATCTGGATGCGCGGATTCGGCAGGCGTCCGCCGAAAAGCCACGGGAGATGGAGCTGTATCTGCGCCTGTCCAACTGGCTGGTGATCCGCCGCCGCGAGACGCTGCAGCTCAAGAGCCACGCCATGCAGGTGCTGCAGCTCATCTGGCGCGGGCTCTTTGTGGATATGGCGCAGCAGGTCATCGCTGCCTCCGAGCTGAAGGACGAGCGCCTGAGCGCCCGGCGGCAGGCCGTGGCGGAGACGCTCTCCCTGTCCGACGAGCAGCTCAAGGAGGGCGTGGACATCCTCCGCCAGAACCTTTCGACGATTGCGGCGTTCAACGTGCTGATGACCCTGCTCAGCGACACCTATCAGATCGACACGTTCGGCTACGTGATCGACGCGGACGACGAGCTCGTGATGTACGAGGAGGCGCTCACGCTGGACGAGCTATCCGGCCGCCGCGCGGGGCTGTTCGATCTGGCCGAGATCGCCGTGACGCGCGACAAGCTGGACGACGCGCGCGCGATTCTTGAAGGGGGCTACACGTTCCCCATGGCCGACACCCGCCTGCTGGACAGCCTGCTGCGCTGAGGAGGACGACATGCCGAAAAAGAAACAGGTTTTTGAACCGGAAAACCTGGAATCCATCCGCAGCGCCATCTCCGGCCTGATTGTCGAGCCGCCGGAGACCATCGAGCCGGTCGTATACAGCGTCGATCTGCTCAGCCGCCACGACCCGTATTATCCCATGGTGCAGGGCGAGGCGACCAGCCGTCTGGCGATGACGGCGACGCGGAACATGGCCATCAACCCGATTACCGGCGACGCGGTCATCGAGGACGAGGGCTTCCGCGCGTTTTTTGAGGGCTACGACGGGCTGAAAATCGGCCTGACGGTCGGCGCGCAGAAGCTGCTCTCCACCGCGGCGCTCTACCTGACGCAGAACAACCACTACCGCCCGGAGGAATCCGCGCGGATCGAGACGGAGGTGCAGATTCCGCTGATCTCCTACGCGCGGCTGCTGGGCTATCCCGTCGATGCGCGGGAGACGGCCACGCCGGAGGAGGCCGAAAAGGAAAAGCGGCGCATCAAAAACCTGATGAAGGACGTGCGCGGCAAGATCAACGACCAGCTCGACGTGCTCTACAGCCTGTCGCTCTCCTGGTCAGAAAAGAAGGGGCGCGTCTCGGATTATCAGGACGTGCGCCTGCTCCAGCGCAAGGGCGTCAAGCGCGGGATGATCTCCATTCAGTTCAGCGACGACATCGCGCGGTATCTGCTCTGCTCGTATGTGATGCAGTACCCCGAGGCGCTGCTGAGCATCGACGAGCGCAGCCCGCGCGCCTACCGCGTCGGCTACAAGCTGGCGTATCACAGCTCCGTGCGCCGCAACATCGAGCGCGGCACCGCCGACATCATTTCCGTTTCGGCGCTGCTGGATGCGTGCGGCGACATCCCCGATTTCGACGAGGTGCAGAAGACGGATCGCGGCCACTGGGAGAACCGCATCAAAACGCCGCTGGAAACCGCGCTGGACAGCTGCGTGCGCGCCGGCGTGCTGGACGGCTGGGAATACTGCGGCGCGAAAAAGGCGAAGCTCTCCGACAGCGAGGTGGATATCGGCGATTACGCGACGTTTATCGGGCTGTATGTCCGGTTTCGGATGGGACGGATGAACGATGAAGATTGATTTTTCCCGGCTGGACGCGCTGCGGCCGACAGCCGCCGTGCCGGAGGGCTTCGAGCCCGTGCCCGAGGCCGAAACGCCGTTCGATTCGGGCTACGAGGCCATGTACCGCGCCGCGTGGGATTTCCATTTGGAGACGGACGACCGGCTCCGCGCGGCGGCGGGGGAGGCGCGCGAGGAGATTTGGCTGCGCGCCGCCGCGGCCATGGGGGAGAGGGTCGCCGCCTTTCCGGATCAGCCGTTTGCCGCGGCGCTCTTTGCGGCCGTCTGGCAGGAGCTGGAGAGACGGTACGCTGGGGAATAAGAAAAAACGGGAGAAATATGCATCGAAATCCAAAAAGTCTTGATATTACAAATGTTTTTGGATAAAATGGTTCAATAAGCGCGATGAAGCCGACGGACGCGGCGCGCGCAGGGGAGGAGGGTTTGCATGATTGATCGACCGCAATACCTTCGAGCGCTCCGGCGTTGGAAGGACAAGCAGATGATCAAGGTGATTACGGGGATTCGGCGCTGCGGAAAATCGACGCTGATGGAACTGTTTCAGGCGGAGCTTCGCCTTGACGGCGTTCCCGATTCGCAGATCATCGCCGTCAATCTGGAGGACTTCGCCAACATCGAGCTGCGCGACCCGATGAAGCTGCACGCTTATATTTTGTCGCGCGCGGGAAACGAACGGGCGTATGTCTTTCTGGATGAAATTCAGAATGTCCGGGATTTTCCGCCGATGATCGACAGCCTCTTTCTGCGCAAAAATCTGGATCTCTACCTGACCGGCTCGAACGCCTACATGCTGTCCGGCGAGCTGGCGACGCATCTTTCGGGGCGCTACGTCACCATTGACATGCTGCCGCTCTCCTTTTCGGAATATGCGGCGTTTACGGGCAGCCGGGACGGCCTGAGCGCCACATACCGCCGCTATCTGGAGACGAGCTTTCCCTATGCCACCGAGCTGGGCGGCGACCGGAAGGCGATTGAGGAATACCTGAGCGGCATCTATCACACGGTCGTGCTGAAGGACGTTGTGGGAAGACTGAAAAACGCCGATCCGATGATGCTGGAAAGCGTTCTGCGGTTCGTATACAGCAGCACGGGCAGCCCGATTTCCACCAAGAAAATTTCGGATACGATGGGCTCCGACGGGCGGAAGCTCGACGTGCGCACGGTTGAAAAATATCTGTCGGCGTTTGTGGACAGCTACATCGTCTATCAGGCGCGGCGCTATGACATCCGCGGCAAGCAGCATCTCAAGACGCTTGAAAAGTATTATGCCGTGGATATCGGCCTGCGGTATTATCTGCTTGGCGGGCGCTATGCGGATACCGGCCACATCCTCGAAAACGTGATCTATCTCGAACTGCTCCGCCGCGAATATGACGTGTATATCGGCAAGCTCGACGAGTTGGAAGTCGATTTTGTTGCCGTCAATCAGACGGGAACGCTCTATGTGCAGGTTGCCGCGTCCGTGCGGGATGAACATACGCTCGCGCGCGAATTGAGGCCGCTGCAAAAAATCCGGGATTCATACCCCAAACTGATTTTGACGCTCGACGACGATCCGCCCGCCGATTACGAGGGCATACGCCGCATCAACGCGCTGGAATGGCTGATTGATTCGCCGTAAACCCATGCCGATGCTCTCGACATTCTCCGGAAGGACACCTGCTGGTTTTTGAAAAAAAACATCATATGCTTTGGGCATATGAAGCATATGAAGAAAAAGCCAAATTCACAGGATGAATGTGGCGTTGGGGAACGTGGGGGAATCATCGTCTGCGGACTCCTTCCACCGTCCGCGGACTCCTTCCACCGTCCGCGGACTCCTTCCACCGTCCGCGGACTCCTTCCAC
>ERZ827423.2521-NODE-2521-length-14291-cov-37.026763_pt1 | contig 14291 bp, 10 predicted proteins | sample MGYA00519775_ERZ827423 | MGnify/ENA primary metagenome ERZ827423 (study PRJEB31778, sample SAMEA3449296) | human gut metagenome | biome: human gut; feature: human-associated habitat; material: faeces | place: United Kingdom | collected 2010/2012 ...
CGAAACGGAGAACGGGCAGGAACAGGGAGAATTACGAACGGCAGTGAGTAAGGCGGCCCAGTGAACAAAGGAATAGCGCATAATTGACATTGTTGTATTTATATATTACAGTTGTTTCCAAACAAAATAACAAAGTTGGAATTACAGGAGGTCTTTGCATGAGGAAAGTATTCGTGTGGTGGAGTAGAGCCACATTACTTGGAGTTTTACAGCACGTTTGGCGGACTTAATAATTCGCTTGGAACAGCAAGTACCTTTGCGTTAGAAGTTGACCCTGAAGACACGGAGATTTATTTTAGTCATCCAAACGGTGGATATGAACTTGTTCTAATTAAAGCAGATAGTACAGGCGAATGGGTTAGGCCAAATAAATATATTCCGGCTTAACAAAGGCAAAATGAAAAGGGACATGAACGATTTCCAATCCGCCATGTCTCTTTTTGTTTGCATCTTTCACATTTTTTACTATAAATGAGTCTGAAGTCGTTGTACGTCAGGAAGTTGAGAAAACTGTAATAAACGATCCTTACTTCATATTATCAATAAGCTGAAGTATAAGTTCCTTTTGTTCCGATGTAAGGGAACGCCACTTTGAAAACAACTCCTGCTGATCTTTTGAAAGTTCCACTTCCGTTCCTTCTGAGAAGAACTGTGCAAGGCTTATTCCGAATGAGTCGCAGATGACCTGCAATGTGCTGATACTCGGAAGCGTATTGCGGTTGAACATATTTGAAATGGTGGATATGGAAAGCCCCGACTCTTTCGCAAGACGGTATTCGCTCCATCCATGGCATTGCATCAATTCTGTTATGCGCTGTTTTATGTCCACCAAATTCACCTCTTAATAATATTATATATCTCAACTGAGAAGAAAATAGTTGCTAAAAGTATTGTATTTATGTCGCAAATGGGCTATATTGATAGTACCAAAGCGAAGGAGGGTATTTTATGATATCACATTGTGCGAAGAAACTGCGTATTGGGAAGATGGTGCAGCATAAGTGTGCTTGATTCAAACCGGCCGTATTCATCCCGAAAAGCTCATTACACATAAATTTCACGGGCTGGAAAATGTGGAGCCGGCGCTCATGCTGATGAAAGACAAGCCGACAGACCTGATTAAACCATTGGTTTTGCTTGTGATGCCTGTTGAAAAAAATATGAACGGCAGAAGGAAGCTTACGCCTGCTATAAGGGTTTGATTGTTGTGATGCGGGCTGTTCTCGCGGTATATTTTGCGTATGCCTTGCGGATTGCCATTGCTTCGGTGAACAATCCTCCATTGCAGAACACATGCCGTGCTAAATCCAATCTACGGTTTTTAATCTGACAAAACCTCAAAAGTAAGGCGGGACCGGCTTTAGCCGTCCCGCCGTTAACGCTTCGGTCGGATCGAACAATCAATCAGTTCGTATCATTATTAAAGTCGGCGTCAAACTTGGTGCAGTCCTTTATCATGCTTTTGGGAACCGCGACCGTGATAAGACGATAGCTATCTGCGCCGTCGGTTGTGGATTTAGAGCCGTTGCGGGGCATTATATGTATGCAGAATGTGTTCCCGTCACAAAAAATGCTGCTCACTTCCAAATCACTTGCCTTGTTGCTGACATCAACATAGACGAGCATTAAGCTGTTTTCTTCAAAAAATGCCTCATCGCGGCCGGAAGTTGCTTCATTGAAGGACAAAGCGCCGTCATATTTACCATCCATACCGAGCGAGTCCCCAAATGCGGCCTTGAATTGCTCCAATTCTTCCAATGAATCGAATTTGTATATGGGAAGATGCATAACGCTGCTGAACATCATGGTTTCCTTATTCAATGCGCCTGAGTAAATCGCCCCAAAATCCGCCCGCGACGCATGGGATATAACAATATCAAAAACCTCGTCTGCGGGCATGTCGCCCGGCGTGGTTAAATTGACATCGGGAGTTTCCGCAAATGGCATATCGTCCGATAGATTTTTTGTTTCCTTATTTGGGCTGCACCCGACCAAAGCCAAGGCGCAAGCCAATGTCAAAATGAATATGGCCGGTTTGTTCATGCAGAGGCCCTCCTTTCAAACAAACGGTAAACGCCCTCAAGCCTTCCGCCTTTTACGCGCAATAGCCTCAACGATTATGCCTATGCACATGATAACCAAGTATACGGTTAGGAATATTATCCACATGATGCTCAGGGTCATTGCGCCCGTAGGGTCGGCGTAATCTTGGCGAAAAATCAACCCTGCGGCAAATGAAACGGGGTAACCAAGGGATGCGAAAAGCGGGAAGCGGCTGCACCCGAAAAGCATGGAAATGCCTATAAACATGCCGCCCGCAATCAGCAGCACGAGGGGAAATTGCTTCATTTTGTGCATATCAAACAGAGCAAATCTGCAAATCAGAAAGCTTGCAATCAGAATGGCCATGGACAAAAGGCCGATTCCGTATTTTTTCATACTTATTACCTCCTTGCATGCGTATTTGTATTATTATACCATGGCATTACCGGGCGCTACAATGCTTTTTGCATTTTAAGGGGGGATTTATTATACATTCCGCCGATTAAGCCCGCAAGGGGCAGATGGAGCGGGTGGAAAGGGAGCGCGAAAAAATATACAATCCAAAATTGGTATACGTTGGATTTTTTTACTATACCATGATATAATACTTGGGCTAAGCTGAAGGAATGGCGGCATAATCAATGCTTTGAGCCAAAACGTCAGCAAGGGGAGGAAAGAGAAAAATGAAAAACAGAAAATGGGGGATGGCACTCATAGCTGCGCTTTTGTGCCTGTGCATGGCGCTGAGCGCGTGCTCTAACGATGCGGACAACGACCCTAACGAGGTTGTGGGTCAGGATTGGCGCACATGGGGCCTGGTGGTGGACAGCGGGACAATAACCCGCAACGGGGAAGACACCGCCGTGCTTGTATGCGTGGAGGACGACGGGGCGTATTTTTATCATGACGACGAGAATCAGGTGCTTTTCGATTTTGTTAAGTTTCCTGAAGGATACGGCCTTACGAGCGGCAACTACAACGCCATAGCGTTCGAGGACGGCAATGGCGACGGCAATACGGACGTTGCTATTCAGTTCAATATGGATGACGATAATCAGCTTATGCTGGTATGGATGTATGACGAAACATCAAACGGTTACTATTTCTATGATGAAATAGTTGATGACAACAGCGAACCGGATACGCCGGACGAAACTACCGAGCAGGTTATAACCAACAGCGATTGGGAGCATGACACCATAATAGAGGATATGGGCGACGAAATGTACGTTGCCGATGCAACCGTGGGCGTGCAGACGTACTATCCGTATGGCTACGTCGTTATGGAAGTTATAAGCGACGCGCTTGTGATATACGACAACAATTTCAATTATGCCGTTGCCCGCTGCGTGAACGATATCTATGCGGACTATAACGGTTCCGTTGAGGAATTCGCAATAGATTATGCCAACAGCTATATCTATAATGACTTTGGCCCGCTTTACAGCATGTTCAGCCCTATAGTGGATATGGATATAAAGGATCCTGATAATCCCAACGACCTTGCGCAGATGGACGGCTATGTTTACGACGATACCGAATCCGCCTACGTTCGCCTGTATATCTATACCGATGCGGAGGGCAACGTGATGGCAAAGTCGTTCTATGTTACCGATGACGATGCGCTTACCGTTATGGACGAAATATGCAGCGGTGTGAACCATACCGCATGGTATGGCATAGAAGGGTAGGGATCGAACTTATGCCTTTGTGGGGTGCGGTAGTTGCGCTTGTTGCGGCCATTGCGGCAATAGTGCTGGACGTTCGTAAGATAGAAAACAAAAAGGCCAGAACTGCGGGCATAATAATCGCGTCCGTAATCGGCGCGGTCAGCCTTGTGTATATTGCGCTCACGCTTATACTCGTAAGCGCCGTGGACTGAGCAAAAAAGAACATATGTTAATGTGCGGTTCCGTTAAGCTTATGCTTTTCGGAACCGCTTACTATATGTTATAATCCATATATGATAGTTATGGACTTGGAATGGAACAGCGGCGTTGGCGACGGCAAATCGCTCGCTGAAATATTGCAGATAGGCGCGGTGAAGTACGATAGATCTGCCCACAAAATAGTGGACACGTTCAGTGTATTCATTCACCCCTGTGTGCACAGCGAATTCAGCGTGGGCGCAAAGGCGCTGCCGCAGCTCTGGCGTTCGCTTGAAAGCAGGCTTACGTTTGAGCAGGCGTATACCGCTTTCCTTGACTGGGTCGGCGAGGAAACCATGTTCGCCGCGTGGGGCGGCGGGGATTGGCATGTGCTCAACGACAACGCCAAGTATTATTCCCTGCCCATAAAGCAGGATGTTCAAATGCTGGATGTTCAGTCCGCATTCAGCCTTACGATGGGCGTGGGCAGCGTGCTTGCGCTTTATAAGGCGGTGGAATTCTGCCATATACCGGATTGCTTTGACTATCATGATGCGCTGGCTGATGCGATGTATACCGCGCTTGTAAGCGAATGGGTGGATGAAGAAACGCTTGAGCTCAGCCGCGGAAAAATCGTGCCGCGCAGCATGGAAATGACAGGCAAAACGTTTGAAACACCGCCCGCCAAGTATTCGGAATACTTCACCAACCGCCACGATGTTATGAATTGCGACGATATGCGCATAGTCAATTGCCCCATATGCGGCGCGAAGCACAGCATAGGCGAATGGTTCAGCAACGACCGGCGCCGTTATTATGCCGCGTTTCGCTGCCATGGGCACGGCCGCTTCATCTGCCGCATGACGATAGTGAAAAAGGATGATCTTATCCGCGGGCGTTTGGCAATTCCGCAAATGACGCCAAAGGAGCTGCATAGCTTTCAGGTGGCCAAGAATGCCAAGCATTATCTTTGCAGCGCAACGCTTGGCCTTATAGCGCAAAAGCGCAAAAATAAACGAAAAAAACAGACCGCTCAGGCGGCTGCCACTCCCGCGCAGTAATCAGGCGCGGGAATTTTTTTAGCCGCTCGACTTTTTGAAACCGAAGGAGTATAATACTGCTTGCTTTGCGCTGCGGCGCAGGGCGTATTTTATTGAAGAAAGCGACGGTTTGATATATATGGAATTGGTAATAAGCAATGCGCGCGGCTTTGCGAAGAAAAATGCGGTTATGCTCATTGCGTTTGCGGCGGCGCTGATAACAAGCCTGTTTGTGCCCGTGGATAAGGAATACATAGGCTATTTTGACTTCAAAACGCTAAGCTGCCTTTTCTGCGTGCTGGCGGTGGTCTGCGCGCTCAAGGACATAAATTTCTTTTTTGTTATAGCGCGCAAAATAGTGCACTTTTTCAAAACGGCGCGCATGAGCATACTTGCGCTTGTGTATATAACGTTCATAGGCTCCATGCTCATTGCCAACGACATGGCGCTGCTCACGTTTCTGCCGCTGGGCTTCCTTGTGCTGAGCAGCACGGGGAAACAGAAATATATGGCGTTTACGTTTATTATGCAAAATATTGCCGCCAACCTCGGCGGCATGCTTACGCCTTTCGGCAATCCGCAGAACCTTTATCTTTACACTAAGTTTAATATCCCCAACGGCGAATTTATGGGCATAATGGCCCCGCCGTTCATATTGTCCGTTGCGCTCATCACGCTGTGCTGCATCATATTCGTAAAAAACGAGCCGCTTATGATAAGCGATGAAAAGATAGAGCTTAACGGCAAACGCACTGCGCTGTATCTTGCACTGTTTGCGCTGGCGATAGCGATTGTTTTTCGCGGCATACCGTATTGGATAGGGCTTATAATAATTCCAGCGGTGCTGTTCTTTGCCGATCGGCACGCGCTTGAATCGGTGGACTATCCGCTGCTTTTCACGTTTGTATTTTTCTTTATATTCGCGGGGAACATGGCGCGCATGGATGCGGTAAGGAATTTCTTTTCCGCCCTGCTTTCAAAAAACACATTGCTTTTCAGCGCGCTTTCCTGCCAATGCATAAGCAACGTACCTTCGGCGATACTGCTTTCGCAGTTCACCGGCAACTATGCGGAGCTGCTCATAGGCGTGAACGTGGGCGGGGTAGGCACGCTTATTGCCTCGCTTGCCAGCCTTATCACCTTCCGCGAATACGTTAAGCACGACCCCAGAAGCACCCGTCGCTACATTGCGGAGTTTTCCGCGTTCAACTTCGGCTTTCTTATAATACTCATTGCCTTTGAGCGGTTTGTGATGAAGGTGTAAATATCCCCCTTGCCATAAAGCGCAGGTATGATATAATCAATTTGTCGATAATATTCCACAAAACGCGACATTGCCGTTATACCCTACGGAGGACAGTATGCGTACCCACATTGCCCTGCTCCTGTGCATTATGTTATGCTTATGCGCCGCGCCGCCGTCAAAGGCGCTTGACGGGGTATTTATGGCCAACGCAAACGAAGCGGAATGGAACGCGGAGAACGCCTGCTGGGTTGAACGACATTATATTGCCGCAGCGGACGAATTCTCCGCGTTTGTTTATGCTGCTCATATGGAGGAATACGAGCGGGACGGCGTGTGCGCGCCGCTTGTGTGCGAAGCGTATATCGGCTCAGCCGACTCCGAACGTATCATGATTACGCTGGATGAAAATTGGCTCATCGGCATACAGACGGCTGTGTACTTAGTCAATGCAGAGCTTATAATAGGCGAAAACGCGACGGTTGTTAATTACGGCAGCGTATATATTGAATCCGGCAGTACGCTTACAGTCAACGGCGCGCTTGAGAACGGGGCTGTTGAATATGTGTCCGGCGAATTCAGGCTGAACTGCGGTATATACATACGCGATGGATGCACTCTCAATGCTCTGAACGGCGAATATAAGGGCGATGGCAAGCTATATAAAAGCGCGAACGGCGCCGCGCTCGGCACGGAACAGGGAGATGTCCTGCGCTTTTCAAACGGGCATGAGCTTTCGGCGCTGCTTGCCCAATGCGGCGAATATGCTGCGCTTTATGCCTGCGGCGCGGTAACGCTTGATTCGGCATTTACTCTGCCGTATGGCGCTGAAATAATCATTAACGGCGGCAATTCGCTCACTCTTGCGCCCGGCGCGTCGCTTGCGTGTATGGGGAACATATGGGTGAACGGCGGCGCGCTTACGGTAGGCGGCGGCGCGAACATCGCATTCGTCAACGCGGCTGCGCGCATATGGGCAAATGCGGAAGCGGGTTCATCTGTGATTGGGCCGGGGCTTGAAAGCATAACCGTGCGGTACACCAAAAAAGGTGTAAACTCGCAGGCGGACATGGACGCGGCTCTTGGCGGCGCGTATTCGGACGAAATTATACACATTATTGATGTAAATACGCCTGTTAGTATAAACCAAGCATGGAACGTGGGCGAAAATATGCTTATTCGCGTTAACGGCGGCGCACAGCTTACGCTTAATGCGGTAGTCACTCTCCGCGGTGCGCTGCAGGTTTATAACGGCGCGGAGCTGAACATATGTGCCGCGCTTACGAATGAAGCATATGGCAACGTGGCCGGAGTTGAGCGCGGGCTGTGCGTATTTGCGGGCGGCACGGCAATGCTTGCATCCGGCGGCAAATATGCGGGCGATGGCACGCGGCGCGTGTACGGCAGCATGGACGGCTTCTGCCATGCGGAAACGGAAGCGGAGCTGAACGCGGCGCTTTCATCCGGCACGAATACGGTGTATGTAAGTCAGGATGCTATTGTTGCGGTAAACGGCGCGGTGAGCATACCGCGCGGAGTCACGCTTAAACTGCTTTCGGGTGCGCGGTTGAGCATTGCGGACGGCGCGCTGCTGATAAACACGGGCGCAATAGAGCTGAGCGAAACCGCTGCGCTGCACATATCACACGGTGCGCAATATATCCGCGGCGGGGAAGAAAAGTTCAGCGGCACGGTAACGGGGCTTGATCCTCAGCCGCGGCTTTTCAATAGCACTACCGCCCGGGCAGTCGGCCTGTTCACCGATGCAAGCGCGGAGTATGCCCCACTTTGCACGGATGCCGTGCGGATGTTTGAAGATATGCGGCTGCGCTATGCGCTCAGTATTGGCAAAAGTATAGCCGGCATGGACGTATCGTTTGAAGAGGGGAGCGGATTGAGCGCGCAGTGGAGCACGGCGGACGGCGGCGCGGCAATAACGCTGCTCGGCTGCGGGAGTGAAACCGAGGAGACAGTATGCCTAAATATAGCCTTCGCAGACGGCACGGCGGAGAGCTATTGCTTTATCGTTCGCATGAGCGAAACCGAAGGCGCGTACAGGGTGGGTGATATTGACCGAAGCGGCCGCATAGACGTGCGCGACGCGGTGCTGCTCTGCATAAAAATAGCTAAGGGCGACGCCGATGCGGACATAAACGGCGACGGCAGGCTGAACGTTGCAGACGCTGCCGCGCTGTGCAGAATTATTTTCCAAGGCTGAGCGCGGTTGCAAAGGCGCGAAGCGTACTATATAATAAGCATATCTGTACGAACGGAGGGGAGAAGAATGAGCAGAGCGAAAAGAATACTTGCTGCACTTGTTGCCGCGGCGGTGCTTTTGATGGCCACGGCGGCGCTTGCGGAGGATACTAAGATAAACATAAGCGCGGGCGAGGCCGGTGCGGACGGCACAATAACCGTTACCATAAGCCTAAGCGGTGATACAAGCGTTGCAGGCGCGCAGCTTGCGCTTGATTATGATGAAACAATGCTGGAACTTGTCAATGTGAAAAACGGGGCGATAGTTTCCGGCGGCATAAGCGCCACCAATGACGAAGAACCCGGCAGCGTTATATTCATTTGGAGCACGCTTATGGGCAGCAAACAGCCGGGCGAACTGCTCAAACTCACGTTCCGCCCCAAAGAGGGCGCGCACGGCAGCACGGAGATAAAGCTGGACAATGCGCTCACGGAAACCATGATAATAGACGAAGAGCTCAACGAGCTTGCATATACCGAGGGCAGCGCCACGCTGGAGCTTGCATCCGCGACTAACACTCCCGCGTCAACTGCTGCGCCGGAGCAGAGCGCGCAGCCCACGCAGGCGCCTGCCGCTACCGCCAACCCCGATGCAGACGTTACAATGGACATAGGCCAGAACACCACCATTTCCGGCGGCAGCGGCACAATATGGTCCAGCAGCAACGAGCGCGTGGCTACCGTTGACCAAAGCGGCAGCGTGACAGCCCATGCGGAGGGCGAAGCCGTAATTTATGCCATAAGCGAGGACGGCACAAGCGTTACCGAAACCGTTGTGTCCGTGGGCAGTCAGCAGGCGGCTGAATCCCCGGCACCGCAGACAGACGCTCCCGTGCAGACGGACGCGGCGCAGACGGATGCCGCGCAGACGGATGCCGCGCAGACGGATGCCGCGCAGGTGACCGTTGCCGAAACGGAGGACGACGGGCCTTCGGTTTGGATGTGGCTGCTTTTCGCGGCGGCTGTGATAACGGGGATAGCCTCTATTTATCTGGCCATCCGCGCCATGCGCCGCAGGTAATTGGCAGGAAATAACAAGTAAATCAACAGTTTGTGAATAATACCCGCAAAGGAGCAGAATAACCTTGCTTATATTGCTTTTTGCGGGTATAATACTATATAACTATAGGTGGTGGAGGTATGCCCATCGCCTGCTCCGGTCCAAATACATAAGGAGTTTAAAGGCATTACATGAAACGACAGAGAATCGTAGCAGCTTGGCTTGCGTGCATAATGGCGGCGTTTGTGCTGCCGTTCGCTGCGCTTGCCGAGGGGGGAGGTATCGCCATAAGCCTTAGCGGCGGCAACGCTGCGCTTGCGGTGGGCGATTATCTTAGCGTCAATGTTAAGTTTGATGCGGCTGTTGCAAGCTTTGGCGGCGCGGAGTTCAATGTTGAGTACGACAGTACGGTGCTTGAGTTCGTGTCCTACACTGCGCTGCTGGGCAGCGAGGCCGACGAGGACACGGCTGAAAGCGGCAGCGGAACCGGCATGCTCAACTACGGCGGCGTTAAAGACGGCAAGGTGAAGATACTGCTTGTCAATGCGGGTATCATCAGCGGCGGCGATACGAGCATTGCGGCAAACACCGCAATTGGCAATATTGTGTTCAAGGTGATAGGTCAAAATACCACCGGCACAAGCTACAAAATAGCAAGCGAGGGATTTAGCGCCATAGCGGCAGAGAAAACCGGCGAAACAGAAACGGCGCTGACCCCTGCCGGCAGCACATTCACGGAAACCACTGTGACCGTGAGCGACAGCGTGACCTATCCCACGGAGAACGCGCCCACGGTATACTGCATCACAAGCGAAGCAAACGGCGTTGTGTCGCTTTCGCTCAAGGCGAGCATTACCGATTTGCAGCGGCTGGACATGCAGCTTACGCTGACGGGCTATGAAAATATTACCGCAGTAGCCGACTGCCCACTCAATGTTACGGTAAGCAACAATGTTGCCACGATAACCTACGATGCGCAAAACGGCAGCGGTGTGGACATGCGCAGCGGCGTGGCGGTGCTGACGATGAAAAAATCGGGCGCAAGCCAAAGCATTATCTCAGAGCCCAAGGCCATAGCCACAAAGGACGCCAACGGCGCCCTCAGCCCAATAACCCAGCCCAATGTGACCGATGATCCGTATGGGGGGTATGCATTGGGCGATGTTAATGGGGATGGGAAGATAAATACGCGTGATGCCGTAATGATATTGAAGTATAGCGCCAGACTGATAGGACTTGATGAAACACAACAGATGCGTGCTGATACTAATGGTGATGGGAAGATAAACACGCGCGATGTTGTGCTTGTGTTAAAGTATTCAGCAGGTATAATAACATCCTTTAACTGATGTATCAAATATAGAAAGGTAGGAATTAGGAAGAAATGCGGAAAAGAATCGTATCGTTGGTTTTGGCATTTTCGATGCTCATTTCTATAACAGGCAATATGCCAATAGCGATGGCCGAGAATGATGATGTTTTCACATATGGTTTGCAAATCCTGAAAGATGATGTAACCTTGAGCGAAGCTGATAGTATAGCTGCTGGTGATATTATCACAGTTGTTTTGAGCGCAGCTAAAAATGAGGGAACTAATTCATGGGAATGCACCATTCAGTATGATGCAAATGTGTTCTCAATGGAGTCGGATATTAGCACCGAAGAAGGCCTTGAAGCAGTAAAGGGTAGCAAATGTCCAGCCGACCCGGTAATAAACATCAGTGAAGGTGCTGCTGTAATTCGTATGGCTACCACCCTTGAAACTAAAAAAACGGGTGAGTACATTAGACTACAGTTGAAAGTGAAAGAAACTGCAACATCGGGGAAAACAACAGTTAGCTTGACAGAAGCTAACTATGGCAACGATTCTCAAACGGAACTTTTTAATGCTTCTCAGAGAAGTGCCTCCGTTACCATCTCCATCCCCGTAACCGGCATAATCATCAGCGGCGCTGACAGCATAACCGGAATCGGCAAAAGCACGCAGCTTACCGTTGCGGCGCAGCCTGCCAACGCGACACAGCCCAACACCGACATGAGCAACGTTACTTGGAATACAAGCAACGAAAAAGTTGCTACCGTTGAAAACGGCCGTGTTATCGCAGCCGGTGAAGGTACTGCAACCATAACCGCAACGTTTGAGGGCAAGACCGCGAGCAAGGATATAAAGGTTTCCAAGGCTATTATAAACGGCAAGGTCAACGTACCCGACAAGGCGGTATGCGGCCAGGAGATAGAGGCAAGTTATAGCGGCAACGCGGTAAGTGAGCCGGGAGATATTATACGCATAACATGGTATCGTGGCGAAACTGTTATCAAAACAGGTAACCAGTATGCCCCTACTGCGGACGATGTAGGGAAGGAAATATATGTTGTTGTAACCTCTGACAAGTTTGATGGCAAGGTTGAATCTGCGAAGATAAAGGTCGAAAAAGCCACGCAGAAAGCTCCCGACGCTCCCGTTATCGAAGCCAAAGAGAACGTTATAAATGTAAAGGATCCTCTTACCAATATACTGGAATATAGGCTTGGCAGCGAGGGCGAGTTCGGCTCAACCACCAGCTTCACCGTTGAATATGGCAAGTCCTACCATGTTGAAGCTCGTTATCTCGAAACCGCCACCCACAAAGCGAGCGACATTGTAAAGAGCAACACCGTCATCACCCCCAAGGCCCCGTGCAATCTGACCGTTACTGCGGGCGAAGGCGGCACGGTTGATGGTATTCCCGAAGGCACCGTGCGCGAAGGCGTCGAGGTCACCCTTACCGCCAAACCCGGTGACTTTGACCACAAGTTCGTCAAGTGGGAAGTTACCGGTATAACCCTGATGGAAGAAGCAGCGAAGGCTAACCCGATAATCTTCACCATGGGCAGCACGGACGTGACGATAACCGCTGTGTTTGCGGAGAAGCCTGCCGTATCCATTGAAATTACCGGAACTGAGTTCACCTATGACGGCAACGCCAAGACGCCCGGAATTGCTCCCACGGAAGTTGATGGCAAGAAGCCGACTATTGAGTATTTCGACAGCCTGAATAACAAACTTAAATCTGCTCCTACCGAAGCAGGTACATATAAAGTTAAGGTAACGTTTACCTCCAGCGAAACCTCTGCCAACCGCAAGACCGAGGCTGAGAAAACATTCACCATAGCTAAGGCCACCAAGGAAAAGCCTGCCGCGCCTGTTCTCACGAATGCAACCACAAATAGCTTCGATGTAACCTTTGTTGACGGGCAGGAGTATGCCATCAACACTACGGGCAAAGAACCCGCCGACACCGAGTGGGCGGCGACCATTATCACCACCGGCCTTAAACCTGCGACTACCTATTATGTGTTCACCCGCGTTAAGGGCAATAACAACTATAACCCCTCTCTGGCAGTCTACGCAACGGTAACGACTGCGCATACCTATGCGTGGGAAGTTGTAGATTCCGGCGAGGTTATCGAGACTGTTCGCGTTGGCGGAACGTTGCCCGAAAGCCTGACAGGTACAATAAAGAATATAGGCACGGGCGAGCTTACGGGCATAACCGCTACCATTGACAATGAAACTGACTTTACGCTTGAAGCCGTATCCGGCACGCTTGCAAGCAACGGCAGTTTGAATATAACCGTAAAGCCGAAGGATATCAAAACCGACAAGGAAGGCACATACAAGGCTGCCGTTACCGTTAAGGCAAATGGTGTCAACGACATAACCGTTAATTTCACCATAAAGGTTACGAAGAAAGACCCTGCTGTCATTTCCGGCATAACCGATACCACCGCGACCTTCAACGGCAAAACTCAGGGCATCGACCTGAGCAAAGCTGTGGTTACCGGCGGCGGTAAGGCGCTTGACGCGAGTAAACTGACCGTTACCTACGATGCGCCGGAAACCAGAAACGCCGGTGAATATATCGCTACCATTAAGTACGAGGATGCGGACTACATCGGCAGCACAACCGCGAAGCTTATAATAAATAAGAAGGAAGTTTCCGTAAAGGGCTTCGAGGCACAATCTAAGGTGTATGACGGCAAAGCCGATGCCGTGGTTAACAGCACCAACACTAAGCTTGACGGCATGATAGAAGGTACGGATGTTGGCTTCGATAAGTCCGGCCTCACGTTTAAGTTCGATGATAAGAACGTCGGCACGAGCAAGGCCGTTAAAAACACCGCGCCCATAACCCTCACCGGTACGGATGCGGGCAACTATAACCTGACCAACCCCATCGTTAAGCTTACGGCCGACATTACACGCAAGCCCGTGACCGTAACGGCTGCCGTTGCCGAAAAGACCTACAATGGCCGTACTGACGACGCGAATGTTACCATTAGCTTTGACGGCGTTATAGACAGCGATGAAGTTACGTATCAGGACGCGAAGGGCACATATGCCAATGCCGACGCGGGTGACGCCGTGAAGGTCGAGGTGACCTATATCATCGGTGGCAAGGATGCCGGCAATTACAGCCTGAACGTTGTTAAAACCGCAACGGGCAAGGTAAATAAGGCCGAGCTGAAAGTCACCCTTACCGCGCCCGCCGCCGTTACCTACGATGGCAAGACGCATGAAGTAAGCAGCGTTACCGACGACCGCGTTGCGGCTGATAACGGCAAAACGCTCTATACCCTGACCTATGCTGGCGGCGATGCGCTTCCCGTCGACGCGAATACTTATGAAGTGACCGCTAAGCTGACCGACGAGGGCAGCAAGAACTATATCCTGAAAGCAAATACCGTTGACCTCGTTATCAACAAGGCCGGCATGAGCGCGATCAATAAGGAATACACCGTTGCGTTCATGCTTGCCGGCGCGCAGACCCGCCCGCTGAGCGATTTGCAGCTTGCTCCCG
>ERZ827423.2527-NODE-2527-length-14266-cov-4.374217_pt1 | contig 14266 bp, 15 predicted proteins | sample MGYA00519775_ERZ827423 | MGnify/ENA primary metagenome ERZ827423 (study PRJEB31778, sample SAMEA3449296) | human gut metagenome | biome: human gut; feature: human-associated habitat; material: faeces | place: United Kingdom | collected 2010/2012 ...
CCCGCCGAAGTATCCCTCCAGCTGGCGCTGGTAGCGGGCGGCGATCTCCTTCAGGGCAGCGTTCAGCTTTTCCAGCTGTGGCAGCATGGGGTTGTAGACCTTGGCCCGGTCACTGCCCTCCGGGAAGGGGTGCTGGGTGTCGTACTTACCGGACAGGGCCCCCTGCTCCAGCACCATGTAGGCGAAGAAGGTGATGTTGTGCTCCCTGCAGTAGTCCAGGATGCCGGAGGTCTCGCTGGAGCGGTTCAGAAGGCTGTAGTGGTTCTGGATGGCGGAGATGTGCAGGCCCTCCTTCTCCAAAATGGCAGCGGCCTCCTTAATCTCGGCCAGGCTGTGGTTGGAGAGGCCGATGGACCCGATCTTGCCGCTCTTGGCCAGGGGGATCAGCTTTTCCGTCCACTTGGGGGCGTCCATGGGGTTGTGAATCCAGTAGAAGTCCATGAAATCGGTGCCCAGCAGCTTGGCGCTGGTCTCAAACAGGTCGATCACCGCATTGTCCGCGCTGGGGTTCGCGCACTGGGGCGTGAACTTGTCGGAGATGAGCACGCTGTCCCGGGGGTAGTCCTTTAAAAACGCCCCCAGCACCTTCTCCGAGGCGCCCATGCCGTAGGCGTAGGCGGTGTCCCACAGGTTCAATCCCGCCTGTATGGCGGCGTCAAAGACCGGCCGCAGGTCGGCGGCGGTGTGCTGGCCGCCGAAGGTTCCATCATTGCCCCAGGCCCAGGCGCCCAGCGCCAGCTTGGGGAGCTTCTTGTTCTGTGTCATGATCAATTCCTCCAGAAATTCGCTGTTCTCGTTTGAAATGCGGCAGAGGCGTCAGTCCTCCGTCAGCAGCTCTTTGCAGGTGTTCAGGGCGTTGAACAGCCGGGGGATGCCCATGTAGGCGCTGGCGTGGACCAGGGCGCACACCACTTCCTCCTTCGTGTTCCCTACCTTCAGGGCGCCGTACACGTGGCTCTTCACCTGCACCTCCGCGCCGCCCATGGCGGCCAGGATGATGACGGTCAGCAGCTCCCGGGTCTTGCCGTCCAGGCCGGTGCGGGTGTTGAAGTCCCCGAAGCAGTGTTCCGTCAGGAACCGGGGCACCGCCTCGTCAAAGGGCTTGGGCAGCCAGGTGTAGCGGTCCTTGATCTCGTCCCCGTATACCGGGGACTGGAGAGCCAGGCCCTTCTCATACCGCTCGCCGTCGGCCACGGTGCCCTGCTTGGGCAGGGGCAGGGTGATCCCGGCGGCGGTGAGCACCTCGTTGAGCACGCCGATGGCGTTGAGGGTCTTGGGGAAGCCGATGAACGGCGCGCACTGGTAAATGGCCTCCCGCAGCTCCACCGGGGTGCAGCCCACATTCAGGCAGGCCCCCAGATGGGCCTTCAGCTGGGGCAGGGTGTTCAGCACAGTCAGGACGGTGATGGTCACCAGCTCCCGCATCCGGTTGTCCAGGCTCCCGGTGTAGCACAGCTCCCCGAAGATATACCGCTGGAGGATCTGCATGAACTCCGGGTCGGTCCCCTCCTCCCCGGCGGCGGGGCTGTGAAACAGCTCCTGCATCTTCTGTTCCGTTCGTTCTTCTCGATTCATAAATCTTCCTTCTTTCCAGTTTTTACGCGTTCTCCGCCCACTGCCGCAGGGATTCCTTCGACAGGCGGCCGTTCAGCATTCTTCCGGTCTTGATGATGGCTCCCGGACAGCTGGAGGCGAGCTCTCCCGCTGTGTCGCCCAGTCCGCTGCCGCCGGAGGTGGCAAACAGGATGATGGTCTTTCCCGTGAAGTCCGTGTGCTCCAGGAAAGTCCGGATGATGTGGGGCGCGGTGTACCACCAGATGGGGAAGCCCAAAAAGATCCGGTCATAGGACGAGACGTCCGCCTCCGGCCCGGCCAGCGCCGGACGGGAGGCCGGGTCATTCATCTCCACGGAGCTGCGGGAGCGGCGGTCCTGCCAGTTCAGATCTGCCGCCGTATAGGGGATCGCTGGCCGGATCTCGTACAGGTCCGCCCCGATGGCATCCGCCAGGTTCTCCGCGGCCCGCTTGGTGGTGCCGCTGGCGGAGAAAAACGCAACTAAGGTTCTGCTCATTGTCAATTCCTCCTGATCGTTTCAAATTTATGATACAGCTGTTAAGGTGATCGCCCCGGACAGGCTGCCCACCAGCTCCCCGCCGGAGACCACCTGCCCCAGTTCATACAACGAACTGCTGGCGTTGTAGTCCCCATAGAACATCACCACGTCCCCCCAGGGGGCGTAGTAGGCCAGGGTGCCGGCGCCGCCCTCCGCCGGCGGGGCATCCGCGGTGTCCAGCGCCTGGGGCGGGTAGAAGATTTTCTCGTTGGTGCTGTAGTCCTCCACCTCCACGGTGAGGGGAAGCTGGGCCAGCAGGGCATCCGCGGCGGCGCTGCCGTTCAGCTGATAGACCACCGTGCCGCCGTCAGACTGCACCTGGAGCTGCCGGGCAGCCTGCGCTTGCTCCGCGCTGTCCGCCGGGCCGAATCCCAGTTCGTGGACCCATGCCTTGATGTCCGCCTCGGAAGAGGCGACATCCTCCTCATAGCAGTCAAAGATGCTGTCGGAGATGTTGGCCTCCGGCGCCGCCTCTGTGATGAGCTCCACGCTCCGGGCCAGGCCGCCGGTGCCGTGGGAGCAGAACAGGTACACATCCTTGCCGGACAGGTCGTTCTGCTCCAGAAAGGTCAGCAGCGCCATGGGGATGCCGTACCACCAGTTGGGATAGCCCAGAAACACCGTGCCGTACTGGTCCAGATCCTCCACGTTCTCCATCAGCTCCGGCCGGGCGTCCGCGCCCCGCTCCTCATTGGCCCGGGCCAGGCAGTCGTCCCAGTCGCTGGGGTACGGGTCGGTGACCCGGATGGGAAACAGGTCGCCGCCGGTCTCCTCCCGCACCCAGCCGGCCAGCTGCTGCACGTTCCCCGGCGCCACCACACTGGGGGAGGTCACCACATCCACATCCTCCGCCAGGACAGCGTTGTCCGCCCAGGAGAAGTAGGCCACCAGAATGCCATCCTGGGTTCCGCCGTTATTGTAGCCGCCGTCGGCGGAAGGGGCCGCCCCGGCGTCCTCCACGGCGGTCTCCGGCGGGTCCCCGGAAAGGGCCGGCTCCTCGCCGGACGCGCCGCAGGCGGCCAGGGAGAGAAGCAGCGCTGCGGGCAAAAGAAGCGAGAGCCATCGTCTCATGCAGGTTCCTCCTTGTCAGATGGGGAACACAAATGGCGTTCCCCGTCTCAGATCGCCTCCATTATAGAAAGAGGAGCGTTAAATGTCTAATACTTATCTTTTATCTTGAACCATACGTGAAACGCATGGATTTTTCCAAAAAGGGACCCCCAGCCCAAACGGACTGGGGGTCCCAGAGATTCCTAGATCATCTTGGCCCGGAGCATATTGATCTCCTGAATGAACAGGGACACCGCCGGGGTGAACAGGTGATTCTTCTTCCACACCAGCACGCTGCGGGTGGTGTGCTCCGGCGCGATGGGGATAAACCGCAGGTCCGGACTGCTGCGGATGGCCAGGGCGCCGTCCAAACAGAAGGCGCAGCCCAATCCCTCCTCCACCAGCAGGACAGCGTTGGACAGCAGCGTGTAGCTCAGGGGGATGTTCAGATCCTTCTCCTCGGCGTTGAGCCAGTTCAGGATCTCCGCCCGCGCCCGCTCCCGCAGGGGCAGGATCAGGGGGTAGGGGCGCATCTCCTCTGCCCGGAGGGTCTCCCGGTCGGAGAGCGGGTGGTCCGCCCGCATCAGGACACCCCAGGTCTCCTTCTGGGAGAGGCGGACGAAGTCGTACTTGGAGGTGTCCACCGGCTCCAGCAGCAGCCCCACGTCGATCAGGCCCTTGTCCATCCGCTCCTTGATGTAGTCCGCCATCTCGTTGTAGAGGTCGAATTTCACCAGGGGGTACTTGTCCGAAAACTGCTTGATGAGTTTGGCGAACAGGCGGCTGCCCACCGATTCGGTGGCCCCGATGGAAATGACGCCGCTCACCTCAGTGCTCCGCTCCACAAAGGACTGCTCCAGGCGATCCGCCAGCTCCACGATCTCCTCCGCCCGCTGGCGGAAAAAGAGACCGTCCTCCGTCAGCGTCATGCCCTTTTTGCCCCGGTACATCAGCGTGGTGCCCAGCTCCCGCTCCAGATCCATCAGCTGGCGGCTCAGCGTCGGCTGGGTCACATGGAGAAGCTCCGCGGCCCGGGTGATATTCTCCTCACTGGCTGCCGCCAGAAAATAACGTAAGGTGCGAAGTTCCATACAGCGATACGCCTCCCAATCACATTCCCCGCTGATTCTCGTTCAAAGGGACGCCGCATATCCGCCGTCATCCCTTCGCGGCAGTCCCGGGCTCCGTCCCGTCCGGCATGGGTTTGTCGCCGTAGTATCTCTGGTGCCATTGAAAGTCAAACTTCCTGCAGTAGTCCAGATCGGAGTCCACGCTTCTCCAGTTGACGATGATGCGGCTCAGGTAAATGTATGGAATCAAATCATTCTTATCCCGGAAGTGGTTATAAAACGTCTGACGGGACACGCCGGACTTTTTTGGATGTCGGCAATGGAGAGCTTGGCAAGGGGCTTTTCGTTGAATAGCTCCAGCAGTGCATCGGCAATCAGATTCTTAATATCGATGGACATATTTCAGATGCCCCTCTTTGTCCGGAATATAGCGCGCAAAACGTCAACCGCCGGTTGACAATTCTTCCCCAACTGTCTAAATACGGATCATTGAATCGGCCACGTCCGCTTGCAGATAACAGCGGTGCGATTGAAAATGGCGGCTCCTGACCAATACCGTTAAAATAGTAACATAACTTCCACACAGGCGCAAGATTTTGAGGGGAAGATTATCCCCTCAAATTTTCTCTTGACATCACTACAACCATGTAGTATATTGACAATATACTACATGGTTGTAGTGAATGAGAAAATGGAGGTGGATCGATATGGCAGCGTTTCAAAGCCTTTCGGAATCCGAGATGGAAATCATGCAGGTGATTTGGGAGACGGCCACCCCCGTAACCACCGCGTATTTACTGGAAGTCTTTGCACACAAGGGTTGGAAAGGGCAGACAATCGCCACTTTTCTGACCCGCCTGGCAGACAAAGGCGTTCTGACTGTGACCCGGAAGGGGAAAGCGAACCTGTATGCCCCAGCCATATCCAAGGAGCAGTATCGTCAGAGGGAGGCAGCCAATGTCATCGACTCTATGTATCACGGTAGCCTTCAGAATTTTCTGACTGCCTTCTATGGTGGAAAGGAAATCAGCCAACATGAGTATAAAGAGCTGATACAGTGGCTCGATCAGGAGGTGTCCCGTGACTGAACTCCTTTTTCTCATGAGTATGAGTGCCTCTGTGTTAATCCTCTTATGTTTTCTTTTATTCCGGCTCACGGAGAATCGGCTTAGCGCCCGCCAGCAGTATACGGCCATGAAATTCGTGCTGATATTTCTATTGCTTCCCATTGGGCCGTGTTTGAATTTTTTTAATGTAGTCTTGCAAGAAGCGGCGCAGATTCCTTCTTCGAAAATGATGCCAGTCCTGCCCGCAGCATCTGGGCTCCGGCTTCCCGACGCAGTTCCAGGCGCTGCGCCGACGGAAGCGGCTGCGCTGCCACAGCTGTCGATTTCCTCCGCCACTGGTCAAGTCTTCACAGCGCTATGGGGCCTGTGTGCAGCAGCCATCCTGATTTATAAATTTCTGCGCTTTACAAAATTCAAGCGGTGCCTGCGGCAAGCAGGACTGCTTGAGGTGTCGCCAGACACGCAGCTTATATTCCGGACCTGTCTGCAAAAGCTGCATATCCGGAGGGCCATCCGAATCCAGCTCAGTTCTGCAGTCCCCACTCCTTTCGCCACAGGGCTACTGAAACCCGCCATTATTCTGCCGAGCCGAAATTTTTCCAACCGGGAGCAGCAGTATATTCTTCTACACGAACTGACACACATAAAATTCGGAGATTTATGGATCCGCTGGCTCTCTATGTTTGCATCGGCGGTCCATTGGTGGAATCCGCTGGTCTGGCTGTGGAATCGAAAGCTAGTCGAACTCAGTGAGGCAAGCTGTGATGAACGGATTGTGTCGGAGTGGTCAACACAGGAGCGAATCGATTATGGTCGGGTCCTACTGAAAACGGCCTGCTATCGGGAAATGCCAGAAGGTCTGACGGCATCCATCTCTTCCGCAAGATTACTTCAAAGGAGGGTAACAAAAATGCTTCACGCCAAAGCACTTACGAAAAAGCAGAAAATGTTTTCTGTTGTTATAATTTTGGCTCTTCTGCTTTGCGGTTCGGCAGCAGCAGTGTCCATGCGAAGCCCTGTTGTCATTCAGGAAAATCCGAGACCGGCTGGCGTATCCGGACATGCTTCTGTCTCTTCGGACCTCCAAAACACGCCCTCCAATGGGGCTCAGTTGAATGATCCGATTCTTTCTGCCACGCGAGAAGGTGACACCGGGAAAACGAATTGGACTTCGGGGGATTCTATAGCGGAAGTCGGCCAGAGCCAAGCGCGCGAGCCAGATATTTCCACGCGCACCCAGCCGTCTGGCGATGGGGCCGAAGATGAGGCGGCAGCTGAATATGCGGATCCCAGAGGCCAAGCAGATCTCCCCCAAACATATCAAAACGCCCTGAGGGGGGATCCCACGCTGATTTCGGCCCGAGGCGGTACGCTGCTGCCAGATGATGACCCGGAGTCCTACTATTCCATTGACGGCACTTTTTATAAGCTCTTTGTGTCGAAAGACCACTATATGATGAGAGAATATGACGTTGGAAATTGGGATAGTTTGGATCCCTCCAAACAGCAGGCTGCCGCAGAGGCCCTTGTAAACGGCGATTACCCCAGGAACAGTACCGGGGAGAGCTACGGCCCAAGCAGCTTGGCAAACTATGTAGGGTATAACCCCGATCTGACCGCGGCTCTCGGCACCCGCGGCGAAGCCGGATACGTCCGAGAAGCCGACAGTGCCGCCCTGCCCAGCCTCCCCGCCGAAACATGTCCACATGAATTTATGGTTCCCCTCTACGACTCAGAGGGTACCGTGATCGGGGAATTCGTCGTCGGCTGCAGCGGGCATTTCAGCGGCGGCGCGACGGTGGACGCGGTGAAAACAGCTCTGGGGGAAAATTCTGTCCCATGAATCCAGGGAAGAGTTTGTTGGGAGTGCGCCAATGATGTCATCTGATGGGAGTCCTCCCGACAAGCGCCGTCAGCAGGGCCTGCAGATGATCGAGGCCGGCGATGACTACGACGCTTTCGACAAGTTCCTGGACCATGAGTATCTGATGTTCCGCCACAGCCACGACAAGCGGATCGAGTGGGAGACCACCATCATGGGCTGCGTCTACGATCACGCCGGCCCCGAGGCCCTGTGGTCCACCATGGCCAGCGTCACCCCCCACTATTGGCAGCACATGATCGACGTGACGCTGAACGGCACGTTCAAGGAGGCCGTTCTGGAGCAGATCGGCGGTCTGGAGACCCACGGCGAGCCCCTGGAGATCATGGAGGATGACGAGAAGGTCGTGGTCTGGATGCGGCCCTGCGGCTCCGGCCGGTTCCTGCAGGAGACCCGGCATGTCTACGAGGCCCCTCAGAAGTGCGTGCCCTGCAAGGCCTGCCCTCAGACCTGAAACATTGACAACTTCCCGGTCTACTGTGTCCATGCCCCTCAGCAGGAGATCCTGTCCATCAAGCAGATCGGCTGGCCGGTCATGGTCAACTGCCCCCTGTCCGAGGAACGCGACGTCCCCGGCTACAAGTTTGCAAAGCAGAGCTGCGGCTTCGCGGTCTACAAGGACCCCAACGACATTCCGGAGTTCGTGTATAAGACCCTGGGCTTCGAGAAGCCCGCCCATGTGGAGAAACCCGCCAAGTGGTAACAACTGCATCGAGGAACCACCCTCGCCCCTCGTGAAGATGAAGCCCTGTCAATTTGACAGGGCTTCATTAATAGGTGTTTGATATGCGCTGGTCTTGCCTAGAACGACTAACAAACGAAAACAGAGGAAAGAAAGCGGGGGGCCCGCAGTCTCCCCCGCACATAATGTCCCTCCCACAAGATACAATAAAGAAAAATCTTGCAGGAGGAAATCCAATGTATGCATGGAACATTTCCGGCGATCAGTTCGCCGCCTACAACGCCCATCTCCGCGGCGAGGAGCGGAGCGCCGGCACCATTGAAAACTATCTCCGCCATGTGAGGACCTTTGCCGCCTGGGCGGGCGGCAGACCGGTGACCCGGGAGCTGGCCGCCGAATGGAAGGCCCATCTGCTCACTCAGGACTATGCCCCGGTGACCATCAATGCCATGCTGGCAGCCCTGAACGGCTTTTTTCACTTCCTGGGCCGGGATGACTGCCAGGTAAAATTCCTGAAGGTCCAGCGCCGGCTGTTCCGGGACGCGGGCCGGGAGCTGACCCGCCCGGAGTACGAGCGGCTGCTTGCCGCCGCTCAGTCCCGCGGTCAGGAGCGGCTGGCCCTGCTGATGGAGGCCATCTGCGCCACCGGCATCCGGGTCAGTGAGGTGAAATATATCGCCGTGGAGGCCGCCCGGCGGGGGCGGACAGACATCTCGTTGAAAGGCAAGATCCGCACGATCCTGATCCCCGCCAAGCTGTGCCGGAAACTGCTGAAGTACGCCCAAAAACACAAAATCGCCTCCGGTGAGATCTTCCTCACCAGAAGCGGAAAGAGTTTATCGCGCCGCCAGATCTGGGCGGAGCTGAAACGGCTTTGCAAATACGCCGAGGTAGAGCCCTCGAAGGTGTTCCCCCACAACCTGCGGCACCTGTTCGCCACGACGTTTTACAAGGCCTGCAGGGACATCGTCAAACTGGCCGACGTGCTGGGACATTCGTCCATCGAGACCACCCGGCTCTACCTGGCGGCCTCCGGCGCAGAGCACGCCCGGCAGCTGGAGCGGCTGGGACTGGTGTCATAGGCAAAATCAATATTTTGCCGTAAGAACCGGGATAACCCTCCATTTTTTCCTACATAAAGTGGCTCAATTATAGCACGGATCGACAAAAAGCGCAAGAGAGTTCCTGATTTTGGGCGCACGAAACCGGGCCGGGAAGAAAATCTTTTTCCTCGGTCCCCTTTTTCATGCCCTGATAGGGCCGGGAGAGTGCTTGGATGGGGAGGACCCGCTCAAAATCCACACCCTCCCGGCCGATTTCTATCTGCGGACGTATTCAAAATATTGATTTTGTTGAAAGGGGGCTGAGAGATGCGCGGAGCAGGCGCGGCCCGCCAAAGGGCGGCACCGCTGAAAAAGACCGGCGTGGAGGTCAGCCAGGCGGCCATCCAGGCCTATCTGGTAGACCTGAGCGGCCGGGGCCGCCGGGAGGAGACCGTGCGGTTTTACGCTGCCAAGCTGAAGGCGTTCTACGACTACCTGCCGCCGGACAAGCAGGTCAGCCGGGATACGCTGGAGGCGTGGCGGCAGGCGCTGCTGGCGGAGGGCTACGCTCCGGCCACGGTGAACACCCATGTCTCCGCCGTCAACGGCCTGCTGGAGTTTCTGGACCGCCGGGACCTGCAGATGATCGGCCAGCTGCAGGCGGCGCCGGAGCCGCAGCCGGAGCTGAGCCGGACGGAATATCTGCGGCTGCTGTCCGCCGCCCGGACGCTGGAAAAGGAGCGGACGTATCTTCTGGTGAAGGCCATTGCCCTGACGGGCATCCATGTCCGGGAGCTGCCCCAGGTCACGGTGGAGTCTGTTGAGGATGGCCGCCTGCTGGCTGGCTCCGGCGGAGAGAAACGGTGGGTCCAGCTGCCGGCCTGCCTGCGGGAGGAGCTGTTCTCCTATTGCCATCGGCAGGGGGTGACGGCGGGGCCGGTGTTCGTCACCAGAAGCGGCAAGCCCCTGCGGCGGACCCAGGTGACGGGAGAGATCCAAAGCCTCGCCGGCACGGCCCGGGTGGCGCCGGAGAAGTGCAATCCCCGGTGCCTGCGGAAGCTGTACTTGACCACCCAGGCGGAGATCGATCGGAGCGTACAACTGCTGGCGGAACAGGCCTATGAGCGGAAGCCTGCCACCCCACATTGAGCAGCCAAAGGGCTGAGAAGCAGAGAGAAGTTCCTCTGGCCCCTCAAGAATGGCACAATCGAATTTAATCTCGCCCTTGTTGATTAACTCTATTTTCTTCAGAGTGCAGAAAGAACTTGATGCCTGCGTGACGCAGGCATCAAGCTCTCTGGCAAAAAGACAAGCAAAATTATCAAATTCTGCGTCCCACCCTATTATTAAACGTCCGTTAAATTCCGAGATATGCTTTCTTCATATCCTCGTTGTTGATGAGTTCACTGCTGGGACCAGACAGTACGGTTTTCCCGGTTTCGATGACGAACCCCCGCGAGGCAACATCCAATGTTGCCAGAACATTTTGCTCGACAATCAGGATGGAAACACCCAGTTTGTTGATTGCAACAAGGGTTTCAAAAATCTTGTCCACAACTACGGGCGCAAGGCCGAGGGATGGCTCATCCAACATCAAAAGCTTCGGATTTGACATCAGTGCCCGGGCAATTGCGCACATCTGCTGCTCACCGCCGGACATGGAACCTGCCAACTGTTTGCGGCGTTCATAAAGCTTTGGAAACAGTTCAAAGCAAAGATCCAGATTTTTCTTTCGGACCTCACGTGCCTCCTTCAGATAGGAACCCACCAGCATGTTGTCCATTACAGACATATAGGGAAACAGCTTTCTTCCTTCCGGAACTTGAATCAATCCCATTTTCACACGGTCAAATGCCGGTGTATTGCTGATATCCTGTCCCATAAAGGTAATTTTTCCTGCTCGAAGATCTGTCATCCCAGAAAGGGTATTGATGGTTGTACTCTTTCCTGCGCCGTTAGAGCCCAGAAGCGCTACGATTTCCCCTTCCTTCATATCAAGGCTCACATCGGAGATCGCCTGGAAATCCCCGTAATTTACCATAATGTGCTCAACCTTTAGCATAGCTCTTCTCCCCCAGATAAGATTTGATTACCTCAGAGTTCTGCGTGATTTCCGAGGGTGTTCCGGTTGCAATAAGCTTGCCTTGATTGAGAACATAAATTCGGTCCGAGAGATTCATAATTGCCTTCATAACATGTTCAATGATGACAATGGTGGTCCCATTTTCCCGGATATTTCGGACAAGTTCGATGACCTGCTCGGATTCTGTGGGATTCAGACCTGCCATTACCTCATCCAGCAGGAGGACTTTGGGTTCCGTGGCGAGTGCCCGCGCAACTTCCATCCGTTTTAATTCCGGAATGTTTAAGGCACCACCAACCACGTCTTTTCGATTGCTCAGACCTACAAACTCCAGAATTTCCTCTGCCTTTTTCCGTGCTTCTTTAACACTGGAATTCCGCAACAATGCACCCACCATTGTGTTTTCCAGGACAGTTAGATTCAAGAAAGGCTGGACGATCTGATATGTGCGGCCAAGGCCCAACTTGCAGATCTTGTTGGGAGGCAGCTTGTCAATACGGATCCCGTTGAAGAGAATCTTTCCGGACGTGGGGCGGAAAGAGCCGGAAATCATGTTGAACAAGGTCGTCTTACCAGCACCATTTGCCCCAATCAGACCTAAAATCTCTCCCTCGTGTAATTCAATGCTGATATTGTCGACGGCAACCAGACCACCGAATTGTTTTACGATGTTTTCAGTCTGTAGAATGATGGGATTCTTTAACAGATCACTGCTTGACATTGGCGACCTCCTTTCTGCGGATTTTACCGAAAATCCACTGGACAAATTTCTTGAGATAGCCAATAATGCCTTGGGGCATAAAGTAGATAACCAGCATCAGCACTAAACCATAAATCACGAGAGACAGACCCGGCAAAGAACTGCCGATGCTGGAACGAATTACTTCGCTCACCGGATAGAGGATCAGCGCACCGACAACAGGTCCCCACAAGGTTCCAACACCGCCAACAATTGCCATAACAGCGATTTGTGTGGAGAGATCATTGGAGAAGAAACTGGCCGGTTCGATAAACTGTAGCATCTGGCCGTAGATTGCACCGGAAACCGCAGCAAAGAACGCACTCAGGAATTGGGCACGCAGCTTATAGGAAGTAACGTCCACGCCCAACGTAGCGGCAGCACCCTGATTCGTCTTGATTGCAGCAAAATAATACCCGGTTTTTGAGTTGTTGATATAATTGGACACCAACAAAACTATTACCAGCAGGCCCAACACAATATAGAAATAGAAGGTCTTGTCCAAGTGCTGCATACTGGCGATGTTGCCCTCCCAAGGCATTTTGATACCCATAGCGCCATTGGTCGGAAACCCGAAGATCGAATCTTCATTCAGGAAGATGATACGAAATACGTTCACAAGAGCTACAGTTGAAAGCGTATAGTAAGAACCTTTTAGCCGGAATGTCGGATAACCGACCATAACAGCGATAATGCCAGCAATCAGGCCACCTATCAGCATTCCAAACCAAGGAGTGATTCCCATGTAGGTAAATAGGATTCCACTGATATAGGCGCCTAGGCCAATATAGACACTGTGCCCCAGAGAAAACCATCCGATGAATCCGGAGACAATATTGAAGGAACTGGTCCAAACCATATACAGCAGGCACATCACAGCCAACTGCATCACATAACCTTTTCGGCCGCCCCAAATTGCATTGATCGCAAGCGGAATCAGCGCTACGACAAGCAAAAGGAACAAATGTTTCCAGGATAATCCCTTTTTCATTTTGATTCCCTCCCTAGTCGCGCTCTTTGCCGAACAAGCCCGTGGGCTTGACCAAGAGAATGATCACAAACAGAACGAACAGAATTACCTGAGAGTAAGAAGACGAGAAAAGCTGGGAACCCAGTGTCTCGATTACGCCCACAAGAAGGCCGCCTACCAGAGCGCCAGGAATGCTCCCCTTGCCACCTAATACCACGATCACGAAAGATTTGGTGCTGAAGGAGGCGCCTACCTCAGGGGTAACGGGGAAATAGGAGATCAGCAGGGCACCGGAGATACCGACCAAGCCCAGGCCCAAACCCATGGCAATACCATAGAGCTTTTGCTCATTGATTCCCATCAGCTTCGCCACTTCACGGTTTTGGGAACATGCACGCAGGGCACGCCCCTGTTCAGAGGACTGCAAGAAAACGAATAGGGCCATGCTCACCGCGATGGAAATTACACAGGCAATCAATTTGGGAATGGAGACGACTAGCCCCAAGTTGGGGGTCACAAAGGACCCCAGGTTGAAGGTTGCGGCAATGGCTCTGGAGTTCCCACCAAAGGCCATAAGTGCAATGTTGGATAGAACATATCCTAGGCCCACTGTAAAGAGCAGGATACTCATAGGTTCCCGTTCTTTCTCGCGCTGCAGCATTGGATTCAGAATACCTCTCTGGAAAAGATAGCCCAGCGCGAAGAAAAGGACTGCATTGATTAGTACCGTAATGTAAGGATTAATCCCCAGTCCGGTGTAGAGGAAGAATCCAACATACATGGAAAGCATCAGCATCTCACCGTGGGCCCAGTTGATGATGCGCATTACGCCGAACACCAAGCTCAGACCTACTGCGACTGCTGCATACACGCCGCCTTGTAGCAGGCCATCTAGCACAGTCTGTAAATAAAGCAAAGTTTCCTCTCCTTTTGAATACAGCACACAATGTGTGGCGTTGCCAGCATTGTGCAAGTTACTACGAGATTCTCATTTCCAAAACAGTGATTCCCCGGCTGCCTCTTTATGAGGCAGCCGGGTGATCTGAAGTTGATAATCGGGGATTATCGCTCACTCCAGGAGGGAATGGGGAAAACGATTTCAGATTCCTCCAGAGGAACCATACTGGAAGGCCCGATAAGCTCGAACTGTCCATCGATGACCTGCAGAATAATGGACTTGGCATAGATGTTCTGATTAGTCATGCCACAAGTCTCACCGAACTTAATACCCTCAAAGGGATGGAGCGTGCATTCATAAGAGTCCGGTCCCAGATCGGTTGCCAGGATCGCATCCTTGATGGCTTCGGGGTCTGTGGATGCAGCCCGCTCAATGGCGTTCAGCATCACGACGCCGCCCAGCCAGCCGTTGGCGGCATAGGTGTCCATATCCACACCGTCAGAGTATTCGGCCTTGTATTTTTCGTTGATCTCCACAGCCTCTTCCGACTTGAACTGGAGTACACTGGGGTCCCAAGAGGAGAAGGTCAACAGATAGTTCGCATTGGAGCCAGCGTTCTGCAGGAACTCGGGGACGGTATAACCACCGGAATGTGCCAGAACGGGAATG
>ERZ827423.2529-NODE-2529-length-14258-cov-5.495529_pt1 | contig 14258 bp, 14 predicted proteins | sample MGYA00519775_ERZ827423 | MGnify/ENA primary metagenome ERZ827423 (study PRJEB31778, sample SAMEA3449296) | human gut metagenome | biome: human gut; feature: human-associated habitat; material: faeces | place: United Kingdom | collected 2010/2012 ...
GGCCCCGCCCTGTAACTGCTGTTTCGCCGTGCCAATACCGTCTTACCAGCTCCCGGTTTCAGGCGCTATGTCCCTGTACGGCATACAGTCGGTTCAGTGGTCTATAGACTCGGACTGCTCGGCTGCATGGATATCCTTTACCGTAATATGGAACCTGTTTCTGCTCATGAGCGCATGGTTCATTTCCAAGGTATAGGTAACGGAGAGTTCGCCGCCGTCCATGGTGAGCCGGTTATCGATATTCGCAGTGCTGACGCCCATGACGAATTGGCCAAAACCCATATCATAGTGATTGAGGTGGCGCTTGCCCTTCTCCAGAATCAGCTGAGAGCCGTACTTGCCGGTGCGCGTAATCGTAACCCGCTTCTGGCTTTCAACGGATATTTTCGTAAACGTATCCTCCAGCCCATTCTCAGCCGACTCGGCATAGTCGATCTCAAACCCGTCCGGACTGCGGCGCAGGGTCCCATGCGTTATCAGTTCAATGGAATCCTGTGCGGGTCCGCTGGTCTGCGTGCCTTTAATTTGGAGCATAATATCTTTTATTTCAGAAGTTTCCTGCATTTACAGTACAATCCTTTCTACGGATTCGGTAATTTCCCTGTCCAGAAAGATGGATGCGACGCTGCTGAAGCCCTCTGTGGAGTCTGTGACGTAATAACGGTTAGTGCCTGCGGTATACTCGCTCTTCCCATTTTCCTTTGCCAGTATATCCGCCGTGGAGATCGCCGCTTCCTTACCCGGGTCCACAAGCGCAACCCCCGGCAGGCTCCTTGCAATACAGCCTGCAATGACCGGATAATGCGTGCAGCCCATAATCAGCGTATCAATCCCGGCCTCGCGCAGCGGCGCAAGATATTCCTCCGCAACCAGGTGGGTTACCGGATTATCGTCCTCAATATAACCGTTTTCGACAAGCGGTACAAAGAGCGGGCAGGCGTTTGCGTAGACGGATATTTCGGGATCGAGCTGCAAAAGCCGGTTGCGGAAGGCCTGGCTGCGCGTTGTTGCAGAGGTTGCGATTACGCCCACTTTTTTGTTTTTGGTAAGGGCGACAGCCTTTGCGGAAGTGACTTCCAGCACGCCCATAGTTGCAACTCTTGCATGCTGCCGCACCTGTTCCATAGCGACGGTGGAAACGGTGCCGCAAGCGATAATAATCCGTTTCACATCGAATTTTTCCAAAAATGCAACGCCTTCCAGGGCGTACTGTATAATCGTCTCGTTGGAACGCGTGCCATAGGGAACCCGCCCGGTATCGCCCAGATATATAATATTCTCGCCGGGCAAAACGTGCATCAGTTCCTTGACACAGGTCAGGCCGCCCAGCCCGGAGTCAAAAACGCCGATGGGTCTGTTGTCCATGATTGCGCCTCCTCTATACGGCCGAATCGAGCAGCAGCTCGATCAGCTCGCCGTAGCCGATCTCTTTTGAATGCATCATCAGTTTGGGATACATGCTGATATCGGTAAAGCCCGGCAACGTATTGATTTCGTTGAGTACCACGCGGCCGTTCTCCTGCAAAAAAAAGTCCACCCTTGACAGGCCTCCGCATTCCAGAGCCCGGTATGCCTTGAGCGCTACGCCGCGAATTTCTTCGGCTTTTTCCGGGTCCAGCGGGGCCGGGATATAGAGCCGGGAATCGCTGTTGACATACTTTGCGTTATAGTCGTAAAACTCGCTGCCGGATACGATTTCCCCGCAGACGGAGGCAAATGCGTCTTCATTGCCCAGTACGGCGACTTCCAGTTCCCGGCCGTCGACAAATTCCTCTACCAGCACCTTATCGTCGAACTGGAATGCGGCGCCGATCGCATCTATAAGCTCGTCACGCCGCTTTACTTTGGAAACCCCGCAGGAGGAACCGTTGGCGGAGGGCTTGACAAATACGGGATAGACAAACTTGCTCTCCACCTGGGAGACGGCGCTTTCCCCGTCAAAATTATACTGCCGAAACACGATATAATCGGCCTGCGCAATCCCGGCCGCCTGCAGAATTACTTTTGTCGTCGCTTTGTCCATGGCGTTTGCGCTCGCCCGTAGCCCAGGCCCGACAAAGGGAATCCGCGTAAGCTCCAAAAGTCCCTGCATTTTACCGTCCTCACAGTTCTCGCCGTGGAGTACGGGAAACGCCACGTCGATTTCCACACGCTGGATTGGATTGGTGAACAGCAGCAGCCCGTTTTTTCCGCTTGTATAGTCGAGCATGGCGGGGATATTCCCGCGCCGCCGCTCCCATGCACCGGAGCGGATTTCTTCCGCGTCCGCACGCGTGTAATACCAGCAGCCTGCTTTCGTTATGCCTACGGTATGTATTTGATTGTTTTCGCGGTTTATATTTTCAATGACGGCTGCGGCGGACCTACGGGACACCTCATGCTCCGGCGAGGCGCCGCCGAACAGAATCAATACGCTTCTCATACAGGATCTCCTTTTTGCATGCCGATCGCATTTATTTAGTATATAATATATGCGTTTGTAATGCAACATATAATCTGTGAATCCATTCCATGAATATATCTTGCCAGTTCTGGTAAAAATATCTGTGGATTTGGAAAAATTGTACAGGTAAGGGGTGTGACCGACTTGATACGCGGAGTAAACCGTCAAATTGTCATTGTAAAGCCGGACGACAGCGATATATTTGAACAGGCGATCTTTTTTGTCAGTCCGCAGGCCAGCCGTAAGGGCCTGCACGAAACGGATATGCTTACAGAGGCAAAGCGGATAATCGCCCAGAAGATTGCGCGATACTATCCCCAGAAGAAAAAGAAGTTCAAGCTGTTCCGCTTTTAATTTTACTTGCCCCGGACCGCGGTCCGGGGCTCTTTTTATTGATTTTAAACAAAATTTATGATACACTGGTTCTAATAAAAATTGAGGAGTAGATCATGCAGCCGCAGAAGATTCCATTGATTATGGCGCCTTTGGCCGGAATCACGGACAGCGTGTTCCGGCGTATCGTGAAACAATTCGGCGCGGATATCGTATATACGGAGATGGTAAGCGCCAAAGGCCTGTACTATGGGGATAAGAAGACGCGCCTTCTGCTGCGGAGCACGGAGGAAGAACGACCCGTAACGGCGCAGCTTTTCGGAAGCGATCCTGCGATTATGGCGGAAGCCGCGCGGCGGGTATGCGAATATGCGCCGGACGGTATCGATATCAATATGGGCTGTCCCATGCCCAAAATCGTTAAGGGCGGAGACGGCTGCGCGCTTATGCGTGACGTGCCGCTGGCTTCGCGCGTTTGCGCCGCGGTCGCGGCCGCGGCTGCTGTTCCGGTCAGCGTCAAGTTCCGCAAGGGCTGGGATGAGGCGCATGTCAACGCGGTCGAGTTTGCGCGCGCCATGCAGGAAAGCGGCGCCGCCTCCTTGACGGTGCATGGGCGCACCTATCAGCAGCTTTTTACTGGAAGATCCGATCCACAGATCATCGCCGCAGTGAAAGCAGCAGTGCGGATTCCGGTCTATGCGAGCGGGGATATTGACAGCCCGGAGGCTGCGCAGCGCATCGCCGCCGAGACGGGCTGCGACGGGTTGATGGTCGGCCGCGGCGCGCTGGGCGATCCATGGCTGTTTTCCCGCATCCGCGCAGGCTTTGAAGGCCGACCGGGACAGGAGCCGACTCCCGCGCAGCGCGTCCGGATGGCGCTTACGCACGCAAAGCTGCTGTGCGAGGACAAGGGCGAGCGGCTGGGCATACGCGAGAGCCGGAAACACACCGGCTGGTATATAAAAGGGCTCAAGAGCGCCGCCCGTATCCGCAACGAGGCAAACCATGTGGAAACCTATGCGGAGCTGGACGCATTGCTCGGTTCGTATCTGGATACACTACAAGTCAAGGAGGACGCCTCATATGAACGATATTGAGGTCCTGCGCCGGGTGCGCGCGGGGAACACAAAGGCCTATGAGGAGCTTGTTGTCAAATACGAGAAGCGGATCTTCCAGGTCGCGCTGGGCCTGCTTCGGGATGAACAGGACGCGCTGGACGCGACACAGGAGGTCTTTATTAAGGCCTTTTTGCGGGTTGCTAATTTTCGGCATGAATCGGAATACTATACATACCTGTTTCGCATTGCGGTCAATGAGTGCAAGGATGTGCTCAGCCGCCGCGCCCGTCGCCGTACAGTCCCGCTTTACCGCGAGGACGACACGCCCATAGAACTGCCGGCCGCAGAGGAAGGCCTGCCCGAACTGATGGCGGCGGACGAGCTCAGGCAGGCGCTGTATGAGGAAATGCTCGGTCTGGAAGAACCGTTTCGCCAGGCGGTACTGCTGCGCAGCGTTTACCAGCTTTCCTACGAGCGTATTGCCGCCGAGACGGATACGGATATCGGCACGGTGAAATCGCGCATATACAGAGGCCGGGAGCGGATTCGGAAAAATCTGGCCGCGCGGAACCTTTTATAGGTTTGATTCGTCCAATATACAGCGGGGTGAATGTTTGAAAAGCTGCGAAGAATACAGAGAGCTTATAAGTGCATATTACGATTACGAACTGGACCGCACCACCCGTATGGAAGTAGAAGCGCACGTAGAGTCCTGCGCACAGTGTGCGGAAGTGTTTCGGCAGTACGGGGAGATTTGTCCGCTGGACAAAGGCGCAATGCCGTCGTCGGTTGTACAGCCGGTCATGGAACGTATCAACGCCTATGAGACGGAGACCGACCCGTTCGACAAACAGGGCGGCGAAGGGGCCCGCAAGCAGCACAAGCCGATGAGCAAAACGACGAAAACCTGGTTGACGATCGCGGCCTGCCTGCTGCTGCTTGTCACATCGGTCCTGTTTAACCAGGGGCCGGTTTCGGAATACCAGATGTATCAGGATTCGGCGGGCTTTGACGAGGCCGCATCCTCTTCCATGTCCAGCGCAGGCTCCGCCATGGAGGACGGGCACGGCGCTGCGGAGAACGATGTTGCGGGCGCGTCCAGCAGCGCCGCCTCTACATCGTCCGCAGCGCAGCCGCTGCTTGCTGCGCTGACTGACGCGCAGCAGGTGCGCGTCAGTCTGATGGATACGGACATCATCATAACGGACAGCGAGTCTATTGCGCAGCTGCGTCAGTTCCTGGAATCACAGCCGTCGCAGGTAGTCGCGGACGTATCCAAAGCGGATGAGATCGGGACGATAGAGCTTGTGCCGGACGCGGGGCTGGACGTGTCTATCACAGAGGACTACAGAATTGTGTATACGGACGGAGCGCAGTCCTACTCCATTCAGCCGGATGCGGCCGCGCTGGAGGATGCGCTTCACAAGCTGAGCCAGTGAGGTATGCAAAATAAGGCCCGCGCCGGGTTCCTCCTGCGTGACATGGATGTAAAATAGCAGAAGGGAATTCGGCGTAAAAAAGAGAAACGAGCAGACGGAAATTTCCGTCTGTTCGTTTCTCTTTCAATATCCGTAATACGAAAGGCTATAAGAGTCTGTGTTGCTGTGAACGGACGCCGATTCAGTCGGCGCGCAAACCCGCAAGACACCAACGGAAGCATAGTGATCTGCAAAGTGAAGGGCCGGGACAGCAAGATACGCGATATGGGGAATGGGGAAGTGCAGAATATACGAGGAGTAGGATGTCAGGCACGGATATACGAGACGCGAGATATACGAGGCACGGATATGCAAGGCACGGGATATAGAGGGATTTTGGGAAAGGACGCCGCCGTACCGGAATTCACAGGGGGGATCCCACGGGAAAGGCCATCTTACTACTGTTCCTTCGTATATTGCACGCGCGTCGGAGAGGGTATGCCGACATGATGTATTATGCCCGTCCGGAAACGCTGCGGAAAACAGGGGCGTTCCGATTCTGCCGCCCGTACGGGTGTGGAAGCCGGTGGGGAAGCGGAAGCGATTGCAAGAATCCGGACGGGCGGCGCGTCAGAGAACGCATCGCCCCGTGTTTTGTTCATGCCTGGGCATGATCTGAACAAATAAACCGGCCGTAGAACAAAAAGACGGCCGTAAAGGAATGATATACTGCCGTTTTTCGTTTTTTTGCTGCCTATATCTGTTTTCCGGTTTCTCTGTCTGTAAATACCGCTTCATAGTCGAAATTTAATACATCGGCTATTTGTTTCAAGTCTTTTTCCGAAAAATTATCACGCGTCATTTTCCCGCTCATCGTTGACAGGCTTTTGTTTAACAGTTTAGATAAATCGGTAAGCGTCATTTCACGTTCGACCAAAAGCATTTTTATTTTCTTGGCAGCAGACAACTCATCACCTCATTTTTTCCTTAATTATATGCCTATTTACGAATGATTTTGCCATAAAAAACAAATAAAGTGCGGATAATTTCAAATATGATATTGACAAGATCTTCTTTTGATCGTTTGTAAACAGCCGAATATATTACGGCTGAAAACAATGGGAATGGGATGTAAATTTTCTATGAACTATATTGGCGAGATCTTCACAAGGGCGGACATTTAACAAATCCGCGAGTTTCTTTTACACGGCGCAGAGGGAACCATCGACCCACGCCCGTATAAAGAACGGATCGGAAGCGCTTACAGGGCGCTTAGTGTCCGGCTGCGCAGGGATTACCCAAATGAAAAGGACTTTGAGGAAATTATCGGGTTTGCATATGACTATGCGACTGCAACCGAAGAGGTTTATATGGAAATCGGTTTACATGCCGGCGCAATACTTGCTGCCCAGGCAGCCCAGAACGTAAAAGCGGCGTTTGAGGAGGAATACGGCGGCAGAACATAAATCCAGACGAGAAGCACAGCGCCTGACGCGGCTTCGGCCGGCGAATGTTTCCAGTAGGCAGCGTATATATACACCCATACGGAGCCCTTTTTATCGCGACGGTGCCCATTTTAGCGCGCAGGGGCGCGCGTATCCTAGGATTGTTCCGATATGCTGTGTACGGCGTTTGCCGCCGGTTTTTTGCATGTGAAATAGCCGTTGAATATGAATTGAGAATATGTTATAATTATTCTCTAGTGAAAATTATAAGTACAGACATGGAGGGAGCGCGCATGTCAAAGTGCCGGATGTTGGAATGTCCGGGCACGGAAGAACAAATAGACAGCATATCGACCCGTTGCGGCGTCGATAAAATCATTGCGAAGATTTTGATCGGTCGCGGCTTGGATACTGCTGAAAAGGCACAGTTGTTTCTGGATCAGAACCACAGGCTGTTTCACGATCCGTTCCTGCTGCCCGATATGGAGCGGGCGGTTGTCCGGTTGCAGCAGGCGATTGCATGCGGCGAGCTGATTCTTGTGGTCGGCGATTCGGACGCCGACGGCATTACGGCGACCGCGATCATGATGCAGTACCTGCGTGCCCGTGCCGCCAATGCGGAATACACCATTCCGGACAACGGAAACAACCTAGCCGTATTTTCGCAGCAGAGCCTTGCGGACATGCTGGAGCGCGGCGTACGGCTGGTCGTTACGGTCGACCTCGGTGTTTCGGCGGTGGAGCAGATTTCCGCTTTTCAGGCGCAGGGGATTGATGTGATCGTGACCGACCACCACGAGTGCAAAAAGGAGTTGCCCGCCTGTTTCGCGGTAATCGATCCCAAATGCCCGAACTCCGATTACCCGTTCGACGGCTTGTCCGGCGCGGGCGTGGCGCTGAAGTTTGTGTGCGCGCACGCGTCGCGCTACGGCGACATGCGCGCGGCGTTTTACGACAGCTGCGACTTGGCCGCCGTCGGCACGGTGGCTGACGCGATGCCGTTGCTGGACGAGAACCGCTTTATTGTCAGCCGCGGTCTGGACTGTATAAACGAACATCGACGCATCGCCATGGGCGCGCTGCTTGCGACGGCAGGCTATAATCCGGAACGCAAGGTGACCGCGTCGTCGGCGGGCTTTGTGCTTGCGCCGCGCATCAACGCCGCCGGACGGATCAACCAGGCCGGTCTTGCGGTGGAGATGTTCCTTTCCAAATCCTACAGCCGCGCAAAAGAGATAGCCGATGTGCTCGCCGGCGCGAACCATGAACGGCAGAAGCTGGAGAGCTCCGCGCTCAAAGAGGTATCGGGACTGATCGATGAGACGGTGGATATTGACCGGGACAAGCTTATTCTGGTCAGAGTGGAAAAATGGCAGACCGGCATTGCGGGCATTGTTGCTTCCCGGCTTGTGGACCGATACGGCCTGCCCAGCGTCGTCGTCTCCTTTGCCGACGGCGTCGGCCGCGGCTCGGGCCGCAGCGTCGAGGGCTTCAACCTCTTCCATGCGCTCGAAGAGGACCGCGATTTGCTCATAGAATATGGCGGACATCCGCTGGCGGCCGGGTTTGCAGTCGAACAGGACAAGTTTGACGCACTCGCTGAGCGGCTGCGGGAAAAAGCACAGCGCGCTTATGAAGAAAACGCGTTTCAGCGGCATATTATGATAGAGTCGGAGCTCGACGCCTCCTCCATAAACCTCCATTTCGCGCAGCAATTGCTGCGGCTGGAGCCCTACGGCAGCGGCAATCCCCAGCCCGTATTCATGATGGAGGACGTGGAGATCGAAGAGATCCTTTCGCTTGCCAACGAGCGGCATCTGCGCTTTAACATGCGCAAGGATGGAAAGCGGTTTGTCGGCCTGCGCTTTGGCAAGACGATCTGGGAAAACAAGTGTACGGCCGGAGACCGGGTCAGTATTGCGTTTGCGATAGACGTGAGTATCTACCGCGGCAAAAACAGTTTGCAGCTGATTTTAAAGGATATTAAGCTCTCGCCCGCCGACGAGGCGGTCGGTTACGAGGATGAATACCGCGCTTATGAGGCCGATCCGGCCTATGTCCTGCCTGCCGCGGCGACGCCTTCCAGGCAGGATGTGGTGGACGTATACAGCTATTTTCTCCGCACGAGCCACGAAGCCGGCGCGCACCATATGTACAACCCTGCCGTCGCCGCGCGGCGGGTGAGCCGCAGCTATGGGCGGCCGGTCAACTTCGCACAGCTTATGCTCTCTGTAGAGATTCTCAGCGAGCTGAATATGATAGAATATCAGAAACAGGGCAAATATATTTATGTCAGGACAAAGACCAGCGCAGACAAGGCGAACCTGAACAAATCGGCGCTCTGGCGGCGCGTCAGAGGATAGGGAGGACCATGGATTATCGAGAACAGCTCCTGCAGGGTTTGGAGCACGCGAACGTACAACTGGATCAGGAAAAAATCATGCGCGCCTATGCGATCGCGGCACAAGAGCACGAGGGACAGACGCGTACTTCCGGCGAGCCCTATATCTCCCATCCGGTCGCCGTGGCCTTGATTCTCATTGAAATGGACTGCGACACGGATACTGTGATCGCGGCGCTGCTGCACGACACGCTGGAGGACACCGACCTGTCGCCGCAGGTCATTAAGCGCGAGTTCGGCGCGGACGTGCTGTTGATTGTGGAGGGCGTTTCCAAACTGCGCCATATCAACTACACGACCAAAGAGGACGCGCAGGCTGAGAACCTGCGGAAAATGCTCCTTGCCATGGTCCGGGACATCCGCGTTATCCTCATCAAGCTCGCCGACCGCCTGCACAATATGCGCACGCTCGACGTGCGCCCGCCTGAGAAACAGCGGGCCACTTCGTTTGAAACCATGTCGATTTTTGCGCCGCTGGCCGATATGCTCGGTATGCAGCGCATAAAAGCCGAGCTGGAAGACCGTTCCCTGTACTATCTGGACCCGATCGGCTATGCCGAGATCGAGCAGAAAATCAGCCAGGTCCGCGACCGGGGCGAGCAGGTGCTCGCGTCGATCAAGGAGAAACTCGCCATGCGCCTGGACGAGGAGCACTACCACTATACAATTGATTCGCGTATTAAGCAGATATACAGCATATACAATAAAATGTACGGCCAGAACAAGACCTTTGAGGAAATCTACGACCTGTTCGCCGTGCGCATTATTGTGGACGAAGTGTCCGACTGCTACAATGTGCTCGGCATTATCCACGACATGTTTAAGCCCATTCCCGGCCGGTTTAAGGACTATATATCCACGCCCAAGCCCAATATGTACCAATCCCTGCACACCGTGGTGCTGGGCAGGGAGGCGATCCCGTTCGAGGTGCAGATCCGCACGTGGGAGATGCACCGCGTCGCCGAGTACGGCATTGCGGCGCACTGGAAGTACAAGGGCGGCATTACCGGCGCGGATTCGATCGACAGCAAGCTGGAATGGGTGCGTTCTCTTATTGAGGACCAGAGCGAACGGATCGACAACGAGGACTTTATGCAGGAGCTGAAGGTCAATCTCTTTGCCGATCAGGTTTTCGTGTTCACGCCGAAGGGCGACGTAATCAATCTCCCGGCAGGTTCCAATCCCATCGACTTTGCATACAGCATCCACACCGCCGTTGGGAATCGGATGATCGGCGCGAAGGTCAACGGTAAAATTGTGGAGCTGTCGTACACCCTGCACAACGGCGACATTGTCGAGATTCTCACTTCGGCAGCCGAACGCGGTCCTTCGCGGGACTGGATCGGCATGGTGCGCACCAACGGCGCGCGCTCGAAGATACGCCAGTACTTTAAGCGCGAAAAACGTGAGGAGAACATCGAGCGGGGCAGGGAGGGATTCGAGCATGAGCTGCGCCGAAACCGGATCCCGCTCAGCGGCGAAATCTACGACCAGCTTGTCGAATCGGTGCTGACGCGATTCCAGCTCAAGGATCTTGACGAACTGTACGCCACCATCGGCTACGGCGGACTGGCGTTGAGCAAAATTATGCCCAAGCTGCGCGAGGAATACCGAGCGCTGCGCGCACCGGCAAAGGAGCCCGAGTTGCTGGACGGAGAAGTGCCGGCCAACCGCGCTTCCGGCGGCGTGATCGTAGAGGGGATCGACAACTGCCTTGTCAAGCTCTCACAGTGCTGCAATCCGCTGCCAGGCGACGATATCATCGGCTTTATCACGCGCGGCTACGGCGTTTCTGTGCACAAGGCCGACTGCCCGAATATTCGCAGCCTCATGGAGACGGAAGAGGGAATGTCGCGCATTATCAACGTGTCGTGGGACTATTACGACACAAAGTGGTTCGCCGCGACCCTGACCCTCACCTGCTATAACCGAATCGGCCTTGCGGCCGATATCACAACGGCGCTGGCCAACCTGCATGTCATGATACACCGGCTCTCCGCGCGGGAGACGAAAGACCGCTATGTCAAGATCTCCGTGACGATCGACGTCAAGAGCCTGGAGCACCTGGACAGCGTAATCGCGCGCCTGAAAAAGATAAACAGCGTAATAGAAATTGTAAGGGGAACGAACTGATGATCCTGTCAAGACTGAAAGTAGGACCAATACAGACAAACTGCTATGTCGTTAAATCCGATACCTCCGACGCCGGCTTTATCGTCGATCCCGGCGCTTCCGCCGATAAAATCCTGGAGGAGGCGGACAAGCTGGGCGTCCGCGTTAAATACGTGGTGCTCACGCACGGTCATTTCGACCACACCTTCGCTGCAAAAGAAGTTGTGGAACATACGGGCGCGGCGCTTGTCCTGCATGCGGACGACCGGAAACTCATGGAAGACGGCGGCGGGATCGGACGGCATGTTTATCCTTCCCGAATCCGGGATATTATGGCAAAAGTATATATCCCGCCCGACATCGTCGTGCATGAAGGCGACGAGCTGGAAGTGGGGGGGATGACCCTTCGGTTCCTGCATACGCCGGGCCATACGGCCGGCAGTATGATCGTGCTGTGTGAAGACGTGGCATTCACGGGCGATACCGTGCTCGAACACGTTGTCGGCAGGACGGATTTTCACGAGAGCAACCCGTTTGCCATGGAAGAGAGCCTGCGCAAAGTCGTGCGCCTGCAGGGGGACTACCGTCTTTGCCCCGGCCACGGCGACTTTTCCACACTGGACTATGAGAAACGGAACAATCCTTACCTGAAGGATATACGGGCATGATTCTGCACCTGTATGGACACGACCGGCTATACGACCTGCAGAGCATGGCGACTGCGTTTTTCCCGGACCGCGGCTTTGGCCCGGACGGCATGGAGACGGCCAGCCGCGCTTATGAGGAAAACGGACAGCTTGTGTGCGAAACTGTGATCGAATGCGAAGGCCGCACTGCGCAGGCGCGGGCACAGGCGCCGGCCCATGCGCCCGATGCGGCCAGGACCGCTGTGAAGCGGTCTTTTTATCTTGCCGCTGCGCAGTTTACCGGGCGTACGCCCGCCTGGGGCATGTTCACCGGCATTCGTCCGGTCAAGGAAATGGCGCGCTATGTCCGGAACTGGGGCGATAAGGCGGCACAGCGGTTCTCCGATGTTTACTGCGCCGCGCCGGAGAAGGCGGCGCTTTGCGCTGATACGCTTGCGTTGCGCCGGGAAATCGGCTTTGCGCCCCGCCCGCATGAAATATCCGCCTATATTTCCATCCCATTCTGTCCCAGCCGCTGCAGCTACTGCTCTTTCATCTCGCAGGCGGGGGAGAAGATGCTGGCGCTGATTCCGGCCTATCTGGACCGCCTGTGCGGCGAGATCCGGCTGTACGGCGAAGCGCTGCGCGGCAGCGGCCTTGCGCTGCGCAGCGTCTATGTGGGCGGCGGTACGCCGGCCGTGCTCTCCGCCGCCGAAATCCGGACGCTGCTGAAAACCGTCCGACGCGCCCTGCCCTTGGACGGCCTGCAGGAGTTTACCTTCGAGGCCGGAAGGCCAGATGCGGTCGATGCGGAAAAGCTGCGCGTGCTGCGCGAATATGGCGTGGACCGCATCAGCATCAATCCGCAGACACTGCACGACGCAACGCTGGCGCGCATTGGCCGGCGGCATACGTCCGCGCAGTTCTATACGGCGTATGAACAGGCTGTGCGCATGGGGTTTCGGAGTATAAACACAGACCTGATTCTCGGCCTGCCCGGCGAGACGGATGAGGATATGCTTCGTTCGGTGGAAGGGATTCTCGCGCTTGGACCGCAGAACGTCACCCTGCATGCGCTGTGCCTGAAAAAATCTGCGCAGCTCAAAACGGACGGCCGGACGCAGTCCGTCCGCGATATGGGAGCGGTTGCCGCCGCCGGCCTGGCGCAGACGGCGCTGTACGAGCGGAGCTACCGGCCCTACTATATTTACCGGCAGAAAAATGCGGTCGGCGGCCTGGAAAACACGGGCTATACGTCGCCGGGCCGCGCCTGCTACTACAACATGGTGATGATGGACGATTTGCAGACCGTGCTGGGGTTCGGGGCGGGCGCTATCTCGAAATATATCCGCGCCGGCGCGGATCCTGTGCGCGCGGCAAATCATAAATTCCCCTATGAATACATATCCGATACTGAAAAAATAGAAAACAATTTGCGAATTTTAAAAGACCTGACAAAAGTTGATTGCGTTTTACCGGCTGCGGATATATAATAACGTATAGGTTTTCTTAGAAGGAGGGATTCCGGATGAATTTTGAGGATTTTCAGAAGAAAGTAATCGACGTTACCAATACGGTTGGGAAAAAGACAAACGATTTGATAGAAGAAGGGAAACTGCTTTATAAGATACGGGAGGCCGAACGGGAGATCGACCGGCTGTATCAGGACTTGGGCCGCGCCGTCTATGAGGCGGACGAGGATATGGAAGTCAGTTTCGAAGAATACACTTCGGATAAAACGGAGCAGATTGACAGGCAGAAAGAAAAGCTTGCCGAGCTGCGCGGAAAGCTGGCGGATATTAAAGGTTCGCGCGTCTGCCGCGCCTGCGGCACGATCAATCCCAACGGCAGCTGCTATTGCAGCAAGTGCGGCACACAGCTCTGAACATAAGAAAGGCGGAGGGCCGCTGTTCGCGATACGGGTTCGCTGTTCGCTCGCCCCGGTCCTCTGCCTTTCCATCCCCGCCGCCGCATTGGAGCCGGGCCGGTCCTCTTCCACGTCAATCCTGTCCTGCCGACACGGGATTCTTGAGCGCGTTTCGTCCCTGTTTCTAAATTGTTTTTCCAAGCATTATTTTTTGAAAAACCCTCTTGACAAAGCATTGCCAATACGGTATAATGAAACACGCTGTTAACGAAAAACAATCGGGAAACGGGAGCTTAGCTCAGCTGGGAGAGCATCTGCCTTACAAGCAGGGGGTCACAGGTTCGAGCCCTGTAGTTCCCACCATATGGCTCCGTAGTTCAGTTGGTTAGAACGCTGCCCTGTCACGGCAGAGGTCGAGGGTTCGAGTCCCTTCGGAGTCGCCATTTCCCTTTTGCGGGGAACGATTTGCCGTTTCAAGGTTGTTGATCGGCAATAGCCCTTGCCTCTGTAGCTCAGTCGGTAGAGCAGGGGACTGAAAATCCCCGTGTCGGTGGT
>ERZ827423.2535-NODE-2535-length-14228-cov-9.475623_pt1 | contig 14228 bp, 10 predicted proteins | sample MGYA00519775_ERZ827423 | MGnify/ENA primary metagenome ERZ827423 (study PRJEB31778, sample SAMEA3449296) | human gut metagenome | biome: human gut; feature: human-associated habitat; material: faeces | place: United Kingdom | collected 2010/2012 ...
TGGTTTGCATCATCATAGTGGGTTCCTCCTGTGTTAAACTGTGTAAGTTACTTCGAACGAAAAAACTCGCCTCAAGGATTCCTAAGAATCTTTGAGGCGAGTTTGTGAATCACAATACCCGTGGTACCACTCAAATTGCAGCTCTGAGAACTGCCGCTTCAGGCTCTGACAAGCCCTATCCCGTAACGTGGGCGGACGAGAGGCGTCTACTTGCGAATGGTGTTCGGGCCTCCAGCTCGGAAGTGATAGGTCACAGGAGTTCGTGCTGCCGGTTTGCACCAACCACCGGCTCTCTGAAAGCAGTCCGTCCGACCGTCTTCGTCACAGCTTTTATTGATTTGAACTTGCCCCAAATTTAACACAGTCTTTGCAGGCTGTCAAGTATAAATTTTACTAATACCGGCTATCGGTTCTTACCGCTTCATCTGCTCGGCGGTCTGCGCCGTGTCGATCCCGGCCGCGCCCTCCAGGCCGAAGCGCTCCGTCGCCTCCTCGCGCATCTTGTATTTCAGGATTTTTCCGGCTGCGTTCATCGGGAATGCGTCGACAAAATCGATGTATTTCGGCACCTTGTGCCGTGCCATGCTGGCCTTGATATAGTCCAGCATCTCCTCCACGGTCACGCTGCCGGGCTCCTTGAGGATGATGCAGGCCATGGCCTCCTCGCCGTATTTCTTGTCTGGCACGCCGATGACCTGTACGTCCTTGACGGCCGGGTGGGTGTAGATGAATTCCTCAATCTCCTTGGGGTAGATGTTCTCGCCGCCGCGGATGATCATGTCCTTCAGCCGCCCGGTGATGCGGTAGCAGCCGTTTTCGTCCCGGCAGGCCAGATCGCCGGAGTGCAGCCAGCCCTCCTTGTCGACGGTGGCGGCCGTGGCCTCGGGCATCTTGTAGTAGCCTTTCATGGTGTTGTAGCCGCGCGAGCAGAACTCGCCGTTGACGCCGTCCGGCACTTCCTCGCCGGTCTCGGGGTCGATGATCTTGCACTCGATGTGCGGGAAAGCGTAGCCGACCGTGTTGCACCGCAGATCGAGCGGGTCGCCGCAGGCGCTCATGGTGCTGCCGGGGGCGGATTCGGTCTGGCCGTAGACGCTGACGATGTCGGTCATGTGCATCTCGTCCGGCTGGGCGGCCCGGTGCATGAGCTCCGGCGGGCAGCCGGAACCGGCCATGATGCCGGTGCGCATGTAGGAAAAATCGGTCTTTTTGTAGTCCGGATGGTTGAACATGGCGATGAACATCGTCGGCACACCGTTGAAGCAGGTGATGCGCTCCTGATTGATGCAGGCGAGCGAGACCTTGGCCGAGAAATACGGCATCGGGCAGAGCGTCGCGCCGTGCGTCATGCAGGAGGTCATGGAGAGCACCATGCCGAAGCAGTGGAACATCGGCACCTGGATCATCATTCGGTCTGCCGTAGAAAGATCCATGCGGTCTCCGATGCATTTACCGTTATTGACGATATTTCTGTGTGTTAGCATGACCCCCTTGGGGAATCCGGTGGTTCCAGAGGTATATTGCATATTGCAGACATCATCCGGCTGTACCATCGAAGCGCGCCGCCAGACTTCTTCCACCGGGATGCGTTCTCCCATCTTCAGAGCCTCATCCCATGTCAGACAGCCGGGCTGCCGCGAAGAAACGGTGATGATGTGCCGCAAGAAAGGCAGCCGACGGCAATGCAGTGGGCGGTCGGCACGCGCTTCAGCCAATTCTGGGCAGAGCTCACGCATGATTGCGACATAATCGGAATCGCGATAGCCGTCCACCATGATCAGGGTATGCGTATCCGACTGCCGCAGCAGATATTCCGCTTCATGAATTTTATATGCTGTGTTTACGGTCACCAGTACCGCGCCGAGCTTTACCGTGGCCCAGAAGGCGATATACCATTGAGGAACATTTGTCGCCCAAACCGCCACATGATCGCCCGCCCGTACGCCAAGGGCGATCAGCGAACGCGCAAACTGGTCAACATCATCACGGAATTCGCTATAAGTGCGCGTATAATCAAGCGTCGTATACTTAAATGCGCACTGGTCGGGGAACGCATCGACCATCGTATCAAGCAGTTTCGGGAATGTGCAGTCGATAAGTTCTTCTTTTTTCCAGATAAAGCGCCCCGTATGCGTTTTGTTGTAATAAAAGTGTCTTTCGGCACGCGCCGTATCTGAAAAGCCCTTCATAAAACTTGCAAAATGCGAAAAAACAAGTTCGGGGTCTGCAAGTTCGGGCAGCCATGAGGGATCCCATTCGAGAGAGACAAAGCCCTCGTAGTTGACGGAGCGGAGCGCCCGCATCATATCGTCAACGGGCAGAGAACCCTCCCCGATAAGGCAGTAGCGTGTGCCGTTTGCCGTCTGTTCGGAGTCTTTCAGATGAACGTGACGCACAAATGCGCCGAGGTTCTTTATCGTTGCGTCGGCGCTTTCTCCACCGTCGCGGTAAGTTGCGTTCATGTCCCAAAGCGCCGCCACGTTGTCGCACGCAAAGCGTTCAAGCATATCGCGCAGTTTTTCTGTGTTTGCAAATGTGCCCACAGTCTCTATAAGCAGAACAACGTCTTTTTTCTCCGCAAGCGGAAGTATGCGTTTCAGATTCTCTTCAACCGTGGCGATGTCCGCGCCGTCGTCCGTGCGAACACGCACAAAAGGTATGCGCATGTCGTAGCAGACGGAAATGCAGTTCTCTATTTCTGCCGTGTCGGCGTTCTTTTCGCCCGCATTCCAAACGGAATCGACGCAGGTTATAACAAGTCCGTCGTCACGCAGTTCGCGGAATGTTGCGGAAGCGCGGGAGGGGTGAAACATTCCCGTCCGCGAGGAGACGAACGCACCGTCGGCGTTATATACTTCGATGCCGGTCAGCCCCGCCGCGCGTGCGGAGGCGCAAAGCGTGTCCCACGCAAAGTCCGACCAGCCTCTTGTCGAAAATGAAAGTTTCATATATGTCAATTCTCCCCGTAAACTATCTTGTTAAGCGCATTTATGTATGCGCGGACGGCGGCGCCGATAATGTCCGTCGAAATGCCGTTGCCCGAATAAAGTTTGCCGTTGTCGCGGAGTTTGACAAGCGCGGAACCCATTGCTTCTCTGCCCTCGGTGACTGCCTGTATCTGGAAATCGTCGAGTTCGAAGTGGTGTCCCAATATCTTTTCGACGGCGAGGAACGCGGCGTCGATGGGACCGTCGCCGAGCGCGATGCCCGAAAGTTTTTCGCCGTCTTTTTCAAGTTCGATATGCGCGGAGGCGGTGATAACATTGCCGCTGTTGATAACGTAACTTATGAGTTTGTATGTCGCGGGAACTTGGAGCGCGGAAGATGCGACTATCGCGTCAAGTTCTTTCGCGCCGACCGGCTTTTTCGCCGCAACGCGTCGGAATGCTTCAAAAACTCTTTCGTCGTCTTCTTCGGAAAGGTCGTAGCCGAGTTTGCGCACCGCCGCGCTGACGGTGGATATATCGTCGTTTCCGTTGAGTTCCGTGTCGGGCAAAGTCGCTTTTTCAACGCCCGAATCAAACGGAGAGGTTTCGCTTCTCTTTGTGTCTGTCGTCCACGCTATCTGCGCGCAGATACGCTTTAATTCCGTATAAAGCAGCCCTGTTTTCCAACCGAGTTTTTCGCCTTTTGCGCTGACGATGGCAGCAAACTCCTCAACTGCCGCGCAGGCATTGCCCGAGGCGCAAAGAGTGATCTCGTCCGCGCCCGCTTTTATCGCGGCGAGCAGGGAAGAGAGGGAAAGCCCGAAAGCATTTGAGCAATACGCGCCCATGCGCGCTTTTGCAAGTTCGGGAATATCCTTTTTCAGTTCCGCGACAAACGCGCCGAAATCATCTGCCATTGTCGCGCCCTCGTCGTCGGAAACCGTTACGACGGTCGCTCCCGCTTCGACCGCGGCGGAAATTAGCGACGCCAAAAATTCTCTGTCCGCTCTTGTTGCGTCCTCAACAAAAAGTTCTACCTCATCGCATTTTTCGCGGCAGAGTTTTACCGTTTCGGGAACGATCTCCAAAATCTTTCCCGGCTTTTTGTGGCATGAGTATTCCATCTTGACGTAAGATGCGGGAACGCAAAGTCTCAAACGGCTCTTTTTTGCTTTTGCCAGCGCGTCCGCAACCGTTCCGAGGTCGGAAGCGTCAAGCGCGACGGGAACGGAAATCGTTCCTCTTGTGACAAAGGAAGAGACCGTTTTTATAAGCAAAACGTCCGTGTTGATGTCCTCTATGGCGGGCAGCTCGATAACATCGACGCCGAGCTTGTCCAGCTGACGGGCGGTTTCAATTTTTTCTCTGAAGCTGAGCGGCGTTTTGTTTTGTTTTTGCGAGACGAGCGTTGCGTCCGAAACGCATATCTTTCTCATAATATTCCTCCGTTGCCGTCTTAAAAACGACGGCTGTTATTTTTCTCCTCTTTAATAATAATCCCGAGATGTTATCTGCGAACCACGATTTTATGAACTTTTTTTATGAAAAAAACGTTCCTTTTTCGCCTTGTGAAGAATATATAATAATTTAATAAAATTTATCCGCATACGCATTCGCGCGCATAAAACAGAGCGAATTTATTCGCTCCTTTCTTTCTTTTATTATTCTTTTAAGATACAGTATTCTTTATAAATACATTATTCTTTTGTCTGCCAAAACGCCGTATGCGGTGTTTTGGCACACGGTGTTTTGGCCAACGGCAAGCGGACGCCAAACGAAAGGTTTGCCGAGCCTTGTAACGACGGATAAAATTCGGTGTTTGCAGCGGGGTTATATGGGTTATAATATCTTCAAGATTACAAAAAGCGTCCCCGAAAAGCCGAAAGAGGGCTTCGGAGACGCTGTAAACGGGTTGACTTCTCAACCTGTCTTTTCGGCTCGATTATTCGAAGTCTTTGCCGAGTTCAAGCGCTTTGAGGTTGAAGTCAAGCATATCCGCGTGCTTTGCGGAAACAACTTTCGAAAGCGCATCGCGGACATTTTCTCCGAAACCGTTCGTTTCTTTCAGAACCTTGCCCATGATTATCATGTTGGCAAGCGTCGTCAGCCCGTTGTCGGAAGCGAGCTGCGTTGCGGGAATGTAGTAAACGTCAACGTCGTTTCTTTCGACCTTGCGGCTTATCAGCGTTGAGTCCACAAATATTTTTCCGCCGACGGCGACGGTGTTTTCGTACTTATCAAGGGAGGGCAGATTCATCGCGATAAGAACGTCGGGCACATCAACGATGGGCGAACCGACCGGCTCGTCGGAGACCGTGACGCTGCAATTTGCCGTGCCGCCGCGCATCTCGGGACCGTAGGACGGAAGCCAACTGACGTTTTTATCCTCTATAAGCCCCTTGTATGCAAGGAATTTTCCGGAGAAAAGAATGCCTTGTCCTCCGAAGCCCGCAAAAAGGTATTTCGTCGTACTCATCTTTTCTTCCTCCTTATTCCTTGTTTGCGGCGCTTCTGTCCTTGTAAACGCCGAGCGGGTAGTACGGAATCATTTTTTCGTCTATCCATTCAAGCGCTTTCTGCGGTGTCATGCCCCAGTTCGTCGGGCAGGACGAAAGCACTTCGACAAGCGAAAATCCTTTGCCGTCTATCTGATTTTGGAATGCTTTTTTGATTGCCTTTTTCGCGTTTTTAACGTTTTTGACGTTGTTCACGGCAACTCTTTCGAGGTATTCGGGACCTTCGAGTGCGGAAAGCATTTCGCATATCTTAACGGGATAACCGCAAAGTTTTACATCTCTGCCGTAAGGCGAAGTCTGTGTGACCTGCCCGGGCAGGGAAGTCGGAGCCATCTGTCCGCCCGTCATGCCGTATATCGCGTTATTTATGAAGATTATCGTTATGTTTTCGTTGCGCGCCGCGGAGTGAACTGTTTCAGCCGTTCCGATGGAAGCCAAATCTCCGTCGCCCTGATATGTGAAAACGATGTTTTCGGGGTTCGCTCTTTTTACTCCTGTCGCAACCGCGGGCGCTCTGCCGTGCGCGGCTTCTATCATATCAACGGTGAAATAGTTATACGCCATAACGGAACAGCCTACGGGCGCAATGCCTATCGTTCTGCCCTCTATGCCGAGTTCGTCTATAACTTCCGCAACAAGGCGGTGAACTATGCCGTGCGTACAGCCGGGGCAATAATGGAACGGCGCGTCCGTCAGCGATTTCGGTTTGTCAAATACTACCATTATTCCGCACCTCCGTTTTTGTCGGCTTTAAGTATAGCGTCAAGTATCATGTCCGCAGACGGTATCATACCGCCCGCACGGTTGCAGAGAAGAACGGGCTTTCTGCACTTCGTTGCAAGTTGAACGTCCTCTATCATCTGTCCCATCGAAAGTTCGACGCTGATGAACGTCTTAACGTGCTTCTCAACTTTTTCGAACGCCGCTTTCGGGAACGGCCAAAGCGTTATCGGACGTATCATTCCTACTTTGACGCCACGCGCTCTTGCTTCCGCAATGGCGTTTTTCGCAACGCGGGACGCTATGCCGAACGCAACGACGCAGATCTCCGCATCGTCGGTCAGATATTCCTCCCACATCGCTTCTTTTTGCTCTATTTTTGCGTATCTTTCAAATCTTTCGAAGTTGCCCTTTTCGAGTTCTTCGGGCACGAGATAAAGGGAATTGACGATATTGTGCTTCCTCTTCATCTGCGTTCCCGTCGTCGCCCACGGCTTGTCAAACTTCTTCGGTTCGCCGAATTCGAGGCTGACGGGTTCCATCATCTGTCCCATCGTGCCGTCGGCAAGGATCATCGAAGTCATTCTGTATTCGTCCGCAAGGTCAAAGCCCTTGACCGTGAGGTCAGCCATTTCCTGAACGGACGCGGGCGCAAGCACTATCATGCGGAAGTCGCCGTGCCCGCCCGCTTTCGTCGCCATGAAATAGTCGGACTGCGACGGCTGTATTCCGCCGAGACCCGGACCGCCTCTTTCGACGTTGACGATAAAGGACGGCAGATCCGAACCCGCGATATATGAAAGTCCCTCGCTTTTGAGCGATACTCCGGGTGAAGACGAAGAGGTCATGACGCGAAGTCCCGCGGCGGCGACGCCGTAAACCATATTTATTGCGGCGATCTCGCTTTCCGCCTGCAAGAACGTTCCGCCTATCTTCGGCATTCTTTTTGCCATGTAAGCGGCGATTTCCGTCTGCGGGGTTATCGGGTAACCGAAATAGTGACGGCAGCCCGCTCTTATCGCGGCTTCCGCAATGGCTTCGTTACCTTTCATAAGAACCTTTTCAGCCATGGTATCACTCCTTTTCTATCGTTATAATGCAGTCGGGACACATCGTTGCGCAGAATGCGCACGCGATGCACGCACTCTCGTTTGCGGCTTCGACTGGGTGATGTCCCTTTTTGTTTATCTTTTCGGACGCAAGGCGAAGCACCTTTTTCGGACAGACGTCAACGCACAGTCCGCAGCCTTTGCACAAATCCGTTTTGAATGTCAGTTTTGCCATTTCGGTCTCCTTTGTCTTACCATATTTTCGGTTGGAGCGTAATAGGTTCAAGATTTTTGATTTTTCCGAGCAGCTCGGGATACAGTTCTTTTTTTACCGTCGTCATCACAATCGGCAGCCCCGAAACACGGGATATTTCTTCCGCATAAGGAACTGATGAAAGCACGGTTTGTGCCGTTGTCTCCTCGCCGAGGTTCGAGTTGTTGACAATGCCCGTAAATCGAAGCCCCGAAGCCGTTTCTATCTCTTTTATGACTTCGAGCGTGTCCTGCGCCGTCGTTGTCAGCGGACGGAACATATTGACCACCGCGAACAGGTCAAAATCGTTTTCCTCTTTCATTGCGGGCGCCAAACGCCCGAGCGCCAACGCGCCCCTGTCGTCACCGCCGAGATCCACAATAACGCTGCGGCTTCTGTCGTCCGTTATCGCATACATCGACTGCGGCAATGCGGGAATATCCACATTTGTGTTTGCATAATCCGAGCATATAAGTTCTATGCCCGCCGCTTCCAACTCTTTTGCGCTGTCCTTTGTTCGGAAATACGGGTTCACTATATCGAGGTCTGCGACGGTCATGCTCTTGCCCGCTTTTGCGGCGTCGAGCGCAACACTTATCGCAACATTCGTTTTACCGCTTCCGTAATGTCCCGAAAAAACGGTTATTCTTTTCATCAGTCCACCTTGACGTTGAGCGGGTATGTCCAGCCCATATAGTCTTCGACTTTGCCTGTCTGCATTCCGTAAAGATTATCGTAAAGTTTCTGCGCGTATGCGCCCACTTTGCCGTCGGCAACCTGATAATCCTCTCCTTTGTAGTGCAGGCAGCCTATCGGAGAGATTACCGCCGCCGTGCCCGAAGCAAAGATTTCTTTGAGTGTTCCGTTCTTCGACGCTTCAACAACGTCGTCGATGGACAGTTTGCCCTCGTGAACGGTTATGCCCCATTTTTTGAGAAGTTGGATAACGGAATCTCTCGTAATGCCGGGCAGAATGGTTCCGCTGTCGAGGGATGCGGTGTAAACGTCGTCACCGATACGGAAGAACGCATTCGAAGTGCCTATCTCTTCAACGTATTTATGCTCCGCTGCGTCAAGCCAAAGTACGTCCTTGCAGTTTGCCGCCATGGCATTCTTGGACGCTCTCATTCCGCCGCCGTAGTTGCCGCCGACTTTCGCATAGCCCGTGCCGCCGTGCGCCGCACGGATATATTCGTCCTCAACATAGATTCTCGTTGTGCTGAGTCCGCCGTCGTTTGCCGCATAGTAAGAACCCGTCGGGCTGAGAATTATCATAAATTTATAGTGCTTTGCGGGAAGAACGGAGAAAGATACCTCGTCTCCGAAAATAAAAGGTCTGATATAAAGCGCTGTGCCGGGTGCTTTGGGAACCCAGTCCGCATCTTCTTTGATAACCGCCTCGACCGCTGCAACAAGCAGGTCGTCGGGCAGATCGGGAATGCACATTCTTTCGTTCGTCCTCTTCATTCTTTTAACGTTCATGTCGGGACGGAACAACTGAATAACGCCGTCGGGTCTGCGGTACGCTTTCATGCCCTCAAACATCATCTGCGCATAGTGAAGCACGCAGGAAGCGGGCTCTATCGCAAACGGCTCGTGAGGAACCACTCTGCCGTCGTGCCAGCCCTGTCCCTCGTCATAGTCCATAACGAACATATGGTCGGTGAAATACTTTGCAAATCCGAGTTTTGTCTCGTCCTCCGGACGCGGCTTCGGATGGGTCGTTCTTGTAACGGGAAAATTGTAAGACATAATATCAGAACTCCTTTTCAGAATATGTTTTTATTTTTTTATATCGTAAATGTCTTCGCGTCTGTCCGCAAAGACGTTTATTGATCTTCTTATGCCGTCAAGTATGCTTTCGTCGCAGTCTGCGGTGATTATCGTTTCTTCGCTTTCCGCGGAAGCGATAGTTTCGCCCCACGGGTCGATAATGCGTGAATGCCCCGCAAATACCGTGTCTCCCGCCGTGCCGCAGGAGTTGCAGCAGATCGCAAAAGTCTGATTCTCTATTGCCCTTGCGGTGACAAGAGCTTCAAGGTGCGTCACACGCGCCGTCGGCCATTGAGAGACAACGAACAGAAAATCGACGCCGTGAACAGTCATCGTTCTTGTCAGTTCGGGAAAACGTATGTCGTAGCATATCAGCAGTCCGCATTTTTTTCCGTCAAGTTCAAACCGAACGGCACGCGAACCTTTTTCGAAAAACTCATGTTCGCCCATCGGCGTGAACAGATGCGTTTTGTCGTATTCCGCAACGGTGTTTCCGTCACGGTCAAAAACATAAGCGGTATTGTATATCTTTCCGTTCTTCACATTTGCCACGCTGCCCGCAACGATGTTTGTTCGGAACTCTTTCGCCAGTCCGCCTATCTCTTTTTTTACCCTCTCTCCGTCTCTGTCGCAAAGGCTTTCAAGATTTTCTCTCGGAAAAAAACCCGTGTTCCACGTTTCGGGCAGAACCACCGTGTCGGGCGCGCTTTCTTTGACTGCGCGTTCGATGAGATTTTTTGCTTTTGCAAAATTTTCGTCGGGTCGGGCAAAGAGCATATCCATTTGTATGCAGCTTATTTTCACTTTTTATCTCCTCACAGCAGATGTCTGATTATCTTTCCGCTTACCGTTTTCGGCAGTTCGTCTTTGAATTCTACGATACGCGGATATTTGTACGGAGCGGTCTTGTGTTTGACGTAATTCTGTATCTCTTTTTTCAGGTCTTCCGTGCCCTCTGTTCCTTTGGTCAGAACTATGCTTGCCTTTACCACCTGACCTCTTACGGGGTCGGGCGCTGCCGAAACGCCGCATTCGAGAACGAACGGCAGTTCCATAATAACGCTTTCTATCTCGAAAGGTCCTATGCGGTAGCCGGACGACTTGATAACGTCGTCAACTCTGCCCACATACCAGAAGAAGCCGTCTTCGTCGCGCCACGCAACGTCGCGGGTGTGGTAATAACCGTCGTGCCATACTTCCGCAGTCTTGTCGGGCTGACCGTAATATCCTGTGAACAGTCCGCACGGCGCGCCCTGCGAAACGTCGATACATATTTCTCCCGTCTCGCCCACGCCTACCGGTTTGCCCTCGGGTGAGAGAATCTCAACTTTATATATCGGCGCGGGTTTGCCCATCGAACCTATCTTGAACTTGTCGCCGACAAGGTTTCCGATTATCTGCGTTGTTTCGGATTGTCCGAAACCGTCCATTATCTTCAATCCCGTCAGTTTTTCAAACTGATAGTAAACTTCGGGGTTCAGCGCCTCGCCTGCCGTGGACATATGTTTTACGGACGAAAAATCATATTTGGACAGGTCTTCCTTTATCATCATTCGCAGCATTGTCGGAGGCGCGCAGAATGTGGTTATATGATACTTTGCAAACATCGGCAGAATGTCCGCCGCATCGAAACGGTCGAAGTCGTAAACGAACGTTGCCGCTTCGCACAGCCATTGTCCGTAAAGTTTGCCCCACATGGCTTTTGCCCAGCCCGTGTCGGAAATGGTGAGATGCAGTCCGTCGGGGTCTACGCAATGCCAGAATTTTGCGGTGTGGAAATGACCGAGCGGGTATTTGTGGTTATGAACCGCCGCTTTCGGATACCCCGTCGTGCCCGAGGTGAAGAACATCAGCAGCGGGTCGTCGCCGCACGGCGAATCTTCGGTTCTCTCAAATGTTTTGCTGAATCTGATGTATTCCTCGTCAAAATCGCGCCAGCCGTCGCGCTTGCCGTTTACTATTATCTTTGTTTTCAACTGCGGACATTTTTCCGCCGCAAGTTCCGCCTGATGCGCCGTGTCGCCGTCCGCCGTGCAGAGAATCGCGCTTATGCCCGCCGCATTGAAGCGGTATTCAAAATCGTGTTCAAGCAGCTGGTTTGTTGCAAGAATGGCTATCGCACCGAGTTTGTTCAGCCCGAGCATCGCACCCCAGAATTGGTAGTGCCTTTTCAGAACGAGCATTACGCGGTCGCCTTTTTTGATACCGAGGGATCTGAAATAGTTCGCACAGCGCGCGGAGAAATATTTCATATCGAGGAACGTGAACCGACGCTCCGTTTTATCTTTTGAAATATGAACCATCGCGGTCTTGTCGGGGGCTTTTTCCGCTATGGCGTCAACAACGTCGAACGCAAAGTTGAAACGCTCCGTGTTCTTGAATTTTATCGAGGTCGGAGTTCCGTTTTCGTTCGTTTCGTAATCAATGAAGTTGTGGTAAACTCTCTGTTTATGTTCCGTTCTGCTGTCCTTGGGTGCGGTCTGCGTTGTCGGCCGCGCTTCCGCAAGTTCGGGAACGGGTTCGCCCGTCGGGTTCAGAACTATCGCATAGAAAAGGCAGTCTCTGCCGTCAACCGCGATCATTCCGTGCGGGGTCGAACTGTCGTAATAAATGCTGTCGCCGGGGCCGAGCACCGCAATGTGTTCGCCAACCTGAACTTTCAGGTGTCCCTCTATTACAATATCGCATTCCTGTCCCGTATGCGTTGTCAGTTCTATGTCCCTGTGCGCGTTTTCCTCGTCATATTTGCTGATAACGTAAAGCGGGTCGGCGATGCGGTTTCTGAAAGCCGCCGCCAGATTGTAATACACCATCGAGTGGGCTTCCGAAATTTGCTGTCCCTGCCCTCTGCGTGTAACGACGCACGCATTCAGTCTCGGGCTTGAACCCTCGATTATATCCGAAACATCGACGCCGAGCGCCAGCGCGCAGCGGTATATAAACGCAAAGGTCAGGTCTCCCGTGCCCTCTTCGCAGCGGATGTAATCTTCTTCCGAAATGTCCGTCTTCGTTGCCATTTCCGCTGTCGTGAGACCCTCTATCTGACGAAGTTCACGAATACGGAACGCCATTTCCCGTATCTTGAAATCAAGACCCGTGATAGTCTGTGCCATGTCAAAACCTCTTTTCCGGGGCGGAATGTAAAAAAACGGCATCCGTCCCAAAGCTAAAATGACTTTGAGACGAATGCCTAACTTCTTCGTTTGCATCCGCGGTACCACTCAAATTGCGGTCTTCTTATATAAAAACCGCCTCTCAGGGTCTATCAACCCGTATGTATTAACGCAACAATAACGGGAAAGTTCTACTCACGCTTTCGCGTTTTCTTCTTTCCGGCTCGGAAGTTACATCACGAACGACTTGCCGACGACTCGCACCACCCGTCGCCTCTCTGAGGACTCGTACCTGTTCGCAAACTCTTCGTCTTTGCCTTTATGCCATTTTAGCACGGATTTTTTCGTTTGTCAAGAGGTTCACAATAGGTTCACAGTTTGTTACGCTGAATTTTTCCGCTGATGGTTTTCGGCAGTTCGTCTTTGAAAACGACTATACGCGGATATTTGTAAGGCGCGGTCTTGTGTTTGACGTAGTTCTGAATTTCCTTTTTCAGGTCTTCCGTGCCCTCTGTTCCCTTTGTCAGAACTATGCTTGCCTTGACCACCTGACCTCTTACCGGGTCGGGCGCTGCGGAAACGCCGCATTCGAGAACGTAGGGAAGTTCCATGATAACGCTTTCGATCTCAAAGGGCCCTATTCTGTAACCCGAAGACTTGATAACGTCGTCAACACGGCTGACGTACCACAAAAATCCGTCTTCGTCGCGCCATGCAACGTCGCCCGTGTGATAAAATCCGTCGTGAAGCACTTCGCGGGTCTTTTCTTCGTCGCCGTAATAGCCGTCAAACAGTCCGCAGATATGTTCGTCGCCTGTCTTTATGCAGATTTCGCCGTTTTCGCCGACGCCGACCTCTTTGCCCTCGGAATCGAGCAGATGAATGTCATACAGGGGCGTGGGTTTGCCCATTGAGCCGAGTTTATGCGGCTGACCGATAAGGTTTGCAACGGAAAGCGTCGTTTCCGTCTGACCGAAGCCCTCCATAAGGTGAAGTCCCGTCAGTTTGAGGAACTGATGATATACCTCGGGGTTCAGCGCTTCCCCCGCCGTTGTCGCACGTTTTACGGACGAAAAATCGTATTTGGAGAGGTCTTCCTTAATAAAGAAACGGTACATCGTCGGCGGCGCGCAGAATGTCGTCACGTCGTACTTTTCGATGGCGGAGAGCACCGCGTCCGGGTGGAAGCGGTCGAAGTCGTAGACGAAGATCGCCGTCTCCATAAACCACTGGCCGTAGAGCTTGCCCCAGACCGCCTTGCCCCAGCCGGTGTCGGAGATGGTAAAGTGGAGGCCTTCGCCGTTCACCTTGTGCCAGTATTTGGCGGTGACGATATGCCCCAGCGGATGAGCAAAATTATGCCGCACCATTTTGGGCATACCGGTGGTGCCAGAAGTGAAATAGACCAGCATGATATCGTTGATGGTATGAGCCTCGTTTCCGGTAGGCCGTTCGAACATCGGCGAGTATTTAGCCAGTTCTTCGGAAAAGTCCAGCCAGCCGTCTTTTTTTCCGGCGACCAGGGCACGAACGGTAAGGCTCGGCGCTTCCGGCATAGCTTCTTCCACTTGACGAATAACGAAATCGTCGTTCACGCATACGATCATATGGATTTTAGCGGCATTTGCCCGGTAAACCAAGTCCTTTTTTGTCAACTGAAGGGAACCGGGGATGAGGGTGGCCCCAATTTTATGCAGTGCGGTGGCGCAAATCCAGTATTCCCAACGGCGGCGCAGAATCAGCATAACGACGGTCCCTTTTTTGACGCCGTGCGCCCGAAAGAAGTTGGCCGCCTGGTTGGACATAAGGCTGATATCAGTAAAAGTAAAGCGTTTTTCCTTTTCATGGTCATTGCACCAGACCAGTGCCATTTTTTC
>ERZ827423.2543-NODE-2543-length-14175-cov-4.280312_pt1 | contig 14175 bp, 8 predicted proteins | sample MGYA00519775_ERZ827423 | MGnify/ENA primary metagenome ERZ827423 (study PRJEB31778, sample SAMEA3449296) | human gut metagenome | biome: human gut; feature: human-associated habitat; material: faeces | place: United Kingdom | collected 2010/2012 ...
GGAAGAGAGGCACCGCGGAATTGCCCGCGCCCTTTTGCAAAAGGGCAAGGAGCTTGCCGCAAAGGGGGAGTATACCTCCTTTGAGCTGCAGGTAAACGCTGCAAACGAGACGGCGAAAAAGCTTTATGCCGCCTGCGGTTTTTCCGAAAAATCGATCAATATGGAATATATTCTTTGAGGCCGCTTTGGCGGCGGGGAAGCAAAATGAAAAATGTCTATGTTCTTTTAACGCGCGCCCAAACGGCGACCTCTGCGCTGATTCATCTTGCAACGGGAGATTTGTATACGCATGTTTCCCTGGCATATGATGACTCTCTCGAGAGTCTGTGCAGCTTTGCAAGGCTGTATTATCCGCTTCCGTTTCCGGGCGGGCTGATCCGCGAGGAGATTCGAAAGGGGCATTTTTCGCATTTCAAAAATGTGCATTGCGTATTGCTTTCTCTCCCCGTTACGGATGAGGTACATAGAAATATCAAAAATTGCGTGCAGGCCATGGTGCGTGACCGCGGCAATTATCGCTATTCCTATCTCGGCGCTGCATTTTGTCGCGCCGGCATTGCAACCAGGCGCCGCTCCAAGCGCTATTTTTGCTCGCAGTTTGTCGCGGAAATCCTGCTGCAGCAGGGCGCTGTTTCTCTGCCGAAGCTTCCGTGCCTGATGCGACCGCAGGATTTTTTGAAGATACCGCAATTCCGCCTTTTATATCAGGGGCCGATCGACCGGGTATTCTCTGCGCAGGAACAAAAGGAAAAAAGCGAAAACCTTATTGAAGGAGAGCGCCGTGCAACTGATTATTGCTGAAAAACCATCCCTCGGCAGAAATATTGCCGCGGGTATTGAAAGCGCCACCCATATTAAAATGCAGAAAAGCCGCGGCTTTTTGCAGGGCGGAGATTATCTTGTCACATGGGCGTTCGGGCATCTGTTTTCCTTAGCCGACCTTGACTTTTATGCCCCCAATCCCGACGGGAGCACGCGCTGGACCATGGAAAATCTGCCGTGCTTTCCGAAAAAATATGTATTTGAGCTTAAGCATGAAAAGGGAAAGGCACCCGATGCTGGTGTGCGCGAGCAGTTTGAAACGATCAAGGCGCTTTGCAACCGCGAGGACGTGACATCGATTGTCAATGCGGGAGATGCCGACCGCGAGGGCGAGATCATCGTACGGCTGTGCATTGATAAGGCGCAGGCATCAAAGAAGCCGCAATATCGCCTTTGGCTGCCCGACCAGACACCTCAAACCATAGCCGCCGCCCTAGCAAATCTTAAAGAGGCGCAGGAATATCGCACCCTTGCCAACGAGGGATATGCGCGTACCATAATCGACTGGCTGTACGGCGTAAATCTGACGCGTTATGCAACGCTGAAAACGGGTACGCTGCTGCGGGTCGGCAGAGTGATTGTGCCCATTGTGCGGGCGATTTACGAAAGAGATATGCTAATCCGCAATTTCACACCGCAGACCTATTATGCGCCCGTTTCCAAAACGCAGACGGGCGATGCTGCGCTGGAGCTTGTCAGCAAGAAAAAATTTGACAAGGAGCAACGCGCCGCATGCGAGGCGCTTTGCGCTTATTATAATGAAGCGGGCGGGCGCGTTGCGGGCGTAAAACATAAGAAGGATACGCTTTCCGCGGGCAAGCTGTATTCGTTAACAAAGCTGCAGAATGCCCTCGGCAAAAAGTATAAAATGCCCATGGAGGAGAGCCTTGCGGCGCTGCAAAAGCTGTACGAGGCAGGCTATGTGACCTATCCCCGCACCAACTCCGAATATTTGGCGACGGCGGAAAAGGACAAGATCAAGCAGATTCTCGGCGGCGTAAAGGCGCTGGGATATCCCGTTACCTTTAAGGATAAAAAAACGATTTTCGACGATTCCAAAATCGAGGCGCACTCCGCATTGACGCCGACCTATAAAATTCCGAAGCCGGGTACACTGAGCGAAACAGAAAAGAAGGTTTACAGCGCGATTATGAGGCGCTTTGTCGCTGTTTTTTGCGCGGAGGAATGTCGCATCGACCGCACGGAGCTGACCATTGATATTGCGGGCGGAGAAGCAAAAAAATCTCCCGACGGCACCATGAGCGGAGAGAGCTTTGTGCTGAAGGGTACTGTGATTTTGGAAAAGGGCTGGACGGCTTATGACGATACCACCGCAAAGGACCGCATCCTGCCGCAGCTTGAAAAGGGGCAGGAGGTCGAGGTTGCATTTACCGCTGCGGAAAAACAGACCTCGCCGCCAAAGCATTATACCATTGAAACGCTGAATAATTATCTGAAAAATCCGTTCCGCGAAGAAAAGGCGGCGCTTTGTGCCGAAGGAGCGGAGAACCAGACAAGCGATGAGGCGGAATATCGTGCGATGTTTGAGGGCATTGAGCTCGGCACGGAGGCAACGCGCACGGGCATTATCGATAATGCCCGCAAAAGCGGCTATATTCAGCTGAAGAAGGATGTTTACACCATTCTGGACGGCGGAATATTTTTGGTGGAAAGCCTCGATCGCCTCGGAATCCGCATGGATAAATACAAAACAAGCGAAATGGGGCGGGCACTCAAGGCGGTTTATCACGGAAAGCTGACGGTTAAGGGCGCAATTGAACTGGCGCAGCGGGAAATTGCGGCGGTTTTCCCGGAAAAGGGGGCTGCGCCCGAGCAGGACCGAGACGACGGAGTTGTCGGTATGCGTATCGGTGCCTGCCCGCTCTGCGGCGCGGATATTGTCCGCGGGCGGTACGGGTATTCCTGCGCCGCCTATAAGAGCGGATGCAAATTTAGCATCGGTAATTATATCTGCGGCAGGGTGATTCCCGTTTCTGCCGCGCAAAGTCTGCTCAGCGACGGCACGACCCCGCTTCTGCGCGGTTTTGTTTCCAAAGCAGGCAAGCCCTTTGATGCGGCGCTGCGCCTGGAGGGGGAAAGGGTTGTGTTTGATTTTTCCGCGAAAAGCGCTTCGCCGGCAGAAAAAGTGGATGAAATCAACAAAAAATAAAAATATTTTCAAAAACCACTGTACAAAATGCCGACGGTGTGGTATACTGTATGTGCGGGGAGGAATCCCCACAGGCATCATGGCATGACAGCTCCCCGCAAATTCAAGCAAAGGGTGGTTGTTTTATGAAAACATTGGTTCTCGGAAGACAGGTCAACGTAACGGAAGATCAAAAAGCGTTGATTGAGAAAAAGCTTGCAAAATTCGATAAATTTTTCGAAGAGGGACAAGCAACGGTTACCCTGCGCCGTACCAAAAGGATGGAGGTCGTTGAGGTTACGATCTCAAACAAGGGGACGCTCTACCGCGCCGAGGTAGAGGATGAAACCTTCCATAACGCTTTGGATCGCTGCATTTCTCGGATCGAGGGACAGATCCGCAAGAATAAAACCAGACTGGAAAAACGCCTGCGCAGCGGCGCATTCCGCGATGAAAATGCCGAAGAGGAGGTGCCCGAGGAGGGCAGCTTCCGCATTCGTACAAAGACATTTGCCGTTCGCCCCGTAACCACGGAAGAGGCTATTTTACAAATGAACCTCTTGGGACATAATTTTTATATGTTTGATGATGTGGAAAGCGGAAAGATCAGCGTCGTATACAGACGCCATGAAGACGAATACGGCGTGATCGTCCCGCAATAATTTGCTATCTCCTTTTCTCTCTTTTTCCAAAGGGCATGGGGGCGTTCCGAGCGGACGCCCCCATGCCCGTTTTCGATCGCTTTAAAATTTTTGAAAAAGGCGGGCTTGGCTATGGAAAAAACGACCGACAGAACCACATGCGACCCCATGCAGGAGAAAATCAGAACGAGCGGCACAACGATTTTGCCTCGCAATCTTTGCTGTGCGGAGCTTTTATGCCAGGGCGCGACAAAATGCCCCGGCAATGTCACCGTGCGCGGTCAGGCGCGTTTTTCCGGTTCTGCAATTGTTTGCGGCGACTTTATTTGTACCGCTTTGCGCAGCGAGGGTTCGTTTCATGCGATGAGGCAGCTTGGAGCCGAGGAGATTGTTTCAAGCGGTAACTTTTTGTGTGATGGTGTACTGCTTGCGGATTCCGTGCAAAGCTATGGCAGCTTTTGCGCAAAGGAGGCGGTCAGGGCGCACAGCATCACGGCGCAGGGCAGCTTTTGTGCCGGAGGGGAGATCGTTGTAAAGGAGCTTTTAAAGCTTAATATGAGCGCATGCGTGCAGCTTGGAAATATCACCGCAAAGACGGTGATTTTAGAGCCGCAGCGCAGTGCAAAGCGGCGTCTCATTCTCATGGAGCGCGTGTTTGCAAGGAAAATGGCGCCGATTTTCACCGTGGGGGAAATGACTGCCGATGCGGTGCAGCTTTCTTTTGCCAAGGTCGGTGTCATCCGTGCAAAGCGGGTTGAAATCGGGCAAAATACGGTTGTGGATCGGGTGTTTTACAGTGATACGCTTCTCATCGACCAAAGCTCTACGGTGAAAGAGGCGCATCGTGTTTCCCCGGAGGATACTATGGAGGTCGGCTGAGCGTTTTCTTGACAAAATGCGGCAGAATATGATAGGATAAGGCGCAGCGGTTTTGCAAAAACAAATATTGAAGGAGAAATCACCTTGAATGAATGGAGCATTGAGTGCCGTCGGCTTTCCAAATGCTATGGGCATACCACGGCGCTGCGGGAGCTGACCTTTGGGCTGCCGCGCGGAAAAGCGATCGGACTTTTGGGGCCGAACGGAAGCGGAAAAAACGCTGATAATAATTCTCGGCGGCGTTCTGCGGCAAAGCGGCGGCTGCTCGCTTCCCTTGATTTTTTGTTTGCACTATGCTCGGTGCAAAGCTTTCTCTGTCAAAAATCGGTCGGTTCACGCCGTTCGCTGTTATCGGCGGCGCCTTGCATACGCTGCAGGCATGGCAGGCGCTTTTTACAAGAGTGTTTTGTTTCCCGTTGTTTTTTTATTTGATACTCGGCATTGTTTTCGTTGTATTGATTTGATGTTTTTTGAAAAAGATGATTAATTTAATCTGATTGCTTGGCGGAGGAGCGGCTCCTCCGCCGTTTTTATTCGGAGGGAAAAATGAACTGGATTCTTGTCAGCGGGGCAGGCGGCGGCATGGGTCGTGCCTTTGTCCGTATCATGGCGGAGCAGGGCTGCACGGTATTTGCGCTGGATCGCACGCCCTGCCGGGCGCAAGAAAATGTGATTCCGCTCACGGCTGATGTCACCGATGAGCAAAGTCTTCAGGCTGCAGCTCGGATTGTGTGCGGCTACACAAAGCGGCTTTTTGCAATTGTGCATTTTGCTGGGCTGTATCGCATGGATTCTTTGATTGAAATGGAAAGCGCGGCATTTTCCGAAATATTCTCGGTGAATCTTTGCGGCGCGGCGGCGCTCAACCGCGTGTTTTTTCCTTTTCTCTCTGCGGGGAGCCGCATTCTGATCACCACAAGCGAGCTTGCCCCGCTGCTGCCCCTGCCGTTTACGGGAATTTATGCCGTGAGCAAGGCGGCGCTGGATCGCTATGCCTATGCTCTGCGCATGGAGCTGCAGCTGCGCGGCATTTCCGTCAGCGTTTTGCGTGCCGGCGCGGTGAAAACCGATATGCTCGGCGCCTCTGTTTCACAGCTGGAGCGGTTCTGCGCAAAAACAGAGCTTTACCGATGCAATGCCGCGCGGTTTCGCTCCATCGTCAATCATGTGGAAGCGAAGCATATTCCGCCGGAAAAGTTGGCGCGCTTTGCGGCAAAAATCCTGCGAAAAAAACGTCCTTGCTTTGCCTATGCAATTAACCGCAACCCGTTGCTTTTGCTGTTTTCGGTGCTGCCGTCGCGGTTGCAATTTTTCCTCATTCGTAAAATTCTTGATTGATTTGCCGGTCGGCGACCGCGCTTTTCAAAGAAGCGGTCGCCGACTGCTTGCGTTTTGTTTTCTTGTGACTTGACAGGATTAATGAACACAATTACAATAAAAAATGGTAATTTTATGGAATTATTTTTCCTTTTTATCTTGACTGATGTTCGAATCTGTGATATAATCAAACAAAAATAAACGCGAGGAGTGCTTATATGCAGTATTTTTCCGTAGTGGTTGTTGGAATTATGACGGTATTTGCCATTGTTGGCATCCTGGATTCCCTGTTTTTGAAGGACAAGCTCGGGCTGGGCGCGGAATTCCGCAGCGGAATTGAAATGATTGGCCCACTTTGCCTTGCCATTGTCGGCATTATTTCGCTTGTTCCGGCGATGAAATGGGGCATTGAGCATACGCTCACCCCGCTTTATGCGGCAATCGGGCTGGATCCCTCCATGGCGGTCAGCACAATTCTCGCCATTGATATGGGCGGGTTTCAGTTGGCTTCTTCTGTGGCACTGGATTCAACCATCGGTCAGTGGGCGGGTATCGTATACGGTTCAATGATGGGCGCAACCATAGTGTTCACAATTCCCGTCGGCCTGGCGGCAATCAAAAAAGAGGATGTCACGGCGTTTTCAAGGGGCGTTTTGTACGGCATCGCGGCGATTCCGCTTGGCACCTTTGTCGGCGGGCTATGCATGGGTATTCCGCTGCGCCTTGTTGCGCTGAACCTGATTCCGCCCGTGATTTTTTCCGTAGTGATTATTGTGTGTCTCACGCTTTGGCCAAAGCAAACGACATCGGTTTTTCGCGTGTTCAGCAGGATTGTCAACGGCGTTGCAATGATAGGGCTGGGGCTTGCAATGGTGCGCGATCTGATTCTCTCTCCGCTTGCGGGCTCGGGATTATTTTCGCTGGATGCTCTGCCGGTGTTCAACATGGTCGACAGCACATCCGAGGGCATTGCGGTTGCAGGCTCGGTCGGGCTCGTGCTTGCGGGGGCGCTTCCGTTTGTTTCCTGCCTGAACCGTTGGCTGAGGAAGCCTCTTTCTTCTCTTTCCGCACGTTTTGGGTTGACCGAAGCCGGCGTGACGGGCTTTTTGCTCAGCAGCGCGAATAACATGGCGATGTTTGCAACCATGTCCCGGATGAAAGAACGCGAGAAAATCGTCAATACGGCATTTGCTGTTTGTGCGGCATTCATCATAGGCGATCATCTGGCATTTACGGCAGCCAACGCTCCTTCCGTCATTGCACCGATGATGCTTGCCAAGGCAATTTCCGGCGGCGTCGCCGTTTTCCTTGCGATGCTTTTTACAAAGAATAAAAGCACAAATTCCGCTACGGAGGTAAAATAAATGATGACAAGACATGAATTTGATTTACTGAATGCCGTTCGGAAAAGCGGCAGAGATACCACGCGCAGGCTTGCCGAAGCGCTGTCGCTGTCTGTCGGCTATATTTCCGAAAAAATGCGCGCATTTGAGGCGCAGGGGCTCATCGATGCAAATGGCCTCACCCTCGCGGGGCTGGAAGCTTTGGCGCCTTATAAGGTGAAAAATGCGTTGATTATGGCGGCGGGCATGTCCTCGCGCTTCGTACCGCTTTCTTTGGAAAAGCCGAAGGGGTTGTTGGTTGTGAAAAATGAGGTGTTGATCGAGCGGCAGATCGAGCAGCTGCAGGAGGCGGGTATTCATGACATCGTGATCGTTCTCGGTTATAAAAAAGAGTCGTTTTTCTATTTGGAGGATAAATATAAAGGGCTGACAATTCTGATCAACCCGAGCTTCCATCTCAAAAATAATATTGAAACGCTCTATCTTGCGCAGCAGTATATCGGTAACACCTATATCTGCTCCTCCGATGATTATTTTACGGAAAATCCCTTTACCGATTATGTATATCAGTCCTTTTATGCGGCGCAGCATGTAACGGAGAAGAGCCAGGAATGGTATATGATCAGCGATAAAAAGGGCAATATCACCAAGGTGCAGCGCAGCGGCGAAGAGGGCGATATTATGCTTGGGCATGTGTATTGGGACACCGCCTTCAGCCGCGAATTTCTTAAGCTGATCAATTTGCACCATGATCTCGGAGACTATGACGAGGAGCTTTGGGAGGCTCTGTTTGCCGACAATATCGCAAAGCTGCCGCCCATGGCGGTCAAGGTTTATCCAAACGGCACCATTTATGAATTTGATTCCTTGGAAGAGCTGCGGCAGTTTGATAATTACTATGTCAAGGATACGCACAGTAAGATAATGCGCAATATCTGCCGCATTCTCGGCTGCCGCGAGGAGGATGTCAACGGATTCCGCGCTATTAAAGAGGGTTTGACCAATACCTCCTTTGTCTTTGAGGTCGGCGGTAAGAAATATGTCTACCGCCATCCCGGAGACGGAACGGAGGCGATCATTTCCAGAAAAAATGAAAAGCGCTCTTTGGAGCTCGGAAAAGCGATCGGCGCCGACCCTACCTATATCTACATGGATGAAGAACAGGGCTGGAAGATTTCCGCCTTTGTGGAAAATATCCGCATTCCGGATTATAACAGCTTTGAGGATTCAAAGCGCGTGCTTTCCGTTCTGCGCAACCTGCACGAGAAAAATCTTTCAGTGGATTGGGGCTTCCGCCCATGGGAGGACGCCTGCGACATCGAGAAATTACTGCGGGAAAAGGGCGAGATTGCAGTCCGCGATTTTGACGAGCTGAAAGAAAAGGTAAAAAAGTGCTACGCTGCTGTGCAGGGAGACGGAGTCACAATGCGGTTTTGCCATTGCGACACCTATGCACCGAACTGGATGCTCACGGAGGATCAAACCATACTCATCGACTGGGAATATGCGGGCAATGCCGACCCTGGCTGCGATATTAGCTGCTATATCATGGACGCTATGTGGGAGGTTGATGTTGCAACCGAATTTGTCAAGGAATACTGCCGGGAGAGCTATAATGAAACTCTGCAGTTCCATTATCTTGCCTATGTTGCAATCGTTTCGTATTATTGGTTTGTATGGGCGCTGTATCGCGAGGCGTGCGGCGGCGTAATGGGCGAGTCGCTTCATAATTGGTATGTCATGGCGAAGCGGTATTCTGATTATCTTTGCAAAACATTCAAGCTCTGAGGGACAACAGAGAGGGAGCGCACGTATAAAAGGCGCTCCCTTTTTATTTGCCGCGGTGCATTTTTTCTATGTTTCCGTTGTATCATGAAGTATAACCGCATCTCCGTAAAGATATGTTTTTGGCCAGTTGCGCACGCCGGGTGCCGTGATTTCACCATGCCAAAGGTGATATTCGATGGTGCTTTCCATCCATGCCTGTGTTTCAAACTCCCCGCCGCTTAAAATAAGACTCGGAGACAGTGAGGGCGCTTCCTCCGAAAAGCTCCAGCCGTCTTTTACGGATACTAAGCCGCCGCGGCACACAAGAGTTGCGCAGTCAAGCAGCTGTCCTGCATTCAGCGCCCCGCCCGCGACACAGGCATCTCCGTTTACAAAGGTGTTGCCCTTGCTTTCCAGGGAGCCGTTCAGAACGAAGAGATTTGCCGTTTTTTGCGGCGTCTGATTGGCGATGAGTGCAAGGCCCGGAGTGTTGACCAAAGGCCCGTCAACAATCAGCGCGGGAAAGGGCCGCTCCCCGGTGCCGCTTTCTATGCTCTGCGCCAGGCGTAAGGTGCCGCTGCCGGTCAGGATGACTGTGTCAAACCCGCCGAACATGCCGATGCCTCCCTCGGTACCGTTGTCGGCATAGCAGTCTCCCATGATCTCAATCCACAAAATACCGCCCCCAATACTGACAAAATCGGGCAGAAAGCTGTCCTTTGCCTGCACATGGATGCAATGATAGAGCGTATTATCCCAACAGAATCTGCCGTAGTCTCCCGCTTCGGTTGCTTTTCCGCCGGTTAGCTCTTCCATGGTATACCCTTCGCCCCCGGAGGCAAGCTGGGTATATTCTCCGTTGTGCCAGATCGGAATATAGCCCGGCGCGCCGCGCTTTGCATCGGCGCTGAGCGGCAAGGTGCTGTTTTCGGGTGCGATGACCGTCAGCGCCCGATAATCATAGTAAAGGCTGCAGGCAGGCGGTATTTCTTCGGCGGAAGAGCTCTCGACGGGGCTCGATATCCCGTTTGGCGGCTGTTGATCCGAGTACACACACGCGCAGAGCAAAATTGCAGCCAACGCAAGGAGAAACGGAAGTTTTTTCATGGCTTTGCATCTCCTTTGATGAATTTGATATCTCATTATACCGTATTTTTTCGCATTTGGCAACAATTGTTTGCTTTTGGGGCGCAGTATTGCTTTTTTGTCGAAACTTTGCTATAATACTTTTATCGTGTTTTTTCGCGGTAAAAATGCGGAGAGGAGGGAAGCACCGATGATACGCTTTTTTATCAAGCGTGCCGCTGTATTATTTTTGACGGTTGTTGTCGTTCCCGCGGCGATTTTGCTGCTTGATTCGTTTTGTCGGGATGAGGACTCCGCTTTTGCGAAAGCTGTTTCGTTGGCGGTGCAGGAGGAATCATTCACCGATGCCGTTCCCGCCGTAAAGGCGAGCGAAAACAATGTGCCGATTCAATCCGTAACGGCAGCGAAGCGAAGTGAGGCAGACCGCATCGGCGGTGTGGTCTATTTTTGCACCAGAGAAAAGCCGTGGTCCGACGGAATGTACGGGTCGGATACATTGAAGGATTATTCCTGCGGGCCGACGACTATGGCAATGGCGGTCTCCACTTTATCAGATGCGTATGTTGACCCCATTGAAATGTGTCAATGGAGTGTCAGCCATGGCTTTTGGCGCCCCGGCGGCGGCACTTATACCGCTTTTATGCGGGAAGCGCCGAAGGCGTTCGGGCTTTCCTGTAAAGAGAGATATTGGTCGCTTGATGTGATTCGCGAGGAAATTGAAAACGGCAACCTCATTATCTTCACCGTCGGGCGCGGTGCCTTTACAAACGGCTCGCATTTTCTCATGATCCGCGGCGTTTCCGAGGACGGTGAGCTCTTTCTCTGTGATTCTTACAGCAGAAGCTTTTCCGAAAAAGAACGGAGCTTTAGCGAGATTACGGCGCAGCTGCAGCGCCCCTTGATCTGGGTAATCGGAAAAGAATAAGACAAGCGAAAGTCATCCGTTGCGGATGGCTTTTTTTCATATTTTAGCAAAGACAGGATTCCGCCGCGGCCGTGTTGATTTGCCGAGGGGGACATGTTATAATACAGCCGACTAAAGACGAAAAGGGCTTGCGGCGGTAAAGGAGGGCTTATGAAAATTTTCAGGAGAATTATTTCATTTTTACTCAGTATGCTCATAGCTGCCGGTATTCTGCTACTGCCGCTCTCCGCAGCGGACAGGGGAAATGCCGATGCAAAAACCGACACTGCGATGCTTCCCTCTGAGGATACAATCGCTGCAATGCCGAAATTTGACGGGCGTGACTATGGAATCATAACGCCGATCAAGGATCAAGGCTTGACCAACCTCTGCTGGGCATATTCGGCGGTTGCGGCCTCGGAAGCTTCGATTTTGCGCAGCGGTATCAATCCATTGGCAACGGCAGAAACGCTGAATCTGAATCCCACGGCGGCCGCCTACCGCGTTGCAAACCGCCGATCGGACCCGCTCGGAAATACCGACGGTGAATTGATTGCGGGTAATTTCACCGATTTTACCGGCAACCCCGGAAAAATTGCGACGCTTTTTTCCCTTTGGTGGGGTCCCGTGAGCGGAACATCTGCCGCAGCAGATCCCTTTGAAAATTCAGAGTACAGACTTGAAAATGCTGTTTATATTCCGGAATATAAGGGCGAGCCTGCCCTGCACATTGCGGCGATCAAGCGGGCTATCGCAAAATACGGCGCAGTTACCTTTCAATACAACAACGCATCAAACCAATACTATTACAATCCGAAAAACGAGACGGGGGCGGAATCCTATCCGCATGCCTGCACAATCATTGGCTGGGATGACAGCATTCCCGCTGACCGCTTTCTGCCGGGAGGAGCAACCCAAAGCGGCGGCTGGTTGATTAAAAACAGCTATGCCTCACTGCCGGACGGATATCCGTATTTTTATATTTCCTACGATAATACGTGCTCGCAGACTTACGCATTTTCCTATGTACCGCGCGAAAAATATGACAATAACTATTATTACGACGGGGCGATGAACGATTTCCCACTCAGAAACGACAGGGTTGTCGCAAATGTTTATCAGGCAGCGGGAGCCGATGAGGCGGGAAAGGCCGAGGTTTTGAAGGCGGTCAATGTGGGCGTCAGCGGCACGGATTTCACCCTCGAGGTTGAGATATACACCGGCCTTTCTTCGCCGTTTGGCGCACAGGATCCACCGACTGCAGGGGGAAGCTGTGCGGCAAAAGCAACCGGGCATTTTGAGTTCGGGGGGTATGTCACCCTCGCGCTTGACCGCGCGGTTCCGCTTGCGGCAGGTGAATGGTTTTCGGTGATCGTGCGGGTCACGGAAGGAAATGCAAAAATTCGCCTCGGCGAGAAAAACGGAAAAGATCTTTCCTATGCGGGCACCTCCGGCGGATTCACAAAGCTTGGCAACTATGTCGGGCGGATCAAAGCGCTGAGTGCATTTGAGGACACAGCGCCCGAGTGGGACGATGCGGAATCTACCTTTACAAATCTTGTGGTACTCGCAAATTTCAAGGATGAGGAATCATTTGCACAGGATGTGTATCAGGGTGCCACCGTTCTGCAGATTCTTGATAACACCTATAACCGTGCCGAATATTCGGTGCGGGATTACCTAAGCTCCGTATCAAACGGGAAGCTAAAAATGCAGACGTTGTTTTTGCTTGACGGGGATCAATCGCTCACGCTTTCAAAGCCGCGCGGCTATTATGCGGAAAAGGACGATTTCAATCCGGGCGGGTATGAGGCAGGAGAGGAGAATCTGCGCAGCGCAGAGCTCCGGGAGGATTGGGCAAATGCCCTGAGTGCTGCCGTTGCTGCCGGGAATCTTCCGATTGACCGCAGCGGGAAAACACATTCTCTTGACGAACTTGACCAAAACGGCGACGGGAAAATTGACTGTATCACCGTAATCTATAAGCCGACAACGCAGAATATCAGCGTCGGCTGGGGCTCTCCGCTTTGGGATTATAAGTATTATAATTCTCTTGTCACATTTTCAACGGCAAAAGGCGAGCTGCGGAGCGATGCCTATGTTCAGCTTACGCTTTCGTATATGACTGCCGACGGCAGATCAGCTTTATATCAGGCCTCGGATGCTCTGCCTATTGTATCTCTCGGTAAGATATGCCATGAAACGTTGCATGTGCTCGGCTTAAAGGATCTCTATCGCACAGATTTTTCCGGTGAGGTCTATTATATGTCGGCAATGGGTAAGCCTCTTTCACCCGCCGTGCAGTTTATTTCCGTCAAAGAGCGGGAGGCGCTCGGTTTTCTCACGGAGGATGAGGTTCTCACTCTTTCGCGCGACGGAACGTATTCGCTTTCGGTTTCTGCCCCGTATTCCGAAGGGGTGGTTGGCTATAAGCTTTCGCTTCCGCAGCTCGGAAAAACACTGTATCTTGAATATCGTCGGTTTGACGGAGCACTTAATAAATATGACACAAAAGAAAAAGAGCTTTATGCCTGCAGCACGGGCGAGCTTGTCCGCGGACAGACGCTGAAGAGCGGTCTTGTCTGTTATCTTGCAAAAAGCGGTGTGCGTTTCCCGTCCAATCTCAACGGCACGGATGAATATGTTGTGCTTTCCGGCGGTATTTATCAGACAAAATCCGATGCCGCAATCGCGCCCGGGGAAAGCATCGATATAACGAATGAAATTTCCGTAACGGTGACGGAAATGACCGACGAAAAACTGCAATTTTCCATCAGCGGAATCACCGGCGCAACTCCGCCGCATACCCATACGCTTATTTGGTCGGACGAGGTTGCGGCAAGCTGCATCAACAGCGGTGTGCGTGCGCACTATCGCTGTGCTTTCTGCGGGGAATATTTTTTGCCGGAAGATAAAACTGCGCCTGTTTCCTATTCCGCGCTGGTTCTCCCGATAAATGCACAGGCGCATTCCCTGCGGCACGTGAGCGCCGTTGCACCAAGCTGTACCGAGGGCGGTTGGGATGCCTATACCGTATGCACGCTTTGCGGCTACACTACAAAGGTAGAAAAAGGCGCGCTCGGGCACGAATATGTGCACCATGAAGCCAAAGCACCGAGCTGCACCGAAGCGGGCTGGGATGCATATGACACCTGCACGCGCTGCGACTATACCACCAAGGTGGAAAAGCCGGCGCTCGGCCATGATCCCGTGCATCACGACGCAAAGGCGCAGACCTGCACCGAAGCGGGCTGGGATGCATACGAC
>ERZ827423.2546-NODE-2546-length-14164-cov-3.519456_pt1 | contig 14164 bp, 13 predicted proteins | sample MGYA00519775_ERZ827423 | MGnify/ENA primary metagenome ERZ827423 (study PRJEB31778, sample SAMEA3449296) | human gut metagenome | biome: human gut; feature: human-associated habitat; material: faeces | place: United Kingdom | collected 2010/2012 ...
GTTTCTTTTTCGCTGTCATTTTTTTACTCCCCCTTCTTTTGCTTTTACAGCATTGCTAAAATTTCGCTTTTCGAGGCAGCCCCAACAATTCGGTTTACCTCTTCTCCACCCTTCATAACAACCAATGTCGGAATCGACACGACACGAAACTGCATCGTAAGTTCACCCTGTTCATCCACATTCACTTTACCGACGCGGATGGAATCATTTTCCTCACCAATCTGCTCAATTACCGGTGATACCATCTGGCATGGTCCACACCAGGATGCCCAAAAATCTAACAGTACCGGTTTGTCCGACTGTAATACTTCTGCTTCATAATTTTCCTTCGTTATTTCAATTGCTGCCATTTGTCATTCCTCCAATTCTTATTGTTCTTTTAAAATTTCCCGTATCGCCTGCTCTGAGCGTTTCACATCCGATTCAAAATCTCTGGCAGACAAAAGCCTGCACCCGGCTCCGCGAATGATAATCTGCTCCAACCCATCGGATGTCGCAACGGTGATACGATATTTTTTACCATTTTCGTGAGCAAACTTTTCAATGTACTGGTCTGCGGTTTCCGCCTCTTTTGTGTATACCACATGAATGTTATGATAATCCAAAATTTCTGTTTTGTGGTTTGCCACACGGTACGCATCAAACACTAAAATCAGCTCACATTTATGAAAACCCTGATAATTACACAGGATATCCATCAGTTTATCTCTGGCAGCCTCGATGCTGACTTTTGCCAGTTCTTTCAGCTCTTGCCATGCAAAAATAACATTGTATCCGTCAACCAGCAGGTATTCCTGCATAGCCTCTTCTTTTTTGCGCTGTTTTTTTGCATACTCACTTTCGTAAGTTTTTGGTGTCAGTCCACCTTTTCTTTCTACTTTTCCATATGTGCGGATAAAGATTTCTTCCAGTTCTTTTTCTGCTGCTTTAGAATAGACTCCCGGTGTTCTGGCCGCTCTCGGTACCTGTCTTGCTGCCTGCTCTGACTGCCTCTTTGCTTCTTCTAATGCCTGTTCTTTTTCAAGCTGATTCTCCAAATGCATGTACTCTGGCACTTGATTCCATGGAACGTTAAATCCTGCACCATGGGAACAGAAGACGGATCCTGTCGGATTCTCGATATCGCGCTCCGGATCATAACCAATCTCTTCGATCACTGCCTCTGCGTTCCGGCAAGGTTCATAGCCGCGGAACGTACAGGTCAGATGTCCCTGTCCTCTTGTATAAGAATTCACTTCCATCTGATAATCCCGCATACCTGTAACCGGTGCATATCCCTCGATCGTCGTCATCTCTCCTTCTGTCTGCGGTGTACCGGTCTCCCCATTCATCCGCTGAATATCTGTAAGTGCCCATCCGATCATTCCCGATGGAATTTCCAGCTGAAAATCATAATACGGTTCCAGCAGCATACTTTCGGCCTGCATCAGTCCTTGGCGCACCGCACGGTAGGTTGCCTGCCGGAAATCCCCGCCTTCGGTATGTTTCAGATGTGCCCGTCCTGCCGTCAGTGTGATCTTCATATCCGTGATCACAGAACCTGTCAGCACACCCCTGTGTTCTTTTTCCAGAAGATGGGTAAGGATCAGACGCTGCCAGTTCTTGTCTAACATATCCTCACTACAATCCGTTCCGATCACAATACCGCTGCCTCTTTCTCCCGGTTCCATCTTCAGATGTACTTCCGCATAATGCCGGAGCGGTTCGAAATGCCCCACACCTTCCACTGTATTCTGGATGGTCTCTTTATATACGATATTTCCCGTATCGAATTCCACATCTACACCAAACCTGTCTTTGATCAGACTTTTTAATATCTCGATCTGGACTGCTCCCATAAGTTTTGCATGAATCTCTCCCAGTTCTTCATTCCATACGATCTTAAGCATTGGGTCCTCTTCTTCGAGTATACGTAAATTTCCGAGCATTTTGTGGACGTCACACCCCTCCGGGAGTTCGATCTTGTAGCTTAAGACAGGCTCCAGTGCCGGTGCTTCGGAATCGCATTCTATGCCAAGGCCTTCACCTGGATAAGTATAATTCAATCCGGTTACTGCACATACCATGCCGCTTTTCGCTTCCTGTACCATCTCATATTTTTCACCGGAATAAATGCGGATCTGATTGACCTTTTCTTCCCAGCTGTTCATAACTGTCTCAGATCTATCTTGTGCAAGGTCGGATTCCTTCTTACTCTGCTGCTTTCCTGCTATTCCGGTCAATGTATCTTTTACCTTCAAAGTTCCGGATGTCACTTTCAGATACGTCAACCGGCTGCCAGCTGGATCTCTGGATATCTTGAAAACTTTCGCGCCAAAATTACTTGTATTAGTATCTGTGCTATTTATCTGTTCATTCTTTTCAACATAACCAGTCATCCCATCCATGAATTCCTGTACGCCTTCCATCTTCAGCGCCGAACCAAAATAACACGGATATGCTTTCCTGTTACCGATTATCTCAGCAATTGTATCCTCTTCTATTTTCTCCGACTCCAGATACTCTTCCATCGCTTTCTCATCACACATGGCAAGACTGTCATACGTTTCTTCCGTTATCTCCGAAAAATCGATACACCCTTCATCCAGTCTGTTCTGCAGATCTGCCAGTACCTTTGCCTTATCCGTTCCCACCTGATCCATCTTATTGATGAATATGAACGTCGGTATCTGATATCTTTTGAGCAGTCTCCAAAGCGTACGCGTGTGTCCCTGCACACCATCGGCACCATTGATCACCAGGATCGCATAATCCAGTACCTGTAAGGTACGTTCCATTTCTGCAGAGAAATCCACATGCCCCGGTGTATCCAGGAGCGTTATCCCCAGATTTCCCATCTTTAATTCTGCCTGCTTGGAAAAGATCGTGATTCCTCTTTCCCGTTCCAGCTCGTATGTATCTAAAAATGCATCTTTATGATCTACCCGTCCAAGTTTTCTGATCTGCCCACTTAAGTAAAGCATACATTCCGATAATGTTGTTTTCCCGGCATCTACGTGAGCCAGGATTCCAATTGTAATATGTTTCATAATTTCTTTCCTTATTATCTGTCGTTATCAGTCACTATTACCATTACTTATCAGTATTCTTTTTTACGATATTCTTATTATACATCATAATTTATATTTTGTACTTTTTTTCATAATTTTGCAATTTACTATTGTTTTTTCCTGAAAAATCTGTTTGACTATTAGTGAGGACATATTAAAAAAAATAATAAATAAGCGAGGTATTGTTATGAAACCAATAAAAGAAGGTAAAGTCCGTGAAATTTATGATAACGGAGACAGCCTGATTATGGTTGCCACTGATCGTATCAGTTGTTTTGACGTAATTCTTAAGAATATTGTTTCCAAGAAAGGAACTGTTCTGACGCAGATGTCTAAATTCTGGTTCGACCTGACAAAAGACATTCTTCCAAACCACATGATCTCTACTGATGTGAAAGATATGCCTGAATTCTTCCAGAAACCAGAATATGACGGTAACAGCATGATGTGCAAAAAGCTTGAGATGCTTCCAATCGAATGTATCGTTCGTGGATATATCACAGGAAGCGGCTGGGCAAGCTACAAAGAAAACGGCACGGTGTGTGGCATTAAGCTTCCAGAAGGACTGGTAGAGTCTGATAAGCTTCCGGAGCCGATTTATACACCGAGTACCAAGGCAGATCTGGGCGATCATGATGAGAATATTTCCTTTGAGCAGAGTATCGAGCACCTGGAAAAATATTTGCGAAGAGATATTATAAGGGAAATTGGAGATTTTAAGTTAAATTTTTCTAGAGATTTAACTAGTGACTTTGATAAACTAAATGATAGAATAGAGCACAAACTTAATATGATTAATGATAAAGTTAATGAAAGACTTGATGTTAATTTTGAAAAGACTAATAAGACTTTTGCGTCAGTTTTGGAGCGTCTTGCCAAAATAGACGAGGCACAAAAGAAAATAGATGGGTTATCTAATGATATAGTGAGTTTACAGTCAGTGTTAACAGATAAGAAAAGTCGTGGTATTTTTGGAGAAGTTAATTTGCATCAAATATTATCTAGTGTTTTTGGAGAAAAGAATGATAAAGTTTATAGTTTACAATATTCTTTAAGTACGGGCGTTATTGCTGACGCGATAGTTTTTGCACCATCTCCATTAGGTAGAATTTGTATTGACTCAAAGTTTCCATTGGAGAACTATAGATATATGCTAGAAAAAGGAATAACAGATGAAGAAAGAATAAGAAGAGAAAAGATGTTTGAAAGTGATGTGAAAAAACATATTGATGCAATTGGAAGTAAGTACATAATAAGTGGAGAAACATCAGATGAAGCAATAATGTTTTTACCTGCAGAAGCTATATTTGCTGAAATAAATGCATATCATCCAAACCTTATCAACTACGCCTATTCAAGGCACGTTTATATTGCAAGTCCTACTACATTAATGAGTTTACTTACACTCGTTCAAGCAATTTTAATGGGTATGGAAAGAGATAAATATACAAGTATTATTCACACTGAATTAAATAAACTAGGAGAAGAATTTATGCGTTATAAAGAAAGGTGGGATAAACTTAGTCAACACATGGAGACAGTTAACAAAGATGTTAGAGATATCCATATTACTACTGATAAAATAAGTAAAAGATTTGACGAGATTAGTAATGTTAATATAGAGAAAAATAAAGAAATAAGGGAGTGAATAAATGAGTGATGATGAGCTAAAAGAAAAAGTAAAAGAACTAGTTGATAAAATAGACGACGAAGAATTATTAAATGATTTAGGCGCATTTATACAAATAGCCAAAAAGTATATTAAATTAGGACCATATTTAATAGATTTTAAATATAAAGATATTAATATGAGACAAATAAGTGACATGGATATTAGTAGTTCAATTAAGTTAACTAAAGAATTGTTTTCTAAATATTGTGTGCAGCTTCAAAATATTGATATAGATAAGCTAATTAATAATGGTGTAATCGTATTTAATGACCCATCAAATAGTAGAAGTGACTATGATAAAATTATTGGTTCTACCAGTGTGGTTTGGAATGAAACTCCCAAAGTAACTATAACAAACAATGGCAAAGTTACAGATGCAGTAATGTTTTCCCATGAACTAGCACATTACATTTATGGTTGTCCAAAATCTTATAACGACACATTTAAGTCAGAAATATATGCAATTTTTGTAGAAAGTTTAATGCTTGAAAATCTTGATAAAATGGGCTATCAAAAAGATACACGTTTATTTACAAAAATAAGAGTTGCTAATGCATATAGCTGCACCAAAGAAATCTATAACACATTATACGTTTTAGAAACATATATGGCTTTTAAAGATATTTCAAAAGAAAGAATGTCTAGATTGTTTACTGGGTTATCTTTTGAAGAATATGATTATATAATAAATGACGTAAAGTATTTTCTAGAAAAGAGAGAAAATGAAACAGAAGATGCATATGATAGAAGAACTAACATTACAATTAAAATGAGATACTTAATTGGATGTCTAGTAGGTAGAAATATTGCAAAAAGATTTATAAGTGATAAGTCGTATATTAATGTAATTAAAAAGTCTTATAAGTATAGTGAATATGATCTAATTGAGTTTTTAAAAGCAATAGAAGTAACGTTGTTTGATTTAAAAAAAGAGGTTGCTGACACAATAGATGAATTAAATAGACATGAAAAAATAAGGTAAAAAATAGTACCGTTAAAATAAAGGAGGAGAAGAATATGGAATTGTTAATACCTGTAGCAGTTATAGTACTAATTGTAATATTTAGTTCTATAAGACAAATTAATGAATATGAAAGGGGAATAAAATTTAGATTTGGTAAGTTTAAAAAGATAATGAAACCAGGTTGGAATTTAATCTTACCAGTTATTGACTCATTTAAAAAAGTTGACATAAGAACAAAAGCAGTGGACGTACCAGAACAAGAAGCAATTACAAAAGATAACGTATCAATTAAAATTAATGCAGTATTATACTATAAGATATTTGATGCATCTAAAGCAATACTTGCAGTTGAAAACTTTAATTATGCAGTAAGTCAACTAGCGCAGACAACAATGAGAAATGCAGTTGGTAGTGTAAGCTTAGACGAATTATTAAGTGAAAGAGATAAAATAAGTACTGAAATATGTAAAATAGTAGATGAGGCAACTGACCCATGGGGAATAAAAGTTGAAAACGTAGAACTAAAAGATATCAGTTTACCTGAAGAAATGAAAAGAGTAATTGCTCGTGTTGCAGAAGCTGAAAGAGAAAAACTAGCAGTTATCACAAAAGCCCACGGTGAAGTACAAGCGAGTGAGAACCTTAAAAAGGCAGCAGAAAACTTAAGCATGGCGCCTGGCGCTTTACATTTAAGAACTCTTGAAACATTAAACGATTTAAGTAGTGACCAAAGTAACACAGTAATATTTGCACTTCCTATTGAAGTATTAAAAGCAATAGAAGGATTCACTAAAAAGAATGACTAACGAAGAATTAAAGATAAAGTTAGATGAATTTTTATCTAAAAATAAACTAAGTGGTATTACATTAGCTAACTTGGATTTAATTATTAAAATAAGTGAATTATATTTAGACCTAAAAGAAGAATTAGCTGATGTAAAGTTTAGTAGTGTTGACTTAGAAAATTATAAAAGACTTGATTTACTTACAAAAATAGATTTAGTTAAAAAAATTTTTAAAAAGTATAACTATCCAATAAGTAATGAAACAATTGATAAAATATTATCTGATGGTACAATTGATTTTAGAGAATATGAGTATGATAAAGACTATTTACCAAGTGTACATGAAGGTATAGTTGCTGGATGTGCAGGAATAAAAGACGATTTTAGATTTATCTCTATACCAAACTCAGGCTACATAACTGACGCAGTAATATTTGCCCATGAACTAGCTCATTACACTGTTGGAATACCTGAAAATACAACTGACCATATGGTGAGTGAAAGCCTAGCAATATTTACTGAATTCTTGATGGAAGACGAGTTATCTAGTATGGGATACAATGAAGAAATGAAGTATGTTAGAAAACTAAGGTTTAAGAACACTTTAAATAAAAGTTATTTAATACGTATTATGGCATTCATTAATGTTTACTTTACTTTTGGAGACTTCGAGTATGATAGTTATAAAAAACTATACGGGAAAATGACTGAAGAAAGCTATAACAGAGAGTTATCAAAAATAAAAGATTATTTTGCTAGTGAAATAGAAGACTTACACCCACAAAGAAGTTTATATTATATTTTCGGATGTGTGTATGCTTATTATATGTATGATAAATTAAAGAGTGATAAATCATATATAAATAACATCTACCAAGCATTCTCCATACCTTACAGGACTAACTTACAAAGTTTTTCTATAGCATTAGGAATATATAAAATAGAAAGTGATTTAAAAGAAGCTATCACTTCATACAAAACTGAACTTAATAATGAAACGAAAACATTATAGTATAATTTACAAAAATAAGACATTTTAACTAGACACTTTGTCTAGCTTTTTTTGTAAACTCATTGTCTAAAAAATGAAAATTGTAATTGACAAATAATTATGATATCATATTAATAGGAAAATAAGGTGGTTAGTGATGAACAATAATTTTGAAGCAATAAAAAGTTTAGTAAGTTTACTTGTAAAGAAAGCTGGATTTGACATTAACAGTAACTATAGTGAAGAAGAACTTGCTAAGACAAAAGAAAGTATAAAGAAATTACAAAGTGAAAAAGAAGGTAGCAATAATCAAAAAACTCTTAGTAAAATAATAGATGCATTAAAACTAAGACAAGCAAATTGGGAAAACAACGCTGAAATAGTTGGTAAAAGCTTACTTAATGCATATAAAGAAGGAAAAGAGTATACAAGTGTTAAAGCTAGAATAGAACTTCTTGGTAATCTTGCAAGTAAAGGAACAGAAAACTTAAGTGCTGGTAATCTTTACACAAGACTTAATGAACTTGAAAGTAAGTATAATGAACTAAATGATAAAATTAATACTTATGAATACAAGAATACTGAAGAAAGAGAAATGGACGAGAAATACAAAGCTTATCTTGACAACAAAATAGACTCACTTAATGCTGAATTAAAAACAGTTAATAAGGAATTAGACGAGTTAAGAGAAGTAGAGTTAAAAGATGTAAACATTGTTAATAAGATAAAAGATTACATTGATAAGTTAGATAAAGACCTTACAAGAATAGACAGAGTTCTTAATGAAGGAGTAAATACAGACATCTCATTTGAAGTATACGAAAGACTAGAAAATGCAAAAAACGATTTAGAAAGCAAACAAGAAAGAAATAAAGATACATTAGAAAAAGCAGAAAAGATGTTAGAAAATGTTAGAAATAACAGAACTAACAATAATAATAAGAAAGAGATTTTACTAGACGAGCTTGATAAATGTACTACAAAAATGAATAATGTATCTAACAAACTAAAAGAAGATAATTACGTTAACACGACGGAAAGAATAATGGACATCAATGAGAAAGAAAAGATTAGACTTGAAATAGATTATTTAAAAAATAAAAAAGATGTAATCTATGTTGACGCTAGTAAAGTTAAAGAAGAACTTATAAAAGAATGGTCAAACACAAAAATAAATGTTGATAAACAAGAAGTTGTTAACAATGATTTTAAAGAAAGTGATACTTTTACAGAAAAAAATGTTGATAAAGAAGTAGTTATTAGCAGTGAAAAAGAAATACCTAGTGAAGTAACAGAAGAGACTAAAGAAATAGTCCCAGAAGTTATTAAAGCTGAACCTGTTAAAAGTTTAGAAGAAATTTTAGGAAAAGAAGAACTAGCTTTAGAAGAAAAACCTGTAAAAGAAGAAACTAAAGAAGTTATTAAAGAAGAAGTAAAAACAGAAGAAAAGAAAAATAAAAGAATAGAATTGGATTGGTGATAATATGAACTATCGTGCATTAGAAGACTTAATTGGTATACTTGTCAAAAAGAGTGGTTACAAAATAACTGACTTAAGAATACTAGAAGATACTGACTATCTAGTGTCAAGAAAGAACTACTTAACTGAAGAAATAGATAGTATTAAAAGTAAGCTAGACACTCACGACTATATTGACAAAGATAAGAAGATTAAAGACGAAGAAGAAAAGAAATACTTAACAGAAACACTAAATAATTTAAAAAATCAGAAGAGTGAGTTAGAACTTAAGCTAAATGATAAAACTTTAAAATGCAAAGTTAAAGCAAAAACTACTGGCGACATTGAAGTTATTACTAAAGAACTTAATAGTGTTGAAGAACTAATAGAAGTAGTAAACTACAAACTTGATAATTTAAGTTATACTGATGATTCAGACAAAAGTAAGGATGAAGTTTATCTTAACACTTTAGAAAGAGAATTATCTTTAGTAAATGAAGCACTTGATAACAAAGAAAAGAATTCTATATTAATTGGAACTGAACTACTTAGTGCTTTTAAAAACAATAGATCTTTAGCGGAAGTAAAAGACTTACTTGATACTTTAACAGAACGTGCTAAAAGTAATTATGAACGTACATTAGATGAAATAAAAGGTAGCAATATCTTTGAATTAATTGATCTATACAATAACAAGAAAAATGATATAACTAACGTTTTAGAAAAAAATAATTACTCAAGTGACGAAATCAAAGAAAGCTTATTTGAGAAAACTAAATATCATAACAAAAGAATTGAAACATTTAAAAGTACTATTACTGGAATAGAAAAAAGAAAAGAAGAGTTAAATACTTTAATTGACGAGTCAAAAAATCTTTTTCTTAGTACTAGAATTGAAAGACTTAAAAAAGAAGAAAAGCTTAAAACTCTTGAAGAATTATTATTTAATGAGTCAAATTTAAACAACTTAGAAAGCGAATATGCTAGTATCATAAATTTATTAAACGACGAAATAAATAGTGATAAATTCTTAGAAAATAAGTATGAACTAGATATAGAAAACTTTAATGAAGAGTTAAGAAATTTAGATATAAACTACAATAACTTACATAACGAAATAATAAAAGAAGAAAGAAGTCTAGAGATACTTAACGATAGAATTCAAAATGATGGAGTAGACACTTTAAGTAAATTTGAAGACAAGATTAAACAACTTGAATACACTAACAGAATAAATAGTTTATATAATGAACAACAATACTTATATGTTAACGTTGATGTTATAAAAGAAGAAATAGAAAGTATTTGGTCTAGAGGAGACGACACACAAACAAATAAAGCTCCTAAAATAAAAGAAGAATTAGTTAAAACTTCAATGTATGATGAAGACGAAGAAGAAACTAAAGAAAGTAGTTCTATAGAGACTCAAGAAACATCTAGTGAAGAGCCTGTTGAAATTGAAAATACAACTGAGGAAAAAGTAAATAGTAGTGAAGTACAAGAAACCAAAGAAGAAAATACTGACGACGACTTTCTAGAAGATATTGATTATTTTGAATAAGAGCCTAAAAAAACTCTAGATATAGTTCTAGAGTTTTCTTTTGCTTACATAAATATGAGAATTAAAATTCCAAGTATTAAAGTGTATAAACTGAAATATTTTAAATTACCTTTTTTAACCACGCCTATAAACCATCTTAAAGTAAAGTATGACACTACCATTGAAGCAATAAATCCAAGTCCATAAGGAAGTATGATGTCGTGTAAGTTAGATGTTTCTAATAAGTCTTTGAAACCAAGTAGTGTAGTACCAACACTGACTGGAATATAAAGCATAAATGAGTATTTTAATGCTGTTTCTCTATCAAGTTTTCTAAATAAGCCGCCAATTAGTGTAGAACCACTTCTACTAATTCCAGGAATTAAAGCTACAACTTGAGTAAGTCCAATAACAAATGAGTCCATTATGTTCATATCATTTTCTTTTCTTTTACCTCTGATGTTACTAACTAAAAGTAAAAATAAACTTGTAACTAAAAATGCAATTCCTACAATTGTCATATTATTAAGTTTTTCTTCTATCACATCTTTAAATAATAATCCCATTATACCGACTGGAATACTACCAAGTACAATTAACCAGCAATACTTAAAATCTCTTTTAGTTTCTTCATTCTTTACCTTAAAATACATAAAGAAATTCTTAATAAGTCTAATCAAATCTTCTTTATAAATAAGCAAAATTGCAAGTAAACTACCAAAATTAACAACAATTTCAAAGTTTAAGTCACTTGCGGTAATTCCAAGAAGTTTCTTCAAAACAAAAACGTGCCCACTTGAACTAATTGGTAATGGCTCGGTTAAACCTTGCACAATTCCCAAAAATACATAAATTAATATTTCTTTCATAATATCACCAATATAATTATATACTAAAACTTGTGATAAATAAATACTATTTAAGTAGGGAGTGTAAATATGTTATTCAAATTTTTAACTTTAATTATAGGAATACTTCTAACTGGATTTAGTTTAACATTCATTATAATATACATAAATTTATTAAGTATCGGGTATACTTTTATAAATTATGTAAACTATATATCTAGAAGGTGGGAATGCTTACTTATAATTCCCGGAGTACTTTTAATAATTTATGCTTTAAGGAAAGGAAAATAACAATGGTATATGTGTACGATATATTAGTAAATTTTAATGATATGCTTTATGATTTTTATGATTGGAAAACAACAGACGATTTTTATCACGTAAGAAGGTGCCCATTATTTAAGGTGAAAACTAATATTTTAGGAGATTTGACATACAAAAAAGTAAGAATAGCTGAAGAGTTTCTAAGTGTAGTAAAAGATAAAACCCAGGTCTTTACATCCAAAAATGTAGAAACACTAGAGTATTCATTTATAGTAACTGATGGAATAAATAGCCTTATGGTGCTACTTGATAAAAAGGGTTTAGTTATTAAGAAAAGTAAGTTTTTAATTAATGAAGAAGTAGAAATATCTAATATGTCTAAAACAATGAGAATGACAGCTTTATCATATAATGTGATTAATAATAATATCACCAAAAACAAAATGCTAAGAGACGAAAACAGTTTAGTCGACAAAATACTAGAAGAATTAGAAATTATAAAATTAGATGAAGAAAAAATTAATTATTTATATTATGAATGGTTTAATAAAGAAGCAGCAATAAATGCCTACACTTTGCTGGTAAAATCTATAAAAAAAGATTATACAGATAAACATCGTGAATTCTATTCTCTGTTAAATATGTTAACTGTAAAAAAATAGTATATATTAGAAATTTTTGGTTAATCTATAACTAGAGGTGGAATAATGAAGAAAATTTTAGTTATATGTTTAAGTGTGTTCTTATTAGTAGGGTGTAGTCTAAATAAAAATACTCCAACAAAGAAAGTAGAAGAGTTATTTAAAAAATATCAAAATCTAGATAATGCAGTTTTAGACGATTTAGAATTAGTTGTAGAAGGAACAACATTAACAACTGATTATCAAAAAACTACATACACTAATATTATGAAAATGCAGTACTCAGACTTAAAGTATACTATAGAAGACGAAACAGTAAATGGTGATGATGCAACGGTTAAAGCTAAAATTACTGTGTACGATTTCTATAAAGCACAAAAAGATGCTGAAAGTTATAAGAGTACTCATGAAAGTGAATTTTTGACAAATGACTCATACGATAACGACAAATTTATGGATTACAAACTTAAATCTATGCAAAACACTACTGACCGAGTAGAATACACAATAGAAATAAATTTAACTAAAGAAGATGGTAGTTGGAAAGTGTCGCCACTTGACAAAACCACATTAGAAAAAATACATGGAACTTATAATTATGAACAAGAATAAGTTCTTTTTTCTTTATTTAAAACATAAAATTTGCTATGAAAAAGATTATATTATTTGTTATTTTATTAATTCCAATTTTAAAAATTGATGCACTAGAAAGTTACGTTGTAATGGACACTAAAAGTTCTAGAATTTTGTCTTCAAAAAACATGGATGAAAAGATGTTAATTGCAAGTACTACAAAAATAATGACGTCTTTGGTGGCTTTAGAAAACGCAAGCACTACTGACGTACTTTGTGCTGGAAAAGAAGTACTAAGTGTCTACGGTTCAATGATTTATTTAGATATTGGAGAATGCATGACTTTATATGATTTACTGGTTGGACTTAACTTACGAAGTGGTAATGACGCGGCAATGGTAATAGCTACAGAGACTATTGGGTATGATAACTTTATAAAAGAAATGAATATCCTTGCAAATAAGCTAGGAATGACATCTACCAATTTTAAAAATCCGCATGGACTAGATAATGAAACAGAAAATATAAGCACTGCCCATGATTTAGCTCTTCTAATGAGATATGCAACTACAAATAAGACATTTATGGAAATTACAAAATTAAAAAAGTATATGCTTACTTCGAACATTGAAGCTCACATTTGGTATAACAAAAATGAACTATTAAGAAGTTATAAATTTTTAACAGGTGGAAAAATTGGCTATACAGAAAAAGCAGGGTATATGTTTGTTTCAAGTGCAACTAAAGCAGGAGAAAACTTAATAGTAGTAACAATGAAAGAAAAAGATAGATTTAATACTCACAAAAAGTTATATGAAGAATATTTTAAAGAGTATGATAGTTATAAAATATTGAATAAAAAAACATTTAATGTAAAAAGTGAATATTATAAGAGTTACCATTTATATATAAATGAAGACGTGGAAGTAATGCTAAAAAAAGATGAAAGAGACAAGATCAAAATAGATATAGATATTATAAAAAAGAAGAAAGTAAAAGCTAAAATTAATGTAGCCGACCATGAGGCTGTTGAGGAAGCCAGAGAAGCTCACAGAAGCAAGAAACATTATTACTAATTACAATAGACTATTTCAGGAGGAATGACTTATGTTAGTACCAAGTATTTTTTCAAACAACTTTGTAGATGATATATTCGATGATGTATTTCCATTCGGAGCTTACAATGCTCCTGCAGCAGACAACCGTGCTGCCATGAACACTGACGTTAAGGAATTTGACGACAGATATGAACTGGAATTTGAACTTCCAGGCTTTAAGAAAGAAGATATCCAGGCTGAGCTGAAAGACGGATATCTCATCGTCAATGCCAAACACCAGGACAACAAGGACGAAAAAGGCAAAGATGGCAAATATATC
>ERZ827423.2547-NODE-2547-length-14159-cov-3.815301_pt1 | contig 14159 bp, 11 predicted proteins | sample MGYA00519775_ERZ827423 | MGnify/ENA primary metagenome ERZ827423 (study PRJEB31778, sample SAMEA3449296) | human gut metagenome | biome: human gut; feature: human-associated habitat; material: faeces | place: United Kingdom | collected 2010/2012 ...
CCGGCGTTTCAAAGCCGCCGATCATGCGCAGGGTCGTGGTCTTGCCGCAGCCGGACGGGCCGAGCAGCGTCAGAAATTCGTTGTCGTAAATGTCGAGGTTGATGCTGTCGAGAACGGTCTCGCCGTCAAACTGTTTGCTGACGTTGCGGAGTTCAATGACTTTTTTCATGGCTGTGTTTCCCCCTTGTGCACAAAAAACGCCGCTGCAGGTCAGCAGCGGCGCTTGTGAACAAACATATGCCATTGGGCGCGCAGCGGCCGTCCGCGGCCCGTGCGCACCGTTCCCAACAGGATGTTGTGTCTTGAGAGTCTATATAGCAAAGATTACTTTTACTACTCTTATTGACCATTTCACAAGTTTGGATGCTGAAAGCAGCCTGGTTTTAAGTGACCAACTTATAAAACTCGAGCTTTTAACTCAATCAATAAGGCAACAGAAGTTGCCACCGCACGCGGTGCGGTTTGCGGCATTCGACCCGGCTGTCCGTATGGCCTTGGCCGGCGCGCGGGGCGCGGCGGCGGTCGCATCTTGCTTCGGAAAGACTCTAGGCATCATTCCAATTGAGACGACTCATTGTAGCAAGATTTGCACGCCCTGTCAATCACTTTTCGACAAGAATCGCACTTGCCGTCCGTACCTGCACTGAGGGCGGCAGAGCGACTTTGCAAGATGGTTTACATAATTATATTTTACTGCAGGAAAAGATCGTCAAGCAAAAAACGCAGCCACATTTTCGCTGAAAAATCAGTGTCCGCACAGGTGAAACGTTTGTCTGTTCCTTACGGAAAATGATTTACATAATTCCAAGTTCTTCGACATTTTTGTGCGTACGTTATGAAAAGTTGACAAAAACGGATGTGGATATTTGTCATTCTTTTCACTTGAAAGATTCCGGGTGGCGCGCTATCATAACATTAGCGGTATGTTTACACTTTGTTCTTAGCTTGTTCATGAAATTGGTGAAATCATACCATGAAAATTTTGCATCAAACAGGGAGGACGGCGTATGACCCGCGAGGAAGCGCTCGACAAACTGTGCCACAGTTATTCGGGATATTTTGATGTTGTGCGCCACGAGGAACCGAAGGGTTATCTCGTCGCAGAGGCCGGGCTGCACATCCACTCCGAGAAGTATGTGCTGGTCAAGGCCGCCAAGCTCTGGGAAGCGGACAACAACGAATATGTCTACATTTTCTCGGCCCCCGTGCTCACGAAGGAGATCTTCGAGCAGTGCCGCGAGCAGGCGCGTGCCGACGGCATGCAGCGGATCGAGCCGGGCCCGAATCATATGTGCTCTTATATCACGGCGATCTTCTTGTGTGACACCTGTGAGCCGGATGCGCTGCGCGCCCTGCGCCGCACGCGTATTTATAAGAGCTTCAAGCTTGCGTTCCACGGCTGGATGGATTACCACACCGGCGTCGTGGAGCTCAGCACCGGCAAAACGGCTGCCAATGGCAGCGGACGCAGTACAGCACAGTTGTTGAAGACAACACTGTTTAAGAATATGAAAGAAGGGAGTTAATTCAATGAATGCTGCTGTAATTCTGATTGTTGGCATTGTCATTCTCGCCCTGGGCTACGTTTTCTACGGCGGATGGCTGTCCAAACAGTGGGGCATCGACCCGTCCCGCTCGACGCCGGCTCACGAGCTGGAAGACGGCATGGACTACTGCCCTGCAAAGGCCCCTGTTTTGATGGGTCACCACTTCTCCTCCATCGCGGGCGCCGGCCCGATCAACGGCCCGATCCAGGCCGCTGTTTTCGGCTGGGTTCCGGTGCTGCTGTGGGTTCTCATCGGCGGCATCTTCTTCGGTGGTGTGCATGACTACGGCGCGCTGTTTGCCTCTGTCCGCAATGACGGCCAGTCCATCGGCACCGTTGTCGAGACCAGCATCAGCAAGAAGGCCAAGCGCCTGTTCCTCATCTTCTCTTACCTGACCCTGATCCTGGTCGTGGCCGCGTTCGCGTCCATCGTTGCCAACACGTTCAAGGCCACCTATGTGGATGGTGTTGTGGATATGGCGGCTTCCGCGGCCAACGCCACGACGGCGATCATCTCGCTGCTGTTCATCGTCCTGGCCATCTTCTTCGGTTTCTTCGTGTACCGCAGAAATGCGCCGATCGGCGTGTCCACGATCATCGGTGTTGTGGCCATTGCCTTGGTGATGTGGCTTGGCATCAAGTGGCATCCGATCTACCTGAGCTACCAGACCTGGATGATCATCTGCGGCATCTACATTCTGGTCGCTTCCGTCACGCCTGTTTGGATCCTGCTCCAGCCGCGTGACTACCTCAGCTCGTTCCTGCTGTACGCGATGATGATCCTCGCGATCGTCGGTGTCATTGGCTGCCACCCGACGCTGGATATGCCTGCGTTCACCGGCTTCAAAGACACCATCGCCCCGACGGGCAGCTCCCTTGGCTATATGTTCCCGGCTCTGTTCGTCACCATTGCCTGCGGTGCCATCTCCGGCTTCCACTCCCTCGTTGGTTCCGGCACGACGGCCAAGCAGCTCAACAATGAGAAGGACGCACAGCCCATCGCCTACGGCGGCATGCTCATTGAGTGTGTGCTCGCGCTCGTCTCCCTGTGCGCGGTTGCGTACATCTGGCAGGATTACAAAGCCGGCACGACTGTCACCCCGACCGTCGTGTTCGCGACTGGCCTGTCTCAGATGCTCGGCAAGATCTTCGGCTCCGGCGCCGTGTCCGTCACCTACACGCTGATGGTCCTGGCCGTGTCCGTGTTCTGCCTGACCTCTCTGGATACCGCGACCCGTCTGGCTCGCTACATGTTCCAGGAATTCTGGCTCAAGCCCGGTGAGAAGGCCGGCGATCCGACCGTGACCGGCGCTCGCAAGGTCCTCTGCAATCCGTACGTCTCCACCGCGATCACCGTCGTGCTTGGCATTGCCCTTGGCATGACCGGTTACGCAAAGATCTGGCCCCTGTTCGGCGCTGCCAACCAGCTCCTGGCCGGCCTCGGCCTGCTGGCCGTCGCCGCATGGCTCGGCAAGATGGGCAGAAACAACAAGATGTTCTACTTCCCGATGATCTTCATGATCCTCGTGACGCTGACGTCTCTGGTCTTCACCATCAAGTCCCAGATCACTGCGATCATCGCCGGCGGCACCGGCCTTGCATGGTGCTACATCCGCGCGATCTTGGCCATCCTGCTGGTCATCCTTGCCATTGACCTCGTCGTCGAGGGCAGCAAGGCACTCGCAGCGCAGGCCAAGGCGAAGAAGGCCGCCTGATTCGGCTTCCATCGGCCAAAACAGAACAACCCAAACGAAGAGCCCTCTGCCTCGGCAGGGGGCTCTTTTTGCTGTCTATCGTCAAGATGCGGCAGGGAAACGGATAAAGTGTCGCTAGGGAGTTCGAGGGGACAAGGCCCGCCTCGAATGAGATCGGGTCTTTTTTATGACCGGTGAAATCGGTCAAAATAGGTTTATCGCGGCCGTTCGAAAGATGCGGCAGGGAAACGGATAAAGCGTCGCGGGGGAGCTCGAGGGGGCAAGACCCGCCTCGAATGAGATCGGGTCTTTTTTATGACCGGTGAAATCGGTCAAAAAAAAGACCCCGACTTCCGTCAGGGCCAAGACATCCGCTCCGGCGGGGAGGAATCTCTCTGTCTGCCGTGAGCATACCACGCTGCGCCGCGCCGTGCAAGGCACAAATGTTTCCACCCGGCACATTTGCGGTTGCAAACGGCGTGAAAACATGGCATACTGTAAACAACTTTGCGCAGGGAGGTGCAGACCGTGAAACGCAGTGAGGAACGGGAACAGAACATCCGGCGGGTGATCCACACGGCGCAGACGCTGTTCATCGCGGACGGCATCGCCGCGACGCCCATCAGCCGCATCGCCGAGGCGGCCGGCCTGACGCCGACGTCGCTGTACCGCTATTTCCGCAACAAGGACGCGCTCGTGTTTGCCGCCTGGCGCGACGCATTGGCTACGTTTTTTACTGATTTTATGGAGCAGTACAAGCGAGAGTCCGCAGCGTGCACGACGGGGTATGAAAAGTTCGTCGTCTGCATGCACATTTACTTCCGCATTTATGATGACCAGCCGGAGTGGTACGACTACACGCGCGAGATGTTTTCGGCCTATTCCGAGAAGAACACCGGCAGCGACGTCAACAATGTGTTCTGGAAGTACTACGACAAGGAGATCCCCGTCCCGGCGCTCAAGGCCCTGCGCGAAGGCGTGGCCGACGGCTCGATCCGCCCGGATGTGAATATTTACGCGGTGTATCAGTGTCTGCTCAACGCTTATACCGGCACGACGATCTATGAGAACGTGTCCTTCGGCGTTTCTCCGGTCGATGTCGTCCAGTTTACCGGCGAGCTGCTCGTGAGCTATATCAAGAATGAACCAGACGCCTCCGTACTGGCAGGAAAACGTGAAAAGGCGTTAGATATGTAATAAATGATACGGTACGGACGTGCCAATTTGATAAGATGTGAGATGAAGCAGCAAGTTTCTTTTTTTGCGCATATATGTTAGTGACGCTAACATATCATTCCAAAACGGCGGAGGTGTGCAGCACGGATAAAAACAAACGTTCCTATGACTTTACGGTGTGCCTGCCGTTCTGGGATTCGCTGACGGGCTCTCAGCAGCAGATGCTGCGCCTGAATACGATCGTCCGCTCGTACCGCGCGGGGGACGACGTGATCTTTTCCATGCCGGAAAAAAACGGCCTGTTTCTCGTGCTCTCCGGCGGAGTGCGTGTGTTTATTGCGACGGACACCGGCCGCGAGATCACGCTCATGTCGATCGTCAGCGGCGGATGCTGCATGCTCAATACACTCGACAGTGCAGCGCCGGGTGACACGGTCCCCATCCTGCAGGCGACCAGCGACGCCGTGTTTGCCTACATCAACATTGTGGCCCTGCGCCCGCTGTGCGCGGAATCGCCGGTCGTGCAGCAGTTTTTGCAGTGCACGCAGGCGCGCAATGTCCAGACGGTGCTCAATAACATAGAGTATTATTTTTTCCATCCTCTGCGCAGCTGCATCGCCCGCGTCGTGCTCGAAAAGGCCGATGCACACCCCGAGGACGGCTTTGCGCTCATCACCCACGAGGAGATCTCCCACCACCTCGGCACCACGCGCGAGGTCATCAGCAGGGAGCTGGAGGGGATGCGTCAGATGGGCCTTCTGCGCACCGGCCGCGGCAAGATCTATGTGCTCGACCGCCCTGCGCTGGAGGGCATGGCCAACTTGTAGGGCACACTTGACGACCATATATGTCCAAACTGGAAGCTGTCAAAAAGCGAATTTCGCTTTTTGACAGCTTCCTTTTGTACCATTTGACGCATTTTGGCTGAACATTCGGCGAAAAACGGTCAAAATGCACAATCGCAAATCGCCAATTTAGTGACATTCAACGAAACCAAATGGTTATGTTTAATTATCGCCATTTGCGTAACAAATGGTGCAGTAAAGATGGCGAAATGCGCTATATTGATAATTGTCAAACGAAGCTGCTTCTTTTTTTTGGAGGCAAGTGTTAGTGACCATAACAGAAGAAACTCGTGCAGCGGACTGCACAAAAAATACGGAAAACACATCATGAATGGGAGGTACACAGAATGTATTACAGCAGCGGTAACTACGAGGCGTTTGCAACGCCGAAAAAACCCGAAGGCATCGACAACAAGTCGGCATATGTCGTCGGCACCGGCCTGGCCGGTCTGGCGGCGGCCTGCTTCCTGATCCGCGATGCACAGATGCCCGGCGAGCACATCACGCTCTTTGAGCACCTGCCGGTGGCCGGCGGCTCCTGCGACGGCATCTACGATGCGACCAAGGGCTTCATCATGCGCGGCGGCCGTGAGATGGATAACCACTTCGAGTGCATGTGGGATCTGTTCAAGTCCATCCCGTCGATCGTGAACCCGGGCGAGACGGTCTTCTCCGAGTACTACTACCTCAACAAGGAAGACCCGAACTTCTCCCTGTGCCGTGTCACCGAGAAGCAGGGCCAGGACGCCCACACCGACCGTAAGTACGGCCTGACGCCCGGCGCCGCTACCCAGCTGCTGAAGCTGTTCATGGCGACCAACAAGTCCCTCGAGGACAAGAAGATCGATGACGTGTTCGACGATGAGTTCTACGCCACGAACTTCTGGACCTACTGGCAGACCATGTTCGCGTTCGAGAAGTGGCACAGCGCCCTCGAGATGAAGCTCTACCTGCAGCGCTACATCCACCACATCGACGGCCTGCCGGATCTGAGCGCGCTGCGTTTCACCCGCTACAACCAGTATGAGTCCATGATCCTCCCGATGTGCAAATACATTACCGACCACGGCGGAAAGGTCCTCTTCGACACCACGGTCACGAACATCGTCTGCGACTGCACCGATGATAAGAAGGTCGCCAAGAAGATCGAGTACACCCAGGGCGGCGTGGAAAAGGTCATCGAGCTGACCGAGAACGATCTCGTCATCTGCACGAATGGCTGCCAGGGCGATGCGTCCGCTTACGGCGATCAGACGCACGCTCCGGTCATCAAGGTCAAGAACGGCGAAGGCCCGTCCATCGAGATGTGGAAGAAGCTCGCCGCGCAGGATCCGGCGTTCGGCCATCCCGAGAAGTTCTTCAAGGACATCAAGGAGACCAGCTGGGAGTCCTGGACCGTCGACACGGCCAACAAGCAGATCCTCGACGCCATCCAGAAGATCTGCAAGCGCGACCCGCTGTCCGGCAAGGTCGTTACCGGCGGCATCGTCACCTGCCGCGATTCGAGCTGGCTCGTCAGCTGGACCATCAACCGTCAGGGCCAGTTCCAGGAGCAGCCGAAGGATCACTGCCTGATCTGGGTCTACGGCCTCAACTGCTGGGACGACAAGGGCGACTTCATCAAGAAGAACATGTTCGACTGCACCGGCATCGAGCTGGCGGCAGAGTGGCTGTACCACATCGGCATCCCCGAGGATCAGATCATGGATCTGGCCACGAACGAATGCAACACCACGCCGTGCATGATGCCTTACGTCACCACGTTCTTTGAGCCCAGAGCCGAAGGCGACCGCCCGAAGGTCGTGCCCGATGGTTCCGTCAACCTCGCGTTCGTCGGCCAGTTCGCCGATACCCCGCGCGACACCGTGTTCACCACCGAGTACTCCATCCGTACCGCGATGGAAGCGGTCTACACGCTCTGCAATGTCGACCGCGGCGTGCCGGAAGTCTGGGGCAGCGTGTATGATATCCGCGACCTGCTCTACGCGACCAGCAAGCTGCTCGACGGCAAGAAGCCGCTGGAGTTCCTGCTCCCGTCGGTGCTGCCGCTGCTCGACCTCGTCAAGGAGCCGCTGGTCAACAACGTCGTGGTGGATCTGCTCAAGAAGTATAACATCGTCTGACGTACCATCCCGTTAGATGTCGCATCCCCCCTTTGCCCCGGCAGCCTCGGCTGTCGGGGCATTTTGCGCGGCGGGGGAGCTCGAGGGGGCAAGGCATGACAGAAAAAATCCGGCGCCGCTGTTCGCGGCGCCGGATCTTCAATATTTATTTTTCTACGACCGGGAATGTGACCCGAATTTCAAACCCCGCGCCCCAGCCGGACGCGGCGGTGAGCGTGAGGCCCAGATCCTTTGCGACCTCGCGTGCGAGATAGAGCCCCATGCCGGTGGCTTTGTTCTTCTCGTGGCTGGAGTCTCCGGTGAAGCCTTTTTCAAACACGTACGGCAGGTCGCACGCGCGCACGCCCGGCCCGTTGTCGCGGATGGACAGGACGGTCGCCGTGTCTTTGCTTTCCAGGGAAAAGCTCAGCACCGGCTTTTCGAGCGCATACTTCACGCTGTTGCTCACGACCTGCCCGAGCAGGAAGCACAGCCCGCGCCGGTCGGCAAAGACCGTCTCGTCCGTCGGCCGGATCTCGACCCGGAAGCCTTTTTCCTCCAGCAGCGGGCGGTAATCGTCGAGCACCTCGTCGATGCAGCCGCGCAGCGTCAGCCGCTCAAAGCGATAGTCGCGCCGCGCGCCGCGCAGACGGGCGTAGTAGAGCATCTGGTCGATGAACGCCTGCATCCGGTTGCGCACGTAGTCGAGCTTGAAGCCCACGGCCTCCGGCAGCGTGTCGCGCCGGTTGTCGAGCACGAGCGTCAGCAGCGCCAGCGGCGTTTTCACCTCATGTGCCCAGAGCTCCACGTAGTTTTCGTAGTCGTCCATCTGCGCCTGTAACTGCGCGATGGCCTGCTGCTGCGCGCGCAGCGTCTCGCCGAGCAGGTGCACGCTCTGCGCCTCGTTTGCCGAGAGCAGGCGGCACAGCGCCCGTTCGTGCGCGGCGTCCGGCGCGGTCAGAAAGGCCGTGAAGGCCCGCTCCCGCTTTTTCGAGCGCGCGCAGAGCACCGCGCACACGCCGGCGAACAGAAACACCGTCGCCAGCACGATCACGGCCGTCATGGCGGCGAAGGCCCGCGCGTCCACCAGCCAGAGCAGCAGCGCGGCGAGCGCGTCCACCCCCAGCAGCAGACCCAGCCACGGCAGGTACTGCCGCAGGTAGCTTCCGTTACGCTTCATGCGCCACCTCCAGCCGGTAGCCGACGCTGCGCACGGACACGAGCTGCTGGCACATGCCGAGGGACGCCATCGTCTTTTTCAGCCGCGTGAGGTTGACCTGCAGCGCGTTTTCGTCGATGAACTCCGTCGTGCCCCAGAGCGCGCGGCTCAGCTCGTCTTTCGTGGCGGTCTGCCCGCCGTGTGCCAGCAGCGTCTCGAGCAGCTTGCCCTGATTCGGCGGCAGGACGACGGACTGATTGTGAATGTAGAGCGTGTAGGTCTGCCGGTCGAGCAGAAAGTCCGCCCCCTCGAGCAGGTTCGGCCGCCCCTCGTAGCGCTTGAGCACGTTGCCGATGCGCGCGAGCAGCCGCTCCTTCCGATAGGGCTTGGTGAGGTATTCGTCCGCGCCGAGCTCGAGCGCGTGCACCTCGTCGCGCAGCTGGTCGCGCGAGGTCAGCACGAGCACGGGCAGGGCGCTGCGCCGCTTGAGATCGCGGCAGATTTGAAATCCGCTCACCTCCGGCAGATTCAGATCCAGCAGCACCAGATCGGGGGCGAGTGCGAGCAGCTGCCCGGTCACGTCCGCAAAGTCCGTGACCTCCGTGACGGCGTAGCCCGCCCGGCGCAGCATATCCGCCAGCTCCTCGCGCATGAGCGCCTCGTCCTCCACGACAGCGATGTGCTTCATCGCGCCGCCCCCTTTCCGTATGCGTTATTCTTCGCGTTCCGGCGCCATCAGCCCCAGCAGATACCGGCTGCTGGACCGCTTGACGGCCGCCATGTACAGCCATTCTACCACACACAGCAGCAAAATCATAGCACCGGCGGCGATCATCATTTCCGTCATGCCGCTCTGCGCGCTGCCGGAGAGAATGCCGGAAAAGAGCGCGCGCACGCCAAACAGGCTGCTGACTGCCGCCACGCCGACCGGCAGACCAAAATACCAGTTGATCTGCGCCTTTGCCGCGCGGCAGAGCGTGTCGTGCTCCGCACCGAGACGCACGAGCGTCCGGTAGCGGCGCGCGGCCTTCTGCTGGCCCATGAGAAACTGCACGCCGATGATGGTGTTGGCCACGACGAGGAAGATGATGGCGAGGTAGATGGTCAGGTAGCTCGCCGCGACGATGTAAAACAGCTCGCGGCCGAGATTTTGCAGGTAGCTCTCGTATTTCAGGCCGAGCGGATCGAGCAGCGCGTTCATGTCCGCGATGGCGTTCATGAGGCTCTTGCCCTCCGTCATGGACGGGGCAAGCACGCCGTCGAGGTAGACGTCATAGTCGCCCTGCGTGTAGTGGTCGAACACCGCGTCCGGCACGATGAGCGCAAACGACATCGTGATCGACCGGTCGGTCACGACGCTCACCGACTGCACCTGCCCACAGAGCGTGAACGGTGCGCCGTCGATCGTGATGGACGAGCCCTCTGCGATCAGGCGGTTGATCAGCGCCGTGCGGCTGGCCAGGGAGACCTCGCTGTCGCAGTAGACGGCGGCCTCGTTGTCCGCGAGCGTCAGCTCCGGCAGACCGGCGGTCGTCAGCAGGCGGTTGTAGCTGCTGAGCGCGATGAGGTACGGGTAGCCCACGGCCTCCAGCGTGTATTGCAGCTGCTGCTGCTCGTCGGAGACGGGCATGGCATCGATGGAGCGTTGCAAGGCGGGGAATTTCACGGTGTTTTGGTAGTCAGTGCTCGTGCGCACGCGGCCGATGCGCATCTCAAAGAGGTCGGAAAATGCGCTGTCGAGCCCGTGCGCCGTCAGCGTTTCGCGCACGGTGTCGGCGCTTTTGCTGTCAGTGGGGAAGGTGTAGTCGAGCGTGTGCGTCTCGGCGCGGGACGTGCGCGCGGTCGCTACGCCTGCACCGAAGCAGCACAGCGCCGCCAGAATCAGCAGCGAGCAGATCGCCAGCGCGCCGGAGCGGTGGATGACCGTCTCCTCGACCTGACGGAAGTTGAACACCCGCAGCCTGCCCGCGCGGTCTCCGCGCCGGGCCAGCCGGTCGATGATGACGCGCAGCCCGTAAAACAGCAGCAGCGTGCCCGCCACGCCGAGCGCGATCGTGCCCGCCATATAGCGCAGGCCGCTCCACGCATACCCGAGGATGGCAAACGTGTACGCTCCGGCGAGCAGCGCCGTGCCCAGCACGAGCGCCGCAGCGTAGACAGCGGCGGGGCGCTGCTTTTTCGTGCCCTCGGGTGTCTCCGTGAGCAGCGCGCCGATCTCCTCGCGCACGATCTTCCCGCTGAGGATGAGCGAGGCCAGCAGCTTGATCGCAAGAAAGCCCACGGCCGTCCACCCGATGGCGGACAGGGAGAGCGTGAATTGGTGCCCCACGATGCCGAGGCCGACGAGCCGCGCCGTGACGAGGCTGATGACCTCTGAGATCAGCAGCGCCGCCGGCAGGCCGATGGCCAGCGCGATGAGGCTGGAGCGCAGATCCTCCGCCAGCAGCATGCCGAAGAGCTTGCGCCGCTGCATGCCCAGCATGAGGTACACGCCGAATTCGTGCCGCCGCCGTGCGAGCTGAAAGCGGTTGGCGTAGTATACGAGGAAAAACAAAATGAACAGCGTCAGCCCGTACAGCACCGGGACGAGCGACAGCAGCCGGTCTACGGCGCTGCTCTCCATGCGCTGCAGAAACATCATCACGTCCTGATGCGACAGGGAGAGGATGATGTAAAACGCGATGATCGAGATGACCAGCGATGTGAAAAACAGCCCGTTTTCCCGGCGGCTGCGGCGGCTGTTGCGCGCAACAAGCTCAGAGAACATTCGCACTCCCCCCTCCCAGCTGCGCCATGACGGCCAGGATGCGCCCATAGAACTCCTGCTGTGTCTCGTCCGGCACGTCGCGCCGCAGCTCGTGGAAGAGCACGCCGTCCTGAATGAAGAGAATACGCTTGCAGTAGCTCGCCGCGTTGCAGTCGTGCGTGACCATGAGGATGGTCGTGCCGGCGTCCGCGTTCAGGCCGGAGAGCTTTTCCATGAGCGAGCGCGCGTTTTTCGAGTCGAGCGCGCCGGTCGGCTCGTCGGCCAGCACGATCTCGGGGCCGAGGATGAGCGCGCGCGCCGCCGCGATGCGCTGCTTTTGCCCGCCGGACATCTGCGCCGGGAACTTGTCGAGCACGTCCGTCACTTCCAGATAGTCTGCGAGCTTTGTCAGCCGCTCGCGGCTCTCGCCCTCGGACACGCCGTGCAGCGCCAGCGGCAGGAGAATGTTCTCCCGACCGGTGAGGTTGTCGATGAGCTCAAAGCTCTGAAACAGGTAGCCGATCTCCTTGCCGCGGTAGTCGGCGAGCGCCTTGCCGTGCAGCGTCGTGATGCACTTGTCGTGCAGGGCGACGGCGCCGCCGGTCGGTGCGATGACGGTCGCAATGCAGTTGAGCAGCGTCGATTTGCCCGAGCCGCTGCTGCCCATGATGCCGAGAAACTCGCCCGGCATGACCTGAAACGAGATGCCGTCGAGCGCGCGGGTCAGATTCTGCTCCTTGCCGTAATATTTTTTCAGGGCTGCAATTTCGAGAATGGGTTCCATTGCATGTACCTCCTTTGCTTTCTGCTGCCATGGTACAACACCCGGCGCACAAAATCCACTTACAGTGCCTGAAAGAATCTTGCAAAAGCGCGCGGATGCGCAAATGCCGCAGGCGGCTGCCTGCGGCATTTGCGCTTTTTATTCGGAATGTTACAGCGTGTTTTCTCCGGTCTCAAGGCCGATGACCTCGTCCACCGGGAGCGAGAGGATGATGCCGTGCGCGTCTGTGCGCAGGCCGCAGGCGTCGCTGATGGCGTTCATGACGGCGGCCTTTTTCTCGCGCGGCGTGACGATGACGACGAACTCCTCTTCCTCCTGCATGGAGATGCCGAGCTTCTGGCTGATGCGTTTGGAGTTCTGCCGCCGGCCTTTGAGGATCGTTCCGCCCATGGCGCCGGCGCTTCTGGCCGCGTCGATCGCGTCGCTGCTGTAGCCGTTGCTGAGCGCGACCCAGATGGCGGTGTAACCGGCGCTGGTTTGCATATCGGACATATCGCTATCCACCCTTTCTTCGATCTTCTGTTCTATCGTCTCGCGCATCTGATCGTTCAGGAGCTGCAGCATCGGCCGCTGCAGCCCCGTGATCGGGATCGTCAGCACGATGCCGCCGCCGCGTTTGTGCAGCGGGATGCGCTGCTGCAGCGCGTCGAGCAGGTCGCGCACATCGTACACGCTGCCCCAGACCTCGGGCACGCCGCGGTCGACGTTCAGCAGGAGTCGAGCTGGGTGAACGCCACCTCGTCGAGCATCTCCGACGGCGCGGTGCCGTGCCCCTGGCACTGATAATAGATCGGGATGCGGAAATTCTGAAACGTCTGTTCGAGCTTGCGGCGGTATTCATGATTCGTAATGATGAGCACCATGCGCGGTGCGAGTCGGTTTTCGGCATGTATCATATCTCTTCGTCCTCCAGGTCGATGACGCCGTCATCGGACAGCAGGTCAACTTTGTTTTGTGCCACGGCTTTGGATCTATGTACATAAAGAACGCCCATGATCTGGATCGCCACCGGCGGGGCGAGCGCGACGAGCGCTACGACGCCGAAGGCGTCCGTGACGACGTTGCCGCCGAGCGCGGTGCACGCGCCCATGGCCAGCGGCAGCAGGAAGGTGGAGGTCATGGGCCCGCTTGCGACGCCGCCGGAGTCGAAGGCGATGCCCACGAACACGGACGGCACGAACCGCGCGAGGATGAGCGCGAGCGCGTAGCCGGGCACGAGGATCCAGTAGATGCTGATGCCGGTCAGCACACGCACCATGGACAGCATCACCGCGCAGGCGACGCCGATGGACAGCGCCGTGTTCATCATGCTCTGTGACACGGTGCCGCCGGTGACGTCCTCGACCTGCTTGTTGAGCACCTGCACGGCGGGCTCGGCCTTGACGATGTAGTAGCCGATGAGCGCGCCGATCGGGATGAGCACCCAGCGGTACGCGCTGCCGGCCAGACCCGAACCGAGCAGGTTGCCCACGGGCGTGAAGCCGACGTTCACACCGGTCAGAAACAGGATCAGGCCGATGACCGTGTACAGAAAGCCGACGCCCGTACGCAGCAGCTGCCGCCGCCGGTAGCAGCGCGTCAGCAGCTGAAACAGCACGAACACCGCCACGATCGGCAGGATGCTCAGCAGCACTTCCTCGGCATAGCCCGGGAAGCCGAGCGCGAACTGCCGCGCCACGTCGCGCGTCGTCACGACCGGCGCGATCTCTACGGCGGAGTAGGCCGCGTCCGTCGGGTGGTAGAAGATGCCGAGCAGCAGCACCATCAGAATCGGCCCGACGCTGCACAGCGCGACGAGACCGAAGCTGTCGTCGTCGTGTCCCTGCGTGCTGCGGATGGCTGACACGCCGACGCCCAGCGCCATGATAAACGGCACGGTGATGGGCCCGGTCGTGACGCCGCCGGCGTCGAACGCGACGGCGAGAAATTCCTTCGGGGAAAACAGCGTCAGCACAAACAGCAGCGCATACGCGGCCAGCAGACATTTTGCCAGCGAGACGCGAAACAAAATGCGCAGCACGGCCAGCGCCAGAAAGACGCCCACGCCGACGGCGACCGTCCAGATGAGCACATTGTTCGGGATCGACGCGACCTGGTTTGACAGCAC
>ERZ827423.2551-NODE-2551-length-14149-cov-4.394707_pt1 | contig 14149 bp, 10 predicted proteins | sample MGYA00519775_ERZ827423 | MGnify/ENA primary metagenome ERZ827423 (study PRJEB31778, sample SAMEA3449296) | human gut metagenome | biome: human gut; feature: human-associated habitat; material: faeces | place: United Kingdom | collected 2010/2012 ...
TCGCCGGGGCGGCCTGGGCCACGGTGCTGGCCCAGCTGCTCTCCGTGGCGCTGTGCCTGCTCTATCTGGCCCGGCGCTATCCCCAGCTCCTGTTCCGCCGGGAGGACCGGCGGCTGGACCGGGGCCTGCTCCGCCGGACGGTGAGCTATGGGGCGGTGTCCGCCCTGCACCAGTCCAGCCTCTACATCGGCAAGCTGCTGGTCCAGGGGGCGGTGAACTCCATGGGGACCCCTATGATCTCCGCCTACACCGCCACTACCCGCATCGAGGGCTTCGCCAACTCCTTCGGGGACAGCGGGGCCCAGGCCGTCTCTGTCTTCACCGCCCAGAATACCGGGGCCGGGGAGGAACGGCGGGTACGGGAGGGGTTCCGTACCAGCTTTCTCATGATGCTGGCCCTGGGCGCAGTGATGTCTGTGCTGCTGTACGCTGCCGCCCCCGCCGCCATCGCCCTGCTGGCGGGGGAGACCTCCTCCTTCACCCAGACCAATGGCGTGGCTTACCTGCGGATGGTGGGGTGCTTTTACATCCTCTGCTTCCTGGGAAACACCTTCGTGGGCTACTTCCGGGGCCGGGGACAGGTGACCGTCCCCGTCTACGGCACTATCATCCAGATCTCCGCCCGGGTCATCCTCTCCTACGCCCTGATACGCCCCATGGGCCTGTCCGGCGTGGCCCTGGCCACCGGCCTGGGCTGGGTGCTGGTGGTGAGCTTCCACTCCCTCATGTATTGGCGCACCCGGAACCGCTGATCCCTCCGGCACAGTACCAAAGGGGGAAGCGGCCTCCTGGACTGTGCCTTTTTCAGGAACGTGGCTTCTCCGCTTTTTGGACAGAAAGGCCGCCCGGCTCACGCCGGGCGGCCTTTCTGTCTTCTTATTCTCCGTAATAGGCCTTCAGGTACATCTCCTTGATCTCACTCATCAGGGGGTAGCGGGGGTTGGCGCCGGTACACTGGTCGTCGAATGCCTGCTCCACCATCTCATCCAGGTGGTCCAGGAAATACGTCTCGTCCACGCCGTAGTCCCGGATGGTGGCCTTGATGCCCACCCGCGCCTTCAGCTCCTCGATGGCGGCACACAGGTTATCCAGCTTCTCCTGGTCGTTCCCGCCCCGGATACCCAGGGCGTCCGCCACCTGGGCATAGCGCTCCAGGGTGTGGGGGTGGTCATACTGGGGGAAGGTGCCCATCTTGGCCGGGACCTGAGCGGCGTTGAACCGGAGCACGTGGCAGATCATCAGCGCGTTGGCCACGCCGTGCGGCAGATGGTGATACGCGCCGAGCTTGTGCGCCATCGAGTGGCAGACGCCGAGGAATGCGTTGGCAAACGCCATGCCCGCCATGCAGGATGCGTCCGCCATCTTCTGGCGCGCCTCCGGGTCGGCCGCGCCGTATTCATAGGCGCGGGGCAGGTAATCAAACACGTTCTTCATCGACTTGAGCGCCAGGCCGTCAGTATAATCCGTCGCCATCATCGAGGCGTAGGCTTCCAGCCCGTGGGTCAGCACGTCCACGCCGGAGGCGGAGGTCAGGCCGCGCGGCTGGTTCATCATGTTGTCCGCATCGACAATCGCCATGTTCGGCAGCAGCTCGTAATCGGCCAGCGGGTATTTCGTGCCCGTGCGGTCGTCGGTGATGACGGCGAACGGCGTCACCTCCGAGCCCGTGCCGGAAGAGGTCGGAATCGCGACGAAATACGCCTTTTCGCCCATCTTCGGGAAGGTGTAGACGCGCTTGCGGATATCCATGAAGCGCATCGCCATATCCAGGAAATCCACTTCCGGATGCTCGTACATCACCCACATGATCTTGCCCGCGTCCATCGCGGAGCCGCCGCCCAGCGCGATGATGCAGTCCGGCTCAAACAGGCGCATCGCCTGCGCGCCCTTGAGCGCGGAGGAGAGGTTCGGATCCGGCGCAACGTCGTAGAAGCAGGTGTGCTGAATCCCGAGCTGATCGAGCTTTTCCTCGATCGGGGCGACATAGCCGTTCTTGTAGAGGAACGTATCGGTGACGATGAAGCATTTCTTCTTACCCATCACCGTGCCCAGCTCGTCGAGCGCCACCGGCATGCAGCCCTTCTTGAAATACACCTTCTGCGGCGCGCGGAACCAGAGCATGTTCTCTCTCCTCTCGGCAACGGTCTTGACATTGAGCAGGTGCTTCACGCCGACGTTTTCGGAGACGGAGTTGCCGCCCCACGAGCCGCAGCCCAGCGTCAGCGACGGCGCCATCTTGAAGTTATACAGGTCGCCGATGCCGCCAAAGCTGCTCGGTGTGTTGATGACGATGCGGCAGGCCTCCATGCGCTCGGCGTGCTTCATGATCTTTTCCTTCTGCGCCGGATGGATGTACAGGGACGCGGTATGGCCGTGGCCGCCGTCGCAGACGAGCTTTTCGGCCTTGTCGAGCGCCTCGTCAAAGTCCTTCGCGTGGTACATCGCCAGCACCGGGGAGAGCTTCTCGTGCGCAAACTCTTCGGAAAGCTCGACGCTCTCGACCTCGCCGATGAGGATTTTCGTCTCCTCCGGCACATCCACGCCCGCCAGCGCCGCGATGGTGTGCGCGCTCTGGCCGACGATCTTCGCGTTCAACGCGCCGTTGATCAAAATTGTGTGGCGCACCTGATCCAGTTCGTCCCCCTTGAGGAAGTAGCAGCCGCGGCGCGCAAACTCCGCGCGCACCTCGTCGTAAACGCTGTCCAGCACCGTCACGCTCTGCTCGGAGGCGCAGATCATGCCGTTGTCAAATGTCTTGGAATGGATGATCGAGCTGACGGCCAGCTTGATATCCGCCGTCTCGTCGATGATGACCGGGGTGTTGCCCGCGCCGACGCCCAGCGCCGGTTTGCCGGAGGAATACGCCGCGTGCACCATGCCGGGGCCGCCGGTGGCGAGGATGATATCCGCCTCGTGCATCAGTTCGCCCGTCAGCTCCAGACTCGGGAATTCGATGCAGCCGATGATGCCCTCCGGCGCGCCCGCCTTGACCGCCGCCTCATAGACGATGCGCGCGGCCTCCGCCGTGCACTTCTTGGCGCGCGGGTGCGGGCTGATGAGGATGGCGTTGCGCGTCTTGAGGCACAGCAGCGCCTTGAAAATCGCCGTGGAGGTCGGGTTCGTGGTCGGAATGACCGCCGCGACAAGGCCGATCGGCTCCGCAATCTTCTTGATGCCGAACGCCGGGTCTTCCTCCAGCACGCCGACCGTCTTGGTGTTGCGATAGGCATGATAGATATACTCGCTGGCGTAGTGGTTCTTAATCACCTTGTCTTCCATCACGCCCATGCCGGTCTCCTCGACCGCCATTTTGGCCAGCGGAATACGCGCCTTGTTGGCCGCCATCGCCGCCTCGAAGAAGATGTGATCCACCTGTTCCTGCGTGAATTTCGCAAATTCCCGCTGTGCCTTGCGCATGAGGGTCATGCGCTCCTGAAGCGCTTCCACGGAATCAATCGGTCTGAATGTCTGCATATCGTTCATCCTCCTGACGGGTCGGGTTGATTGGCCTGTCCTTGTTATTTCCTTGACGATGTGCATTATACGCGCTTCATGCGCATTTGTCAAACTTTAGACAATTTCCGTTTCAACAAGGTTCTTGCATCCGTTTTGTGAATCCTGTCCGATTCCCGCTTTCCCCGCGCGCTGACCAGCCGTTTTCCCAGTCATACATAAGAAAGCACGTGCCGCGTTTTGTGCTGTTTTTCACAAATCTTTCGCCTAAAAAAACAAATTGAGACCGTTTTCCCCTCCGACAAATTCCGCAATGCGTCAAATTCCTGCTTACCGGATCGAATTTGCGCCACTTTCCATCCATTGAAAAAAGAGAGCCTGCTTTCGTTTTCAGGCTCTCTTTGTGATTTTTTTATTTTCTGTACTTCTTTACAACGTCCAGCACCGCGTCCGCGACGTATTCCGCGTTCTTCACGCCCAGCGTCGAATACAGCGGCAGACTGATCTCGCTCTCCGAGAACGCATATGCCTTCGGGAAATCCTCCGGCTTGTAGCCAAAGCGCTTTGCGTAGGCGCTCATCGTGTGCAGCGCGATGAAATGCACGCTCACGCCGACGTTGCGCGCCTTCAACTCCTCGATGAACTGATCGCGGGAGATCGTCAGGCGCTCCGGCACGATGCGCAGCACATACAGATGGCGGCTGTGGTGGCAGTAATCCGGCGTCTTTTGCAGGCGCAGCTCCGGCACATCCGCAAACGCCCGCTCGTAAACGTCCACCGCCTCGAAGCGGCGGCGCTGCATATCCGGCATGCGGCCAAGCTGGGTCAGCGCCAGCGCGGCCTGAATGTCGAACATGTTGTATTTGTAGCCCGGCTCCTCGATGTCGTAGCGCCAGGAGCCTTCCTTGCCGTAGCGGTTCCACGCGCCCGCGCTCATGCCGTGGCAGGAGAGCACCTGCGCCCTGGCGGCGATTTCGTCGTCGTCCGTCACCAGCGCGCCGCCCTCGCCGCAGGCCAGATTTTTGGTTGCGTAGAAGGAATAGCTCACCGTGCCGCGCGGATGATGGCCGATCAATTCGCCGTTGTAGCGGGTTTCAACCGCGTGCGCCGCATCCTCGCTGAGGAACAGGTTGTGCGCGTCGCAGATTTGGCCGATTGCGCCCAGATCCGCCGCGAGGCCGGAATAATGCACCGGCACCACCGCGCGCGTCCGGTTCGTGACCTTCTTTTCGATTTCGGCGGGGTCGATGAGCCCCGTATCCGGGTCGATATCCGCAAACACCGGCGTCGCGCCGACGTGCAGAATCGTGTTCGCCGTGGAGGCAAACGTCAGCGGCGTGGTAATCACCTCGTCGCCGGGGCCGATCCCCTGCGTCAGCAGCGCCAGATGCAGCGCCGCCGTGCAGGAATTGACCGCGATACAGTGCTTCGCGCCGACATATTCCGCAAACTTCTTCTGAAACTCCATCGTGCGCGGGCCCTTCGCCCACCAGCCGGAACGGATTACATCCGCATCCGCCTGCACCTCGGCCTCGGAAATATCCGGCAGACAAAAGGCCATCCAGTCCGGCCTCACGCTAAATTCGCTCATGCTGTTCCTCCTGCTCCCATTCGGGCTTCGTTTATGCTAAAGGATTGTTTTTTATGGGGCACACCGTTCTTCCCTGAAATTATAGCACAGTCGCCCCCATTCATCAAGGGACGGTTGCGCGCGGGCGCACGCGATGCTATAATCATGGAAGGAAATACGCACATTCATTGACGCAGAGGGGAGCGTACCGCCATGAGCATGAAACATTATCTTGCCGCCCGAAAAGAGGGGCTCAAGCAGCAGCACGCCGCACAGGCGCGCGGGCAGGATCCGTATCTGCCGGTGCTGTCCGAGCTTGTGCCCACCCTCAACAAGCTGACGCAGGTGCCGCTCGGGCTGGTGCAGATCGCGCTGGATCAAATCGAGGGCACGGCGACGAAGGGGCGCACGACGGCATTTTCGCGCGGCTTCATGCCGCTGCTCGAGCCGGATTCCGAGTTCGCCTCCAAGTGGAGCGTGCTCTACGACGGCATTGTGGAGGACGGCCTGCGCCAGCCCATCGTCGCGCTGGAATACTATAACCGCTTTTACATCGTGGAGGGCAACAAGCGCGTGAGCGTCATGCGTCGGCTCGATGCGGTGAGCATCGAGGCAGATGTCACCCGCGTCCTGCCGGAGCCGGAGGACAGCGAGCGCTACCGCGTCTATCAGGAATTTTTGAGCTTCTACGCCGATACGAAGATCAATTTCATCACCTTCACCCGCGAGGGCAGCTATGAAAAGCTCTATAAACTGATGGGCAAAACGCCGGGCAAGAAGTGGTCGCCGGAGGATCTGTTTGATTTTCAGTCCTGCTTCTACCGCTTCCAGCAGGCATACAGCGCCAAGGCCGAGGGCAGCGCGCCGATGCCCGCCTGCGACGCGCTGCTGATCTATCTGGAGGTTTTCGGCTACGAGGACAGCGTGGAGAAAACGCCCGCCGAGTTCGGGCAGGAGATCGAGCGGATCTGGTCTGAATTTGTCGTCGCCGCGGCCAACAAGCCCGCCGCGCTGCTCTCCCAGCCGACGGAGGCCAAGCCGGGCTTTCTGCAATCCGTCTGGCACAAGCCGCCGCAGACGGTGCGCTGCGCGTTCCTCTACAACCGCTCGCCGCAGGATTCCGGCTGGTCGTATTGGCACGAGCTGGGGCGCAAGGCGCTTGAGGATACCTTCGGTTCCCGCGTGGAAACTGTCTGCCGCGAATGCGTCGCGCAGGAGGACGCGCAGGAGGTCATCGAACGCTTCATCGAGGACGGCTACGACGTGATTTTCGCCGCCTCCCCCGTCTTTTTGGACGCCTGCATCCGTCAGTGTGCCATCCACCCGAACGCCAAAATCCTCAACTGCTCGCTGCTGGCCAGCTACCACAATGTCCGCAGCTACTATCTGCGCGTGTACGAGGCCAAATTTGTCTTGGGCGCGATTGCCGCCGCCCTGTCGGAAAGCGACGAAATCGGCTACATCGCGGATTACCCCATCTACGGCACGCCCACGTCGATCAATGCCTTCGCCCTCGGCGCGCAGATGGTCAACCCGCGCGCCCAAATCGTGCTGGAATGGTCCACCCTGCCCGGCCACAGCCCGGAGGCGGCGCTGGCCGCGCGCGGCGTGCACATCATCTCCAGCCGCGACATCAGCGCGCCGCATCTGGAATCGCGCGCGTTCGGCCTGTATCACGAGCAGGACGGCGTGATCGCCAACCTCGCCATGCCGATTTGGAACTGGGGCAAGCTGTACGAGGGCATTGTCCGCAGCATCCTGACCGGCGCGTGGAGCGACGAGGGCGAGCACAACGCCGACCGCGCCATGAATTACTACATGGGCATGTCCACCGACGCGATTGACATCATCTGCTCCCAACGCCTGCCCGCGCGCACGCGGCGGCTGGTCGATCTGCTGCACGAGCGCATCCGCGCCGGCGCGTTCCTGCCGTTCGTCGGGCCGATTGTCGATCAGGCCGGTCAGGTTCACGTCGCGGCCGACGTGGCGCTGACCCCGCAGGAGATCATCCTGATGGATTACCTCGCCGGAAATGTCATCGGCCGGATTCCCTCGGTGGACGAGCTGAACGACGTCGCCAAGGGGCTGGTTTCGCTGCAAGGCATCCGTGCCGCCACAAAGGAGTGAGCCGATGAAGATTCTTCTGCTCGCCGATCAGGCGGAACCGACGCTCTGGGAGCATCTGGACAGGCGCAAGCTCGAAGGCGTGGAGCTGGTGCTGGCCTGCGGCGATCTGCCCGCCAGCTATCTCTCCTTCCTCACCTGCTTCACCGCCGCGCCCATCCTCTATATCCGCGGCAACCACGACGACCAATACGCCCAAAACCCGCCGGAGGGCTGCCTGTGCATCGAGGATCAGGTCGTGACCGTCGGCGGCCTGCGCATCCTCGGCCTCGGCGGCTCGATGCGCTATAACTGCGGTGTGAACCAGTATACTGAAAAGCAGATGCGCCAGCGCGTTCAAAAGCTCCGCTTCAAAATCTGGCGCAGCGGCGGCATTGATATCCTGATGACCCATTCCCCCGCGCGCAACCTCGGCGACGACACCGATCTGGCGCACACCGGATTCAAAACCTTTCTGGATGTGATGGAAAAGTACCGCCCGCGCTACATGGTGCACGGCCACGTCCACCAAAACTATCAATACAATTTCAAGCGCGTCCGCCATCACGGCGACACCACCGTCATCAATGCGTTCGGCTACTATCTGCTGGATGTGCCCGTAACCGAACATTCGTGAATTGACCCGTTTGAATTTTCGTTTTTTTCTTGCTTTTTGGCGCCATCGCTTCTATAATATGGAGGATATGCGCGGCGGTCTGTCGCGCGTAAACTTCATATTTACAAAGGAGATATCGCCATGCAGAACCAAGGTATCCGCGATGCCCGCTCGCTGGGCACCCCGAAGTTGCTCGTTCTGGGCCTCCAGCACATGTTCGCCATGTTCGGCGCGACGGTGCTCGTGCCCGCGCTGACTGGCCTTTCCGTTTCCGCGACGCTGCTGTTCGCAGGTTTGGGCACACTGTTCTTCCATTTCGTCACGAAGGGCAAGGTTCCGGCCTTCCTGGGCAGCTCGTTCGCGTATCTGGCCGGCTATGCCGCCATCGCGCCGAACGGCGAAGCCGCGCTTCTCCCCTACGCCTGCGTGGGCGTCGCCGCTTCCGGCCTGCTGTATCTGATTCTCGCAGCGCTGGTGCGCGGCTTCGGCGCGAACCGCGTCATGCGGTTCTTCCCGCCGGTCGTCACCGGCCCGATCATCATCTGCATCGGCATGACGCTGGCCAACTCCGCCATCAACAACTGCACCGGCAGTTGGGATATCGCGCTGGTCGCCATCCTCACGGTGGTCATCTTCAACATCTGGGGCAAGGGCATGCTGCGCATCATCCCGATTCTGCTGGGCGTGCTCGTCTCCTATGTCTACGCCGCCGTCACCGGCCGCGTGGATTTCTCCGGCGTGGCCAGCGCCGCGTGGATCGGCCTGCCGGTGAAGATGGAAAACACCGTCTTCTCCCTCATCGGCAACTGCGACGCGAACCTGCTCGTCACCGCCATCATCGCCATCATGCCCATCGCGTTTGCGACCATGATCGAGCACATCGGCGATATCTGCGCGATCTCCTCCACCGTCGGCGCCAACTTCATCGCCGATCCGGGTCTGCACCGCACCCTGCTGGGCGACGGTCTCGCCACGAGCATCGCGTCCCTCTTCGGCGCGCCGGCCAACACCACCTACGGCGAGAACACCGGCGTTCTGGCGCTGACCCGCGTGTATGATCCGCTGGTCATCCGTCTGGCCGCCGTCTACGCGATCATCGCGTCCTTCTGCCCGAAGTTCGCGGCGCTCGTTTCCGCCATGCCGACCGGCACCATCGGCGGCGTCTCCCTGATTCTCTACGGCATGATCTCCGCCATCGGCGTGCGCAACCTCGTTGAGAACCGCGTGGATCTGGCCAAGAGCCGCAACGTCATCGTCGTTTCGCTGATTATCTCGCTGGCGCTGGGCATCACCTTCTCCGCCGCGGGCGCGATCACCTTCCATGTCGGCGAGTTCACGCTGAACTTCTCCGGCCTGGCCGTCGCCGCCATCGTCGGCATTGTGGTCAACGCTATCCTTCCGGGCAAGGATTACAACTTCCAGAACGACTACGAATACGGCAAGACGACCGAGGATCACGGTCAGATGCTGTAAGCCCCGCAAACGCAAACCAGAGTTTGGCTTCAAATGCGAACCAAACTCTGGTTTTTTCTGTTTTTATATTCGCATCAACCGAAAATCCGCGACGCTCCCCTTCGCTGTCCCTTGACAACCGAGCGACTCACGGTTATACTGAATATCAGATGGAGGGAGAATGCCATGGATGATCGTGAAATGCTGCAAACCATTCTGAACGCGGTCAGCGCCGTTACCGTTCAGCTTGATAAGATGGAAGCCCGCCTGACCGCCGTAGACGCCGAGCTGAAGAACATGGGGGATCGTCTTGACGGCCTCGAGGCCGGGCAGGAGGCTCTGCGCCGCGACGTTGCCCGCATCGAGCGGAAAATCGACCGACAGGGCAACGACATCGCCGATACGCTCTATTACATCACGCAAAGCGTGGACGACGAATTGCGCAAAGCCAGATAAAAAACGGCTTGTTTTCACCTCTGCCGAAGTCTGCAAAGCGTCAAGGTTTTGCTCACATGGGCGATTTTACACAATTTTCTATACGTTGAATTGAAAAGAATAACCCGCGCGGCACTTGGCCTGCGCGGGTTATTTTTATGGGCAAAGCCCCGGTTATGCTCAATATTCCGCCAGCGTTCCGACCAGCTCCTGCGCGCGCTGCACCTTCTGCCGGTCGCAATATGCGTCCAGCTCCCGAATGATGCGCGGGCAGGCGAACGGATCGGTGAAGTTCGCCGTGCCGACCATGACGGCCTTCGCACCGCAGAGCATGAACGCCGCCGCATCCTCGCCGGTCTCGATCCCGCCCATGCCGATGATCGGGATATGCACCTTCTTGGCGCTCTGCCAGACCATGCGCAGGGCGACCGGGCGCACCGCAGGGCCGGAAAGGCCGCCCGTGTTGTTTGCCAGCACCATCCTGCGCTTGTTCACATCCACGGCGATGCCCGTCAGCGTGTTAATCATGGAAATCGCGTCCGCACCCGCCTCCTCGGCGGCCAGCGCGTTCTCCGTGATGTCGGATACGTTCGGGGTCAGCTTAACGATCAGCGGCTGCTTAGCCGCCGCCTTGACGGCTTTGGTGATGGCGTATACGCTCTCCGGCTTCACGCCGAAGGCCACGCCGCCCTCGTGCACGTTCGGGCAGGAAATATTCATCTCCAGCAGGTGCACACCTGTGCCCGCCAGCCGCTCGGCCATCTGCACATACTGCTCCACGCTCGTGCCGGTGATGTTGGCGATCACCGCGACGTCTTTGGTCAGCAGCCACGGCAGATCGTTTTCAATGAAGCTCTCCACGCCGGGGTTTTGCAGGCCGACGCTGTTGAGCATGCCGCTCGGCGTTTCCGCGATGCGGGAGGGCGGGTTGCCCGTGCGCGGCAGCAGGCTCAGCCCCTTGACAGAAATGCCGCCAAGCCGGCCGATGTCGTAAAGCTCGTCGTACTCGCGGCCAAAACCGAACGTGCCGCTCGCCGCGATGATCGGGTTTTTGAGCTTCACGCCGCACAGATCGAGAGAAAGATCAGCCACGCAGACACACCTCCTTCGCGTCGAACACCGGGCCGTCCTTGCAGACGCGCTTGTAGCGCCAGCCGCCGTCCGGCTGCATGATTTTCACATTGCAGCCCAGACACGCGCCAATGCCGCAGCCCATCCGCTCCTCCAGCGAGAGCTGGCACGGCACACCGTATGTTTCGCAGAGCGCCTGCACCGCCGCCAGCATCGGCGTGGGGCCGCAGGCCATCACCACGTCGGGCTTGCGCGCGCAAATCGCCGCCTCCAGCGGCTTCGTCACCAGCGCGCGCTCGCCCAGCGAGCCGTCGTCGCTGACCGCCGTGACCGCGCAGGGGGCCTGCGTCATGCCGTAAGCATGCGCCGCCGTGCGGAAGCCGAAGAACGCGCGGCTCTCCGCCGTCGCGAACGCATCCATCGCGCAGCAGATCGGCGCAACGCCCACGCCGCCGCCGACAAAGTAGACGCATTGCGCGCCCTTTCCGTCAAAGCCCGTGCCCAGCGGGCCGAGCACGCGGATCGTCTCCCCCGGCTTGCAGGCGCAGAGCGTCTGCGTGCCCGCGCCCTTGGGCTGAATCGCCAACGTCAGCGTGCCCGCCGCCGCATCCGCCGCCATCAGGCTGATGGGACGGCGCAGCACATGGCCGCTGTCCGGCACGAGGATGTGGATGAATTGCCCGGCCTTCGCCTGCGCCGCGATATCCGGCGCGGAGAGAATGATGCGCACCAGATCCTGCGCCATCGTCTCGCAGGAAAGGACGCGCGCGGCTGTATCCTGCATGTCTGCGCCCTCCTTACTTGATCGCCTTGCCGACCGCCGCGAGGCTGTCGCAAAGATCCTGCTTCATGCGCAGCGCCTCGTCCCGCGCGGCCGCGTCAAACGCCATGCCCTCGCGCTTCTTCCACGCGCAGAGGATCGAGCGGGAAGCGTTGACAATCGCGCCGTTGCCATTCGCGTCGAAGCAGCCCGCGATATCCGTGCCCTTCGCGCCCTGCGCGCCGTAGCCCGGCACGAGGAAGAAGGCATGCGGCATGCGCTCGCGCAGTTCCACGCCCTGCTGCGGATAGGTCGCGCCGACGACCGCGCCGACGGCGGAATAGCCGCTCTCGCCGCGCGTCTCCTCGCCCCATTCTTCCACCAGATCGGCGACCGCCTGATACAGCGTCCGCCCGTCCTCAAAGCGCAGATCCTGAAGCTGGCCGGAGGAAGGGTTACTCGTCTTGACCAGCACGAACACGCCCGTTCCGTTCTCGCGGCATGCGTCGGCAAACGGCTTGACGCCGTCCACGCCGAGGTACGGGTTGATCGTCGCGATGTCCGCGCCGAAGGCCGCCTGCGCGCCGTCCGGCATATCCGTCTTGCCGATGTAGGCGTTGGCGTAGCACGCGGCCGTCGCGCCGATGTCGTTGCGCTTCACGTCCGCCATCACGATCAGCCCCTTCTCCTGCGCGTAGCGGATGGTCTTTTCATAGACCTCCATGCCCGCCGGGCCGTACATTTCATAATACGCCACCTGCACCTTGACCGCCGGAACGACGTCGCAAAGCGCGTCGATCAGGCGCACGTTGTAGGCGTAGACGGCCTTCGCCGCATCCTCAAAGGAATGAATGCCCGACGGCAGCACGTCCTTGACGAAGCTCTCCGGCAGATATTCGATGCGGGTATCCAGCCCCGCGACGGTCGGGTTTTTGAGTTCAGAAATGCGGGCCGCAAGCTTTTCCATGATATTCATTGTTTTTTCTCCTTTATTCAGCCTGATAGGCCGTCTTGCCGCCCACCAGCGTCAGCTCGATTTCACCAAAGTAGCGCTTGCCGTCAAACGGCGTGTTCTTCCCGCGGGAGAGGAAGCGGCTCGCGTCCACCACAATTTCCTTGTCGGGGTCGAAAACCACAACGTCCGCTGCGCAGCCGACGGAAAGCCTGCCGCCCTCAACGCCCAGCAGCGCCGCCGGGCGCACGCTCATCCGCTCGATCAGCTCGGGGAGCGTCATCCTTCCGCTCTTGACCAGCATGCTGTTGCTGATGCAGAAGGCCGTTTCAAACCCGCTGATGCCGCTGGCCGCGATGTGGAACTCGCAGCGCTTCTCGTCCTCATGGTGCGGCGCGTGGTCGGTCGCGATCACGTCGATCGTGCCGTCGCAAAGGCCGTCGATGCAGGCCTGCCTGTCCGCTTCCTCGCGCAGCGGCGGGTTCACGCGGCAGCGGCTGTCGTAGCCGATTACCCATTCGTCCGTCGCGCCGATGTAGTGCGGCGTGGTCTCCGCCGTCACGCGGACGCCGCGCGCCTTCGCCTCGCGCACAAGCTGCACGCCGCCCCGCGTGGAGACATGGCACAGGTGAATCCGCTTGCCCTCCGCCTCCGCAACCAGAATGTCGCGGGCGATCATCACTTCCTCCGCCGCGCGCGTCGTACCCGGCAGGCCGAGCTTGGTGGAGACAAAGCCCTCGTTCATCACGCCGTCGCCGACGAGGTTCTTATCCTCGCTGTGGCTCATAATGAACAGGCCGAAGTGATCGGCGTACTGCATCGCCAGCCGGAACAGGTTCGAATTGGCGACCGGCTGACCGTCGTCGGAAATCGCGATGATGCCGGCTTCCTTCATCCGGCCGACCTCCGCCATCTCCACGCCGGCGAGCCCCTTGGAGACCGCGCCGACCGGGTAAACGTGCACGCCGCTGCCCTGCGTCTCGGCCTTCTCGATGATGTAGCGCGTCACCGCCGCGTTGTCGTTGACCGGCTTGGTGTTGGGCATGCAGCAGACCGCCGTGAAGCCGCCGTGCGCCGCCGCGCGCGTGCCGGTGACGATATCCTCTTTGTATTCCTGGCCGGGGTCGCGCAGATGGCAGTGCATGTCGATGAAGCCCGGCGCGACGACCTTGCCCGCCGCGTCGTAGACCTTCGCCTCCGCGTCGGTCAGGTTCTCGCCTTAGCGGCCCGCGCGTCTTATCGGTTGCTTACTTGGGGCGCTTGGCGCCGTAACGGCTGCGGGCCTGCTTGCGGTTGTCCACCGCAGCGCAGTCGAGCGCCGCGCGGATGACCTTGTAACGGACACCGGGAAGGTCTTTCACACGGCCGCCGCGAATCAACAGCTTTTCCATCAGACATTCTCCCTTCTGGTGAGCATATAGAGCAGCGCCATGCGCACAGCCACGCCGCTTTCAACCTGCTGAGTGATGACCGACTGGCCGCAGTCCGCGACGCTCGAGGCGATTTCCACGCCGCGGTTGAAGGGCGCGGGGTGCAGGATGATGGCGTTCTTCTTCATCCGCTTCACGCGCGCGGCGGTGAGGCCATAGGCCGCGTGATACTGCTCCGTGGTGAAGCGCTGCCACAGCGTTTGCCTCTCCTTCTGGATGCGCAGCATCATCACCACGTCCGAGGTGGAAATCGCCGTGTCCACGGGCTCGTCGATGTACGCGGGCGTGAGGAAATCCGACGGTCCCG
>ERZ827423.2559-NODE-2559-length-14102-cov-13.827081_pt1 | contig 14102 bp, 11 predicted proteins | sample MGYA00519775_ERZ827423 | MGnify/ENA primary metagenome ERZ827423 (study PRJEB31778, sample SAMEA3449296) | human gut metagenome | biome: human gut; feature: human-associated habitat; material: faeces | place: United Kingdom | collected 2010/2012 ...
AGTCGGGGCAGTAGAGCCTGCCGTTGAACTCGGTAAGCTCTCCTTCGGCAGTACCGCAGTGGGCACAGGTACGGAGTTCGGTCATAACAAAAGTCCTCCAAAATATAAAATTAGGCCTCTGGAAATTACCCAGAGGCCTTCACTTACATAGTATATATTTGGAGGAGGGGGAGAAATCGGATTATCAGATGTCGAGGCCCGCATCATAGTAGGAGTATAAGTAGCACATTTTGCACCGAAATATCACAATTGATGTTGCAATTAGTCGGATATGTGCTTATAATTGGCATTGTAAGTACGCGATTATATTCAAATATCGTGCAGGTAGCATTTTTGAAAAATGGTGCGGCCATTTGCTTTTAGGGGGTTGAAATGAAAAATACAAGATCCGATTTTAAAACCCTGCGCATTCTGTTTTGGACTGCTCCGTTTTTTGCGGGACTATACTATGAGGGGCTTTGTGCCATATATTCGGTAGCGCTTCTCCTGTGGCTCGTATTATACGGTAGAAAAAATCCTATTACTTATCGCAGAAACGCCTCGACCGCGGCAGTCGTTGCTCTACTTTCCGGATATATCATTACGCCTTTGTGGGCGGCAGATCACGGCTTATCTTTGTGGGGGATCGCAAAAATCCTTCCGCTGGCGTTGTTTTCTGTATGCTTGATGCAATGCAGTATCCAGCAAAGGAACACCTTGCTCCGTGATCTACCTGTTTTGGGCAGTATTATGGTTCTGGCCTCGTGCATCTTGCGCTACATTCCTGCACTGACAGATTTTTTCATTATCAATGGTCGATTGGGAGGATTCTTCCAATACCCTAATACTTTTGCATCGTTTTTGCTGATGGGAATGGTTGTGGTTTTCTTTGATATGCAGAAGCGTTTGCCCGTGCGGATAGCCGAAATCTTGGTTTTGGCTTTCGGATTTATACAGACAGGAAGCCGTGCGGCGGTTCTTATCGCCGTGCCAGTACTGCTGGTGTGTGCCTTGTGTCAGAAGGACAAAAAACCTACCGCTCTGCTCTTGGGAAGTTTGGCACTTAGTATCGCAGTAGGTATTCTTACGGCAAAGGCCGGAAACAGTTCTGCGACCGACCACTTAACAGAGATGTCTGCTAACGCCAGCACCTTTTTGGGGCGTCTGCTCTATTGGCGTGATGCGCTGCCTGTGTGCTTAAAGCATCCTTTTGGCCTGGGATATTTGGGGTACTATTTCATGCAGGGGAGTTTCCAAAGCGGCGTATACAGTGTGCGGTGGGTACATAATGATTTGCTGCAGATACTGCTGGATGTGGGCTGGATACCGACCGTGTTATGTGTGGTTGTAGCGTGGAAGGCTATTCGGTGTAAATGTCATTCTGCGATGCAGAAAATGGTGCTGGTAGCTTGTCTGGCACACGCCCTGTGTGATTTTGACCTGGAATATATTTTCATGTTCATGATCGTGCTTTTGACGCTGGATTGGGAGGACGGAAAGTCCGCTGAATTGAAAATGGCCGGTGTCGGAGCGGGAGTTGCATCCCTGCTGACCGCGTTTTCTCTCTGGATAGGCATCGCATCGGCTATGACGACACTGCATTTGGATACTGCAGCGGTGCGCATTTATCCGTGGAATACATTTTCGCAGATGCGGTTGTTGACTGAGGACACGGACGCAAATATGCTTGCGGAAAGGAGCGCACGGATTATCCGACAAAATCGTTATTCCGCCGTGGCTTGGAATGCACAGGCGCTTGTTGCATGGCAGCGGGGTGATATTTCTGAGATGGTGTACGCGAAGCGCAAGGCCATATCCTGCAATAAATATGATATTGCCGAATATACAGACTATATTGACAAGCTGTTGGACGGAGCGGATCGGTACGAGAGAGCCGGGCAACATGAAAACGCGCAGCTCTGCATCGAGGAGGCAAAGCAGGTGCCGCAATATCTGTCGGATACGCGGGGTGAAACCAGTGCTCTCGCCTGGAAGATCGCGGATGTACCACAGTTGGAGCTGCCGCAGGAATACATAAGTAAACTGGCAGTACTGAAAGGATGAGGGGGTGGACAACAATGAAAAGACTGAAACAAGTGATTTGCGGACTGTTGGCGTGCCTGATGCTGGCCGACCCTGTCAGCATGTGCAGCACTGCATATGCCGAAGAAAATGAGCCTGCTGAGCCGGAAGCCATTCTGCAGATGGCACCGGTAGAGCAGGAGGGCATGCCTCTGCTGCAGGAAGCCGAGCAGCAGGAAACCAGCGAGCCGGAACAAGAAGTGGCGGAAACGGCTGACACGTCTGCGCCGGAGCTGGATGTATCCTCGCTTAAGATAGAATATGATGCAAAGCTGGGTGGCGAAGCCACGCTGACCTATCGAGTGAGAAGCGAATCAAAAATCACAGTCTGCTGGGCATCGATAATAGTCGAGACCAGCGGCGGCGTGAGAGATGATGGATTGCATATGGAGCATATGGTTGTAGATAGGACTGACATTGTTGCGAGAAATGCGTTTACATTGGCCTTCTATGGGACATACCAAGTGCAAGGAATCTATATTGGCGATGAGCAAGGCAACGTTGCGCGTTACTACAACTCTGCTTGCTCGGCCTATCGGGGCGAAACTCCGGCGGTGGATATGTCTGCCGCAAATATTGTGCTGCAGTCCCCTATTGAGGATACGTCAGCACCGGTCATTGATTTGAGTAGTATACGACTGGAGAAGAACGAAATCCTGTCCGGCAGCGAAAACGCCCTGTATGTATCGGTAACAGATGAATCCGAAACAGTTAATATTAGAGCTCAGTTCATGCGCGAGACCGGGCAAGGATATGACTTTGCAGAAAACCAAGAATTTACAAAAACAGAAGATGGGCGATATGCACTGCCGATTACGGAAGATGTTTTGGGAAAATGGCAGTTATTCCGCATTTCCGCCTCAGATGCATGCGGCAATGTGACTACCTATCTGAATTCTGCGCACCCCCAATACGAATCTTGGCATGGAACGGAAAACCTGTGCGATTTGAGTTCGATATCCTTCGAGGTGATGATGGATTCCTTTGCAACGCCGGTAATTGACCTAACCTCTCTCAGCATTGACAAAAAAATATCGCGCAACAAAGGATTAGTCAATATTTTTGCTGCAGTGGAAAACTCCGACTCTGTGAGCGATGTCTACATTTGCTATAGAGTGACAGACACGGCAAATCAGCAGAGATATGGAGAGATCAATCACTTCGGTTATACCGCCGGTTTGCACAATTTCAGGTGTTGGTTTTGGCCATCGCACTTTGGCAAGTATGAAGCGGAGTACATAGAACTTCTTGACTACAGCGGTGAGTGGCAGTACATTTATAACTCGGCACTTTCTTATGATGAAACTCTGCCCGAAAATGCGGTGATGTATGACCTGTCCGGCCTCAACTTTGACAGCGTCGATGCACAAATTTACACCATGGAAGGTCTGAAGGCGGCTCTTGCAGAAGCGCAGGATGGAGAGAGACTCCAAATTGCCGCATCTGAAAACTTTGTCATTGATGAAGATATTACTATCCCCAAAGGTGTTTATCTGAACATTCAATCCGGCTCCGGCAGCTTCAAAATCGCAGAGGGCGTGACATTTACAACAGAATCTCAGCTTAATTGCCATGCGCCGATGACGGTCAAGGGCACATGGCGGAATCAGTCTGCCTATGTGGTGAATCTGACGATCTCCGCAAGTGGTCTGATTGAAAACAACAAGGATATGGATATTCACAATTTCCGCGTAGAAGGCAATTTGAAAAACAACGAGCAGGCGCAAATTAGATCGTACGAGAATTTCGAGTTAACGAGCACCGGAAGTCTGGATAACTCCGGAGAGATTTACCTTGATGGAAGGTTTGTTTTAGCGGGGAAGGTAACAGAGCACCCCGGAAGCCATATTTACCATACCTACAAGGCAAAAACGCTGGGCGAACTGAAGGAACTGCTCAAGCAAGCAAAGGCGGGTGATACAATTACGGTCGATCCCGGCGGCAGCGCGTTTGTGATCAGTGAGGACATCAGTGTGCAGGAAGGGGTGCGGTTGAATATTTCCGGTGCTCTGGTGATCAATGCCGGTGTGACTTTCACGACAGCGAACCTCAATGTGCAGAGTGCGACAGTAAACGGCACTTGGGTGAATCAAGGTTCTGCGGTCTGCAAAGAAGTGCATGTGGCAGATAGAGGTATCGTGCGGAATAACCAAGGAAACTTTTACTGCTGGGGTGGCTTACGCATTGCGGAAGGTGGTCTTGTAGAGAATAATGGATACTTTCAAATCGATGAAAAATATGAAAACGCTGGAGCGCTGACGAATAACGCCGGTGCCACGGTGCGGCTTGTGCTGGCGGCTCGGAATGTCGCGGAATTGAAGGCCGCGCTCGCTTGCGAAACCCCCGGGGAGAAGGAAATAACTTTCTGGGTTTCCGATGCCGTCACACTCACAGAAGACACGGTGATTCCTGAAAACACCCGGCTGTTTGTGTATGATTCTTCGGGCAATGGCGCGGCTACGTTGACAGTGGGCGAGGGTGCGACGCTGATTACAGATGGTCACTTCGATTTTACATGCGATGTACCGCTCACGGTTGCGGGTAAATGGGTCAACCACGGTTGGGGCGTTAAACTGAACGAGGGGCTGACGATCACGTCCACCGGCAGTGTTGACAGCACAGATGGCAGCATCGAACTGACTGGCGCATTCATAAATGACGGTGTTTTGGTGAAAGGTTCTTATATTCATCAGACACTGATCGTCCGTTCGATGGATGAACTCAAATCTGCGATGCAGGGCGTAGCGCCCAGCGGGACTGTGGAGATACTGGGGAATTCGGACTTTATAATCTCGGAAGATATTACCATCCCCAAGGGCATTACAGTCGAGGTATACGAAGACATTCAGAATCTGCGCCTTGATGCCGGCGCAAAATTGACCGTTGATACCGGCGCGACCCTGCGGAGCTATACGCCTGTCGAGGTGGGTGGCACGGTGTACAATTACGGCTCCATCGGTGCGCGACGTGGAATGACTGTCAACGGAACGATACACAACTATGACTATATCCGCGTGGAAGGCGGAGAGTTCGTGGGGTCGGCGAATGTCGTTTCGTATGTAACAGGGTCTTGCTCTGTCCGCAAGGCTTATACGGTGGATTCTGAAGAGACACTGCGCGCTACGTTGAGCGGTCTTGACTTAAGCGCGTGGAACACCTTGACAGCGGCGGAAGGCTTCGTACTGACAAAAGATGTAACCATTCCCGCCGGAGCCTATCTCAATGTTCAATCCGGGACATTTATTGTGGGTAGGGCGTCCACACTGACAACCCATAACAATTTGGAAGTTGGCGGCGATATGCGCATCGATGGACGCTGGGAAAACAATACTTCTCCATGGTGGGGGTTCTCCGATGTACACGGAAAACTGGATGTAAGCGGAAGTGTACAAAACAGCGGTCACATTGAGCTGTATCAATACACAGAGGCTTTGGCGCAGAGCAAGATACAGAATAGTGCTGAAGGAACCATGGGTATCAGCACAAAAGTTTCAAATCTGGAGGAACTGCGAAGAATAGCTGAGCGCCGAAATTGTCCCTTTATATCCATATACTGGCAGGGAGAATCAGAATTGATTTTGGACCGCGACCTGACTTTCCCGAGAGGTATGCGATTTTATGCGTTGGACACAGATGCACATATTTATGTTCCGGTGGGAGTAACACTCTCCGTTGACGACGGTGCGGAAATAAGCGGGAGCAACATTTCCATCGCTGTGAGCGGCACGCTGAAAAACGATGGAACCTGCCGGTTTGATGAGATTGAAATCGCAGGTCAATTTGAAAATATGGGCGGATTTTCATTCGTAAATATGCTCATTACAAGTACAGGTAAAGTGGAAGATGCCGGTGTTATGATTGGTGCGGTCGATAATCGAGGGAAGCTGTGCAGTGTTGACCGCGCAGACGGTGGTAAGGTATTTGAAGTAGCGCTGCGGCGAGATTGCGATTGGAATGATGTTTTCAGAAACGTCCGACACGGGGATTCTGTCAGGTTTACCGGCATTTGGGATAATGCGCATATTATTGTTACCGAGGATGCAATCCTGTCGGAGGGAGTAAATATTGACGGAGGTGTTTTCGCAGTAAAAGAAGGTGCTACACTTACGACCAACGAAGCGTTATCCGCATTCACTATGGATGTCAAGGGGAAATGGGTCAACAATGGGTCATCAGAAGTAAGTCTGCTTACGGTTGATGGAACGGTGCAGAATAATGCATCTATCACGGTGGATAGAGCCTATGGCACACAAAATGTCACCGGTAAGCCCGTCATCATTAGAAGTGAGGCTGATGACATTACTTCTCCGATTCGCACGACGATCCTAGATCTGCAGGATGTGTTGGATAACGCGCCAAGGGGTGCGACCATTATCTGCGAAGACTATCATACCTATTATGGCGAAAAACCGGTCGCAATCATAAATGAGAATATTACGATCCCCGCCGGTATAACTGTCGAATTGACGGGTGTATCGAAGGCATACCTCACTTCCGGTCACATCTTCACAGTCAACGGCACGTTGGTCACAACCCAGCCGTTGTATGTTGCTGGCAGCCTTGTAATAAATGGCGAGGTATCCATTCCTGTGGCGGATGAAATCGATGTGGAGTACATGCAGTACTTAGGCGTGGCCATGGGCGGCATCAACATCGTTGATGGCGGCGCCTGCGAGATCAATGGCAGCATCCGAGTCGGGAAGACGGATTACAACGGACAGTCCATTACCGACCCGTTTTCCGTTCTTGAGGGCGTAGATACCACCACGCTGACACAAAGAACCGTGGACGGCTGCTGGTACCTGACAAAGAAAACCGCAGAGGGTAAAGCGGACATTTTCTGCGAATTGCCGACGGCGGGCTGCAGCCTGCGGCTTGTGGGCGCAGACGGCAGCACGAAGGAGCTTGCGCCGGCCGGCAAAGGGGCGGCTATCACCAACATTGTGCCGGGACAGTATACGTTGGAAGTATCCAAACCCGGATATGTCACCCATAGCGTCAGCGTTGACACAGCGGCGATAGCAGATACGTTCGCGGTGGAACTTGTGATGGTCGGCGACATCAATGGTTGTGCCTCAGAATGGGGCGATGTGGATGTTACGGACATGGCCTGTTTGTATACGCTGTTGTCTACCGGCAGCTATGACGGGCAAATCAAGGATGAGGAATACACGACGCGCGTGGCAGACGTCAATGGCGACGGTATGATCAACATTCTTGATTATCAGCGGCTATATATGGCTTTGAATGGCGCTAAGGCGTGAATATGAGTGCCTGTAGGCAATCGCATTGCCTACGCTATCTTCCGCTTTTGTATCGAGTTCCTTCGCGGAGACGTTATTCGCGGCATCTTCCTTGGCTTTTTAACCGCCCAATGGATATCTTTGGCAATTGTTATCTGCTACGTACATCGACATTATAAAATGTGCCGCACCGGAAGAGAAACCGAGGCCATGCAAAGCGAACTGCATCCTTCTGATATGGAAAAAGAGGAGTACTAAACACAAGGGAAAGAGGCCGTGTTTGCGGCCTCTTTTTCGCAGGTCATCACCCCATTTCGTTTTGCAGGAACGCTTCCAAATACGCCTTGCTGATCCTCCACTCTCTCCCGATCTTCAACGCAGGGATGAGCTGTTGGTTAATCATTTTCCTCACCTGCTGCTTTGTGGTCTTCAGCAACGCGGCGGTCTCAGCTACGGTGAGAAGTTCGGTCATGCCCACGGATCGTCACCCTTTCGGCCGCCTACGTCTTTCTTGTCCTCGTAGTACAAAAAATTATGCAGTTTCCGAACATCAAACCGAGTCAAGCCCCAGTCACCCACTTCGTTCTTCTGTGGGCTGATGCCATATTGTCCACACTTCTCTTTCAGTTTGTCCTTGTCGATTTTGAACAGACTGCAGACACTTTTCAGTGTGTGGAATTCTTCCAAAATATTATAATCAATGTAAGGAACCAACATGGTTTACCTCCTTCTGGCGTGAAATGAGATTTACGCTTGTCGGTATACCCTGCCGTGCGCAGCTCATGCCTGATTATAATAATGTTAGGTAATTCACTTTATAATTGCGCAAAAAAGCAAGTCCAGAATGCCCGAACAGAACGCAAAGCACAAGAGAAGCGCAAGTTCCGATTGATTTTGCAAACTACATGTGTTAGAATTGGCATATCCGAAGGGGGTGTTTGCTATTTTAACAAACGAGCTTCTTGAATTAGCAAATACTGTTTGCAAACAAAAAGCTGAGTCTCAAACGATCGAATGCAAGGCGGCTCATGTGGATTGCCCGAAAAGGCTGTATGATACGCTGTCCAGCTTCTCCAACCAGGACAGCGGCGGTGTGCTGCTGTTCGGCATAGATGAAACCGCCGGATTTCAGGTAGTCGGCGTCTATGATGCTCAGGACTTGCAAAAAAAGGTCACGGAGCAGTGCAACCAGATGGAGCCTCTGGTTCGCGCCGTATTCACGTTGGCCGAGGTCGATGGCAACTGGATCTGTGCCGCCGAGATACCGGCGGTAGATCTGGCGGAACGCCCCTGCTATTACCGCGGTGCTGGGCGTATCAAAGGCTCCTATGTCCGCGTGGGCGATGCAGACCTTCCTATGACGGACTATGAGCTTTACAGCTACGAGGCATTCCGTCGCCATCTGCACGATGACGAGCGTCCTGTAGAGCGCGCCGAGCTCTCCATGCTGGATGCTGATAAGCTGGAGCGCTATATTCTCCAGCGCCGAGCAGATCGTCCCGGATTTGCCCAGCTTTCCTGCCAGCAGACGCTGGAGATGCTGAATATCACCCGAAACGGACAGGTGACACTGGCCGCCGTGCTGAATTTCTGCATCTATCCGCAGGGCTATTTCCCACAGCTGGGTATCACCGCGGTGGTCGTACCGGGAACACAGATCGGCGATACCGACGCGGACGCAGCCCGTTTCATTGATAACAAACGGATCGATGGTACGATCGATTCCATGGTGGAAGAGGCCGTCGGTTTTTGCCGCAGGAACATGAAGACCCGCACGATCATAGACCCGGATACAGGCATCCGAACCGACCGTCCGGAGTATCCGGTGGAGGCCATCCGTGAGGCGATCCTGAATGCATTGATTCATCGGGATTACAGCATCTATACAGAAGGTACGCCTGTGCAGGTCGACCTTTTCGCCGACCGGCTTGAGATCCACAGTCCTGGCAGCCTTTATGGCCGTATGACGGTGGAGCAGTTGGGGATTGCCCGTCCCGACCTGCGTAATCCCGCGCTGGCCGTTATGACAGAAGCGCTAACCGGCGCAGAAAATCGCTATTCCGGCATTCCTACCATTCGCAGAGCCATGAAGGAATATGGCCTGCCGGAACCGAAATTTGAGAACCGGCGCAACGAGTTTGTGGTGACGCTGTTCAACGGCGTTACAACTGTGACCACACCCATTGAAGCTGTGCAGGAGAAAAAAGATCTGCTTACCTTCTGCCAGACGCCGCGTACCCGCCGTGAGATCGCTGATTATCTCGGGGTCAAGACGGCATTCTATGCCATGGGGCATTATGTGCAGCCGCTTTTGCAGGCGGGCAAACTGGCTATGACGCGGCCGGAAACGCCGAAGAGCAGTAAGCAGAAATTCTATACGGTCTGATAGTTGTCAGCACAGAGCAAGCCCCCTCCAAAATATCCAACATCCGCGAAAAATTCGAGGCTTGTTTTGTACGACAAAAATACGACAGAACCTGAAAATTAACTGTATATGAAGTGAACCTGTCGTACAGAAAAAGCCCGCAAACCCTGATGTTTACAGGGCTTGCGAGCATCCTGACCGCTTCACACGCAGGAGGTCACTGGTTCGAGTCCAGCAGTCTCCACAAAAAAGTTCCTGATTTCGTGAGAAATCAGGAACTTTTCTTTATATTTCGAGGCAAAAAGTTTTCTATAAAATTTTGCTTTTGCGTCGACCAATACACTGACCAATACGGTGATAGTGCCCTATAGGACAAGGCAGCATCGATCAGAATTTCCTTTCCAAATGCTACAATTACTTGCTCCATGTTATTTATTTGCTATAATAGCAATGAGGCTTTTAATTGTGGGAGGTGAACCATGAACGATGAACGCTATTAACCTTTATTTTCTTTCGCGGATTGAAGACCGTGAAGAGTTTGCACTATATGAAAAGCGTCTTTCTATGCGGCCGCAGTTACTCTCAGTTCGGGAACATGAAAGAGCTTCCTTGGCTTCGTTTGTATCTTATGCTTCAGCTTCTGGGGCTTCATTACAAGATTTTGATTCGTTTTATTACAACTACTCTATTCCGCAAATTGGAAAAGAGTTCGACCTACTAAAAATTACACCAAATTATATTTTGAATATTGAGTTAAAAAGCCAAGAGATCGAGTTTGAAAGAATTCAAACCCAGCTAAAGCGAAACAAACACTACTTACGGCATACAGGTCGCCAAATTTATTCTTTTACCTATACTGCTTCTACAAATGAGGTGTATCAGCTTAATGATAGTGAAACTCTCGAATTTTCCGACATAACGACTTTATTAAATATCATGCGACAACTTTCAGGCACTTATATCACTGATATTAATCAACTATTCCGTGCTTCAGAGTTTCTGGTTTCTCCGCTAAACACGCCAGAAAAATTCATTAGAAATGAGTATTTTCTGACAAAGCAGCAAGAAGAATTTAAGCAGGCCATTTTGGCTTTTATGCGTCAAAATACATGGCAATATTATAAGATTACAGGACTGGCTGGAACAGGTAAGACTCTTTTGCTCTATGATATTGCGAAGGAATGTAGCAAACAAAATAAGTGTTGCATAATTCATTGCGGTTCACTTTCAGATGGGCATGTTTTTTTAAACGATCACTTGCAAAATGTAAAAATTATTTCCGCCAAGTGTGCCCAAAGATATTTTGACTTTTCAGAATATGAATATATATTTGTCGATGAAGCACACAGACTGCACAACGCCGCTTATGATGCAATTATAGCTGCTGTATCTGGAAGCGATAAATTTTGTTTCTGGAGTTTAGATGCAAATCAAACTCTTTCACAGGCAGAGCAGCAACGAGATATCTCATCTCAAATTGACCAACTCACTTCACTAAAAAGTTTCCGTTTGACCCAGAAAATTCGAACAAATCAAGAGATGGCAAATTTTATTCAGTTGCTCTTGGATCTTCGGGATACACGACACTTTCAGGAATATCCAAATGTTTCTTTAGTATATGCCGGTACTGTAGTAGAAGCCAAAGAAATCCTCAATTATTATCGCCGTCAAAATTATACTTTCATCAATTATACTCCATCAATATACTACGCAAGTGCCCTTGATCAATATCCTGACAGTCTCAGTACTCACTCCGTAATTGGCCAAGAATTCGACAATGTAATCATGATTCTGGACAGCCATTTTGCTTATGATGATGAAAAGAAGCTCCGTGCTGTTACTCACCCCAATCCAGACTATTTATACCGGAAAATGTTAATTCAAGGTGTCACCCGTGTTCGTGAAAAATTGTGCCTTTTAATTGTCGAGAATATGACACTTTTCCAGGAAATACTATCAATTCTATAAGCATAAGCTAAAACTTGCCCTGCTTTCTTACGGGGCAAGTTCGTTTTAAATCGCCCGTCCAATTACATCTCCCATCGTATCCGCTGCCTCTCGCATCATCTCCGGCATGGCGTGGGTATAGGTACTCAGGGTGAACCCCGCCGAGTAGTGGCCCAGCATCGAGGACACAGTCTTCACGTCCACAACGTTTTGCAGTTCCATGGTTGCGAAGGTGTGTCTGAGGTCGTGAAACCTGCTGTGCTCCGCGCCGATGGCCTTCAGGATCTTCTCATGGGTGTGCCGGAAGGAATCCGGGTCGAACATGGTGCCGGTCTTAGGCGATACGAACAGGTACGGGCTGTGGGGATGCTTGCCATGTTCCTCCACCGGCAAGAATACCGGTACTCTGACCAACATCCAAAAACCAAGCTGTGATCCACCTAAGACCAGTAACCACCAAGGGAGGGACTTCCGTCCCTCCCTTGGTGGTTGTCCAGCAGTTTGCCGCAATCGGGGCGGGCTTATGCCGGCAGGTTGATATGACCGATTTTATCCAGCGCAGAGAGATCAACGCTTTCCACATATGCTTTGATCTCGTCATCGCCGAGAGAGTCACCCGGCTGAGAAACCAGGCTGATAAATGCGTTTTCGCCGTTGTAAAGGACAATAAACTGATGGTTGCCGGAGTAAACAGACACTGTCTCGCCACGCGCGGTGGTATACGACCATTCATGGTATTCATGGGCATCATCCAGAGAAAGGCAGTCGATGCTCATGCTTCCCTTTACCCGACGGTTTATGGCGATGGTGCAGAAGCTTTCCTCCTCGCCGCCCGTACGCCAATCATCCCCGAAGGAGAAGGAACCGTCGTTCCATACCCGATATTCAGGGATACTCTGCCGTGACGGGTTTTCCATTGTCAAAAAGCTATCGCTGCCGATGATCTCGCAAAGGCTCGCATATCCAGAGCCTTCGTATAGCTCGTCCCACGGGGTAAGCTCATATTTTCCGCTGATCTCAAGGAACTTGTTGACCAGCGTTTCCGTGTAAAGGCCGTTGTAGACCCTTCGATGGGCTTCGCCCCAGTCGCCCAGAGGCTGGTGCAGCGCATCTCCGTTATAGCCGTTTGCTTCGTAGGCGCTGAGGAAGGCGTTGAACTCGCGGGAGGCCTCGTATTCGGGGGAGCCGATGCAGCCCTGCATACTGATGGTCATTCCGTCATCCAGCTTTTTGCCTGCGTACTCGCCGTCCACATAGTGGTCGGAAACGATCTGGCTGCCCATCACAGCGTCTCTGATACCAAACAGATTCACCGCGTAGGCTCCCACGCACATGGCGCACAAAAGCGCTATGACAGCCGCCGCCACCAGTACCGATCTTCTGACAGTTCTCTTTTTGTGAATCGTATAGTTTTCCATGTTCATAATCTCCTTTTCGGCATCAGATGCCTCAACCGTCTGCATCAGGTCGATGGCATCCAGTATAAACTTCGGATCAATATTGTTGAACCCGGACAGAAAGTCAAACGATGTCATAGCAATCCCTCCTTAGATAAATATAGCCGTAATTTCTACCTGGTTCGGAAAAGTGAGGTTTTTACTTTGCTTTGTGAACACTTGAACCTCAAGGCAATGTCCGCTATGGAAGCAAAGAACCAGTAGCGGCACACAAAGATATTTCGGTCGTCTGCTGAGAGTGTGCAAAGAAATTGATTGACCGCCGCGGCAAACTCCTTCCTCTCGCATTCCGCTTCCACGGAATCACCGGAAGCGATGGTGTCCTTCAGCTCGTCCAATACAAGATCAAACTCACCGCCGCCGCGTTTCCGGGCGTACTGCTCCCGCAACTTCATCAGGCTGAGATTTCTGACAATGGCTGCCGCAAAAGCCTGAAAACACGTTGGCCGCTGTGGGGGAATGCTGTTCCATAGGGCCATGTATGTATCAGACACGCATTCTTCCGCGTCCTGCGCGTTGGATAGGATATTGAGAGAAATTTTCGTGCAAAGCCTGCCGTACTTTTCATCGGTACGGGAGATGGCCTCCTGACTTCGCTGCCAGTATAGATCAATGATTCTTTCGTCTTCCATGACGGCCTCCTTTAAGCGCTCTCACCCAGTAAGTTGCAAAAAGCGGTGGACAGGTTACAGTTTTTTCAACGGTGAATGTGGCAGCGCAAAACGCCCGAGGATAAACGGTGTCATAGTCATATTTTAGTGCCTTTCCGTCCGACAGGCAAGGAGAGGTACCGCAACGACGCAGACAAGGGTGCGATCCAGGTCATCGTAGGCCATCGTGGATGGCGCGGCGCGGATTACTTCCGGCGTATAGACCGCTTGCAGGTTGGCGACACCGTTACGCTGACGAATCTGTGGGAAACGCTGACGTATACGGTATCGGACATCCAGATTATCCTGCCCCACGAGGTGGATAAGATCAAAATCCAGCAAGGACGCGACCTGCTGACGCTGCTGACCTGCCATCCCT
>ERZ827423.2562-NODE-2562-length-14089-cov-3.384637_pt1 | contig 14089 bp, 10 predicted proteins | sample MGYA00519775_ERZ827423 | MGnify/ENA primary metagenome ERZ827423 (study PRJEB31778, sample SAMEA3449296) | human gut metagenome | biome: human gut; feature: human-associated habitat; material: faeces | place: United Kingdom | collected 2010/2012 ...
ACTGGTATGGGTAGAATGTTGTCATGACAAATTTGTGACAGTCCTCTCTCCAGGTAAAGTTGCCCGGTGCCGTTGTCGGGAATACCTGCGGGCAGGTTTTCTCATATTCGGACGGAATGTCGTAGTTATCGAAAAAGAAGTAACGGTCCTGATACTCTTTTTCTCCGGCAAGTGCACGTTTGGCCCACTCATGATCCTCGGAAGTGTGGTTCATAACGAAATCCATGCAGAGACTCATGCCCTGGTCGTGGCATTTTTCAGAGAGTGCAGCCAGATCCTCCATCGTTCCAAGGGACGGCTGTACGGTACGGTAATCGGCAACGGCATAGCCGCCGTCACTCTTTCCTTTCGGAGTGGCAAGGAACGGCATCAGGTGCAGATAATTCACGTTGCACGCTTTTAAGTAATCCAGCTTCTCCTCAAGGCCGCTGATGTTGTCTGCGAATGCATCGATGTACAGCATCATGCCGAGCATTTTCTGGCTCTTATACCAGTTCTTCTGTTTTTCTCTCTTACGGTCGAGTGCTTTCCATTTTTTATTCCGCTCTTTGTACCACTGCTCCATGCTCGCACAGAGCTCTTCAAATCTTCCCTGTCCGTTTGGATACAGCTCGCAGTAGAGCCATTTCAGCTCATCATAGTGTTTCTCGAGTCTTCTCTGATATTCCACTGTCATGTTGTTCGTTCTCCTTTATCTTATTCTTTATCCTGTCACAGCGTTCCGGCAACGGAAAATCTGTGTTACGTTTCTTTCACTTGCAGTATACCGTTGCCGCAATTATATGTCAACCGTTTACATACTGTATTTTTCAACAAATTTCAGCCTTTTTCTTTGTCTTTTTTTACCATTTTTTGTCTATCGTTTACTTTCTGGAACAGAAAAAGACTCCGCAGCTTATTTTTTCCGCGGAGTCTCTCTCTTTTTTTCTGTTTCACGCCGAACCACGCACCACAAGGCTCACCGGCATGGTCGTCACATTCGGCACCATCTCTCCCTTTCTTCTCCGGTCGATATACGCAATGGAAAGCTCCGACATTTCCTCAATCGGCTGATGGATCGTCGTGATGGAAGGCGTGGTAATCCCGGCGATCACAGTGTCATCAAACCCGACAACTTTAATATCCTCCGGCACCCGTTTTCCCATGGCATAAAGGCACTGGAGTACCTGTGCGGCAATCAGGTCACTGCTTGCAAAAATGCCGTCCGTCTCCGGGTGCGCCAGAAGGCCCTTTTCAATATAGGATTCATAGTGCATGGAGCCGTAGCTTAAGCGGTCACTCAAAAGAACTTCCCCTTCAATCCCCCGCTCCCGGCAGACGCGCAGGAATCCATCCGCACGCCGGTCCGCCGGCATATCTCTTCCGACGATTCCGCCGAAATGAAGCAGATGGCGGCAGCCGCAGTCCGCAAGGTGCGATGCTGCAAGCGCTCCTCCCTGCTCGTTGTCACACTGGATTGTAATGGCCTCCGTATTTTCCTCTCGCTCGAAATTGACGATCGGAATTTTCAGATCATGAAACTTTTCAATCTGCACATCGCGGCTTGCCATCACAACGCCGGTTACACGGTTGGAGATGAACATATCGAGATATTCGGTTTCTTTCTCCGGCTGATCTTTCGAGTTGCAGAGCAGAATCTTGTAGCCCCGCTTTGCCGCCGCGCTCTCGAGTGCACTGATCATTTTACTGAAAAACGGGTGCGAGATGTGCGGAACGATAACCCCGATCGTATTGGAATGCGCTTTTGCCAGGGAACGCGCCAGCTCATTCGGCTGGTAATTCATCTCCTGCATCGCCTGCGTTACTTTTTTTCTTGTCTCTTCACTGATGTATCCGCGGTTGTTGATCACGCGGGAAACCGTCGTCGCCGTAACGCCGGCGCGTGCCGCTATGTCCTTGATTGTCGCCATGTTTCTCTCCTCGTCATTTTCTAACTGTTTTTCGCTTTCGCCCATTATAGCACAAAAAATCTGTTTTCGGTGATTTTTTTAAAAAAGGGAACGGCAGTCGCCGATTTCGATGTTCTGGTAAAAATAGTGGAGAATCTCCTCATACGATTTTCCCTGCTCTGCCAGATGTTTCGCACCGTTCTGTGACATGCCGACGCCGTGGCCGTAGCCGCCGCCGTAAAATGTAAAGGAGACAGCCGTTTCCCCTTCTTTTTCCGGGACCACGGCAAAGCAGGCGCTCGGAAGCAGATCCATCTCGCAGCTTACGGTTCCGTCGTTTTTCTGAATCGGCCAGCCTTTCGCCGAGAGGAACTTTCGGATCTGATACTCTCCCTCGATTTCCATGGATCCTTTTTCCCCCTCGATACGGACGGTTTCTGCCGCACCGCCCTCTGACCGCCGCAGCACCTCAATCCCCGTGATCTCCCCGATTTTCTGATCCGCTGCCCGTTCTGACAACACATTCGCCGGAATCGTCACCTGCCAGCGGTACCAGCCGTCCTCCACTTCCAGACTTGTGCTGTCCCTTTTGGTGATAAACGATGCAAACGCCTCCTCCGTCTCCGGTTCCTGCTTCTCCCCGCCTACCGTCACGCTCTTCAGATATTCTGCCGTCTCCGCCGTATTCCACACTTCATCCGTACTCGTCTTCCCGCAGGAGGTTGAGAAAAAATACGCCTGAATTGGTTCCCCGCCGCAGGTGATGATTTTTCCTTCTGTCTCCGCCACCGCAGCGTCTGTCTCCGGCTGCGCTTCCATATTGTGGTAGACCTGGCTTTCCACGCTGTCGTCTACATCCGCGTGGTAGTTCTCCCACGTTTTTTCACGAATTCTGGCACACGCATACGTTCTCGCACAGACCGCCTGTGCTTTTAATGCCTCCGTGCTGTATGTTGCGGGCATTTCGGCGGCGACGCAGCCTATTATGTATTCCTTTGTAGAGGCGGTTGCCACGTTGCCGCTCGCGGCTGATTTTATTTTTACGCTGTCGGATTTTTCGTCAAGCAGCTTTTCCTCGTCCTCGCTGTCGTTCTCCTTTTGAAAGGTGCTTTTGACGTTGGAGAGAGAAAAGGAGGAGTAGTCGAGCGATAACAGCGGCGTAAGTATCATAAAAAGTGCCAAAACAAAGCATAAAATACCGTATGTTTTCATAATTGACCTCCCTAATTTTATTGACTTATTGCGATTTTTAATATAAAATATTATATCTATAATTATATGCTTAAAATGAGTTAATATGTCCGCTTAAATGTAAGTCAGGAGGTTTTAAATTTGTCTTACAACCATTCTCCTAAACTTGACGATTCGCTCTCGTCCCTGAAGGAAGAGCTTATACGTAATAACCAGATAAAGCTTGATGATTATCATCGTTACGACGTGAAGCGCGGCTTGCGTAATTCCGACGGCACCGGTGTTATGGCGGGGCTTTCGAGAATATGCTCTGTTGAGGGTTATTACATAGACGACGGTGAAAGAGTGCCGAAGGAGGGCAAGCTTATTTACCGCGGTATAAATATGACCGATATAGTGAGAAACTGCCAAAAGGAAAACCGTTTCGGTTACGAAGAGGTGGTTTGGTTGCTTCTTCTCGGTGATTTGCCGACACAGGACCAGCTTGATAAATTCAGAGCGGTTCTCGCCGAGGCAAGAGAGCTCCCCGACGAATTCATAGAGGATATGATAATGAAGGCTCCGTCGCCGAATATTATGAATAAGGTCGCAAGGAGCGTTCTCGCACTGTATTCATATGACAACAATCCCGACGATCTTTCAATAGAAAATGTGCTGCGTCAGTCCATTAAGCTCATAGCGCAGATACCCACCATTATGTCATATGCGTATCAGGTAAAGCGCAGAGCATACGACCACAAGAGTATGTATATCCACCAGAACGATAAATCGCTCTCCACGGCGGAGTCCATACTCCATACAATAAGAAGCGACCGCAAGTTTACCGATGAAGAGGCCAAAATACTTGACCTGTGTATGATTATTCACGCCGATCACGGCGGCGGAAACAACTCCACGTTTACAACACGCTGCATAACCTCAACGGGAACGGATACCTATTCCGCAATCGCCGCAGGTATAGGCTCGCTCAAGGGTCCGAAGCACGGCGGCGCGAATATTCAGGTTCACAATATGATAGCCGACCTCAAAAAAACCGTCAGCAACCCGACAGACGAGGGCCAGGTGGCGGACTATCTCACCAAGGTCATTCATAAAGAGGCGGGCGACAGAACAGGCCTTATCTACGGTATGGGTCACGCAGTATATACTCTTTCCGACCCGCGCGCCGTACTCTTAAAGGAATTTGCCTCGCAAAAGGCGGAAAAATACGGATTTGCCGATGACTACAAGATAATTTCTCTTGTCGAAGAGCTCACTCCCGAGCTTTTCTATAAGTATAAGGGCGAAAAGAAAAAGATGTGCGCAAACGTGGATCTTTATTCGGGGCTTATATACGATATGCTCAGAATTCCGCCGGAGCTTTTCACTCCGATGTTTATGGCGGCAAGAATTTCCGGCTGGTGCGCTCACCGTCTTGAGGAGCTGTGCTCCGGCAGCCGCATAATGCGACCCGCATACAAGAGCGTCGCTCTTCCGAGAGCGTTTGTTCCGATCGCCGAACGCAATGTTGACCACATAGTGCCGGATTACGTTCCGTCCGAGGAAAGATAAAAACGGAAGGACTCTTATAAATGAAAAAAACGGGCTTCGAAAAAAGCTTTAATTTTAAACAGATTCTCATAACGCTTGCCGCAGGAGCGGCCGTGCTGTTGCCGGTGCGTATATATCAGCTGTTTGCGATAATAGATACGGGCAGTACGGGATTTTACAAAAAAATCGATTTCAGCGTTTACTTTATGTATGTCGCAGTTGTTGTGTTTACGGCACTGCTTATCGTGTTTTCGAGGCTTTCCGATGATACGAGAGCTTCAAGACCCGCTATGTGCAAAAACAAGCTTCTCGGAGCGGCGGCCGTTGTTATGGCTGTCGGTACGGCATATGATTCTGCGGATTCGATGCTGTCGTTCTCCGCGTCCTGCAGCGATTTTTCGAGTAACCTCGACGTGTCGTTTATGAGATATTTTTTCTCAAACGGGATGTTTGCGTCGCTTTTTGAGAGCATATTCGGAATAATCGCCTGTGTTTATTTTATAGTTTTTGCACTTTCGTATTTTAATGACAAGGCCGATTTTACATCTTATAAGGTGCTCGCTCTGGCTCCGCTTTTCTGGGCTATGTGCAAAATGATAACAAGGTTTATGACCAAGATCAGCTTTATAAACGTTTCGGAGCTTATGCTCGAAATGCTTGAGCTTGCGCTTGTGATGCTGTTCTTTATGTCGTTTGCGAAGATTTCCTCAGACGTTGCCGACAAGGGCGAGTTTAAAAAGCTTGTCTCATACGGTATGCCGGCTGCGATGCTGGCGGCGGTGATAGGCGTTTCACGTCTTGTAATTACGCTGTGCGGAAAAAGAGACCGCCTGCCGTCCGAGCTCGGATTTTCCGTAACCGATCCGGCATTTGCGTTTTTTGCGATTGTATATATACGCCATCAGATGAAGCACGGCAGACCGGAGTCCGAGGACAATGCGCCGAGTGAGGACGAAACGGCAGCCAAGGCTGACAAAATCAACTGACATATCGGCGGTGTAAATAATTATGTTTCTTTCCGACGTGGCAACAACCGCGAAGCAGGTATTTATTCTCTATGTACTGGTTCTTCTCGGCTTTATATGCGACAGGACTAAAATCTATACGGAAAAAGCGGCAAGGCTCACAAACGACCTGCTTTTTTATATAGTTACGCCTGCCATAATAATTCAGTCATTTTCGTCCGTCGAAATGTCCGGTGAAAATGTTCGCGGTATGCTGATGTCGTTTCTGGGAGGAACGATTTTGCACGTCGTTGCAATAGTGATTTGTATTCCGTTTTGGCGCAGGACCGACAAAAATCTGTCGTGCATATATAAGTATGCGGCGATATACGGAAATGTCGGCTATATGGCATTGCCGCTCGCCGAGGCAGAGCTCGGAGCAGAGGGCGTATTCTTTTGCTCGGGTGTGTTGATTCCGTTTAATATATTCGCATTTACGCACGGCATCTATCTTATGTCGGGCGAAAGCGCGAAAAAAACCGGCTTTAATCCGAAATGGCTGATACTCAATCCCGGAGTAGTGTCGGTGCTTTTGGGACTGCCGCTGTTTTTCTTTAATATCAGGCTTCCGTCTCTTATTTCGGTTCCCGTGAATTACGTTGCCGGTCTTAATACGCCGCTTGCCATGATAATGTTCGGCACATATCTTTCAAAAACAAATCTGAAAACGATGTTTTTAAAAAAGGACACTTATCTTGTATCGTTTTTAAAGCTCATAGCTTTGCCGGCTGTGATTTTGGCGGTGCTGAAGCTTATGGGCGTAAAGGGAACACTTTTGACGGCGCTTATAATTTCCGCGTCGGCACCGAGTGCAAACAATACCGTTATGTTTGCGGCAAAGTACGGCAAGGACAGTGCCGCGGCCTCACAGGTCGTCGCCGTGGCAAGCCTTCTGTCGATAATAACAATGCCGCTGTTTATAGCACTTTCGCAAATATAAATTCATATGTCGTTTTAAATTGAAAGGAGGACATTATGAAACTTTTAATAGCTATTGTCAACAACGAGGATGCATCCTTGGTCATCTCCGAGCTTAACAAGGCGGGCTTTATGGTAACAAAACTTGCCACCTCCGGCGGATTTCTCCGTGCGGGTAACGTTACCATGCTCACGGGTGTGGAGGACGAAAAGGTCGGTGACGCGCTTGCCGTAATAGAGGAGTTTTCAAGTCAGCGCAAGCAGATTACTCCCGTTAATTCAACATATATAGGCGATTCCATGCTAACCGTTCCCGTTGAGGTTTCGGTTGGCGGAGCCACGGTCTTTGTGGTGGATGTCGAGCAGTTCTATAAGATATGACGGCAGACATTTCTTCATTCGGCGAGAGCTTTAAAAAAGAGGTTTTGCCGTATATAAACACCTTATCGTTCCCTAATACAATGCTTATTGAGGGCGGCTCTGCCGAGCTGCGGCTTTCGGCGGCGCGTTTTATAGCGCAGAGCCTGCTTTGCGTGAGCAGCGGCGCACATCCGTGCGGTGTTTGCCCGTCCTGCGTGAAATGTGAGGCTTTGTCGCACCCGGATATGCGTGAATACGGAGACATAAGCTCCGACGCGGCTTTTAAGGTTGACGCCTGCCGCGCCGTGCGCTCCGATTGCTTTGTCCTGCCGAATGACGGTGACAAAAAGGTGTACATTTTAAAAGAAGTTCAAAATATGAACGACAGCGGTGAGAACGCACTTCTCAAAATATTTGAGGAGCCGCCCTCATACGTGTATTTTATTATGACGTGTCCGAGCCGCTCGGCTATGCTTGACACGGTGCTGTCGCGTACGACGGTATTTTCGCTCGGGTCTGAAAATGACTCGGCTCTTTTTGACGAGGATACCGCCGATTTGGCGCAAAAAATAGCTAAGGCGCTGTTAAGTCCCGCGGAAACGTCTCTTTTGGCTGCGGTGAGCCCTCTTGAAAAGGACAGGACGGGATTTAAAAATACGGTTCTCTGCCTCAAAAGCATTTTCCTCGACGCCGTTAAAATCAAGCTGCATGCGGCGGCGACTCCGGAATTTTCCGAAACGGCAGGAGAGCTGTCATCGGCACTCACGGCCGATAAATTATACCGATGCTGCGGCGTGCTCGATGAGCTTTTTGACGGCGCAGCAATGAATCAGAATCAAAATCTGCTGCTTACCTCGCTTTGCTATAAGCTGCGAGAGGCTGTGGGTAAATAATATAAAATAGCTCCGAAAGGAAGACATACAAATGGCAGAAGTTGTCGGAATACGATTTAAAGAGGTGGGTAAGGTATACTACTTCGACCCTGACGGCAAAACGTTTGAGAAGGGCGACAGGGCAATAGTCGAAACCGCGCGCGGCGTGGAGTGCGGCGAGGTCACAATGGGTAACTCCGTTGTCGATGACAGCGAAATAGTAAAGCCGCTCAAATCGGTTATAAGAGCCGCTACAAAGGCCGACCTCGAAAGAGTCAGGGAAAACGCCGAAAAAGAGAAGAAGGCATTTTCCGTCTGCGAAGAAAAAATACTTAAACACAAGCTTGATATGAAGCTTGTAAACGTTGAATACACCTTTGACGGCGGCAAGATACTGTTCTATTTCACCGCCGACGGCAGGGTGGACTTCAGAGAGCTTGTAAAGGACCTTGCGTCCGTGTTCAGGACGAGAATAGAACTAAGGCAGATAGGCGTGAGAGACGAAGCAAAAATGCTCGGCGGCTTCGGCATCTGCGGCAGACCGTTTTGCTGCAAGACCTTTCTCGGCGACTTTCAGCCTGTTTCTATAAAAATGGCAAAGGAGCAGGGTTTGTCGCTGAATCCCGTAAAAATAAGCGGTACCTGCGGCAGACTTATGTGCTGTCTTAAATACGAGCAGGACGCCTACGAGCATCTTTTAAGGCATACCCCCAAGGTCGGAGCATTTGTGGAAACGCGAGAGGGCAGAGGAACCGTTATAGAGAACAACCTTATAACGGGAATCCTGAAGATAAGGCTCGACCGCCGTCCCGACGCCGCTCCGCTTGTGGTTGACCGCCACGAGGTGAAGCTTTTAAAGGACGCGAAAATTCAGGTGGACAAGTCCGAAATAGAAGCTCTCAAGGGCATAGAATAATTAAGTTACAGACAAGGAAAAGAGGATTTGAAATATGGCATTTATTGAGGTCAGAGACGTAACCAAGACCTATAAAATGGGCGAGGTTGAGATAAAAGCCGTCGATGAAATAGGCTTCGGCATAGACAAGGGCGAATTTGTTGTAATAGTAGGTCCGAGCGGAGCCGGAAAAACGACGATACTTAACATTCTCGGCGGAATGGACACCGCTACGTCCGGTACGATTTACGTTGACAATGTAGATATAACCAAATTCAACGAAAACGAGCTTACCAAATACCGCCGCGACGACGTCGGCTTTGTATTTCAGTTCTATAACCTTGTCGGTAACCTCACAGCGATTGAAAACGTGGAGCTTGCGCTTCAAATATCCAAAAATCCGCTCAGTGCGAAGGATGTTTTGAAGGATGTCGGACTCGGCAACAGGCTTGATAATTTTCCGGCTCAGCTCTCCGGCGGCGAGCAGCAGAGAGTCTCAATAGCGCGAGCACTTGCAAAAAACCCCAAGCTGCTTTTATGTGACGAGCCTACGGGTGCGCTCGACTATATAACCGGTAAATCAATACTGAAGCTCTTGCAGGACACTTGCCGTGAAAAAGGAGTTACGGTTATTGTAATCACCCACAACTCCGCACTAGCTCCCATGGCAGACAAGGTAATTAAGGTCAAAAACGGCAGAGTTGACAAGCTTCTTCTCAACGAGCACCCGACTCCCGTCGAGTATATCGAGTGGTAAAATACCGAATATTATATTTGACAGAGAGAGGTACACGTTAAATGACAAAAGGAATGAGAAAAGATTTTCAGCGGGAAATAAAGCTGAATTTCAGCAGGTTCCTGTCTATAACTCTTATCGTTGTTTTGGGCGTAGCGTTCTTTTCGGGACTGCGCGCCGCAAAGCCGGCCATGCAGGCCTCGGCGGATAAGCAATACGACAGTGAAAACCTTATGGATATAAGAGTCGCGGGGACTCTCGGTATGACCGATAAGGATGTTGACGCGCTTAAAAAGGTTGACGGCGTGCAGGACGCGGAGGGCACATACGAGCAGGATTTCCTCTGCGATACCGGCAACTCCGAGGCCGTTACAAAGGTAATGTCACTAAACGACGGCATAAGCCTTGTAAGAGTCAGCGAGGGGCGTTTTCCCCAGGGCTATAACGAGTGTATAGCAGACCGCAGCTTTCTTGACGCTACGGGATATAAAATAGGCGACACGGTAAAGCTCACCACAGGCACCGATGAAAAGGTGAGCAAATATCTTGCCACCGATGAATTTACGATTGTCGGCGTCGGTACGACGTCAATGTATATGGACAGCGACAGAGGCTCCGCGGCGATAGGAACGGGCAGAATAAACGGATTTTTGATAGTCCCGAAGCAGGCCTTTACGATGTCCTGCTATACAAGCGTTCATATAACCGTTAAGGATGCCATGGCACTCGGATGCTATTCAAGCGATTACACCGAGCTTATTTCAAAGGTAAAAGACAGAATAAACGGCATAGCCGACAGACGCTGCGACATAAGATACAGCGAATATAAAAACGAAACGGCGACATATATAAACGATGCAAAGCTGAAGTTCGAAGAGGAAAAGGACACCGCAATGGGTCAGCTCGGCGACGCGTATCAGCAGCTTTTGGACGCTCAGGCGGCAATAGAAACCGGTAAGGCGGATCTCGCAAGCAAAAAGCTTGAAATACAGAATGCGCAGGACCTTATCAATTCAAACGCCAATACTCTCGTTGTAAGTCAAAGCCAGATAGACAGCGCAAAGGCTTCGCTTGTCGATGCGGAAAAAAAGTATAAGGAGCTTGAATCGCAGGTCTCGGATTCCGCGGCGGAGATTGAGAGAATGCAAAAGGAACTTGATGACGGCAAGGGCTCCATGTCCTCTGATGAGTATCTCCAAAAGAGCTATAATCTCATAGCCGCAAAGGCGACTCTTCAGTTCTACAAAACTCAGCTTGCCAATACACGAAACACAATAGATAATGCCAAGCAGCAGGTAGCTGCCGCTCAAACCGCCGTAAATAACGGCGGAACGGCACTTCAGGACGCGCAGAAAAAGGTCAACGAGGCTCCGGCGGCTCTTGAAGAGGCCGAAAAGCAAATTCAGGACGCTCAAATCGAGCTTGACCGCAAAAATGAGGAGTACGAGCAGGCAAAGCAGGACCTTGCCGACGAGCTTGAAGCGGCGCAGCAAAAGCTTGAGGACTCCGAGGATAAGATATTAAACGTGGAAAAGCCCACATGGTATGTGCTTGACCGCGAAACCATTCCGTCTTACACGGCATATAAGAGCGATACGGACGGTATGGGCTCAATAGGCTCGGTGTTCCCCGTGATATTCTTCCTTGTTGCCGCTTTGGTATCTCTCACAACCATGACGCGAATGGTCGAGGAGCAGAGAACGCAGATAGGCACATTAAAGGCTCTCGGCTACACGAAGGGCGCGATAGCGGCAAAATATGTGCTTTATGCTCTGCTTGCTACCGCAATCGGCAGCGTGCTCGGCGTGCTTCTCGGCGAGAGCACAATACCTCTGCTCACGGTTAACACGTATAAGCTTGTGTATATAGGGCTTCATAATACCGTGGTGAAGCCGGACGTATTTGACGCATTGCTCGCTTCGCTTCTTGCGATTATTTGTACGACCGGAGCGACGCTGGCTGCGTGCTATCGCGTGCTGAGCTCATCGCCGGCACTGCTGATGCGCCCCGAGGCACCGAAGGCGGGCAAACGCATACTTCTCGAAAAAGTCGGATTTATTTGGAAGCACCTCAACTTCGCACAGAAGGCGGCTTGCAGAAACCTGTTCAGATATAAAAAACGCCTGTTTATGACAATAGCCGGCGTTGCGGGCTGTATGGCTCTGCTGCTTGTCGGCTTCGGACTCAACGATTCAATAAAATCAATGACGGGCAACCAGTTTGAAAAGGTGTGGCATTTTGCCGGTACCGCAGGTATAAATTCAGAGGCTACACGAGCGGAAAAACGTCAGTCGCTTGCCGAGGTCAATACCATGAACGGTGTTACGGAGTATTTGCAGACATATCGCTCAATGCTCTATACCGACGCAAACGGTGAAGAAAAAACCGCGTATGTCATAGTTCCGCAGGATACCTCACGAATGGCGGATTACGTTAACCTTTCGTCGCGCGACGGCAAAAACACCTATGTTATGGATGATTCCGGTGTTATCATAACCGAAAAGCTCGCCAAGACTCTGGGTGTTTCCGTGGGTGACACCGTTACCTTCAAGACGAGCGAGACAGGCACCGCAACCGAACCCGTAAAGGTTGCCGGAATAGTCGAAAACTATATGTACCACTACATTTATATGACGCCGAATGTATATAAGCAGCTTTTTAACGAGACGGCTTCGCTCAATACCATCTTCATTAAAACGGACGGTACCGTGGACGACGAGACTCTGTCAAAGCAGCTTATGGATTTGAGCGCGATAAATTCGGTTACCATGAACAGCACCACCGAGAAACAGATAAGCTCAGTTATGAACAGCCTACTGTTTATAGTTGTAATACTGATAGTTGCTGCGGGGCTTTTGGCGTTTGTGGTTCTCTATAACCTCAATAACATCAACATCACCGAGCGCAGGCGTGAGCTTGCAACGCTCAAGGTTCTCGGTTTCTACAACAAGGAGCTTGCCTTTTACGTGTACCGCGAAAATATTGTACTGACGATTTTCGGTGTGATATTCGGTATAGTTCTGGGTATAATTCTTCACGCGTATGTTATGAGCACCATTGAGACGGACTATATTATGTTCGGTAAGGAAATGACGGCTCTCAGCTATCTCGCAAGTATTTTGCTTACTGTGCTGTTTACGGCGATAGTCAACTTCGTTATGTATTTCAGGCTTAAAAAGATAGATATGGTTGAATCGCTGAAGAGCGCAGAATAAACATTTTTAATTTATATGTTGACATATATATTGTGTGGTGATATAATAGCACCACAATATATAGGCGCCGTGTAACTGACGGAAAGCCCATTTGGGCAGGCAGGCTAAACTGCCGGGGAACGCGGCGTATAAATAGCCGACCGTCTGGGCAGCCTCTTTTTCGGGGGCTGCCCTTTTATATTGCAATTTATTTATGTATATATGCCTCGAGGCATCTGTGAAAGGAAGATAGCAAATGGAGTTTTCAAGAGCGTGGGAAGGCTTTAATCCCGGCGAATGGAACGAAAAAGTAAACGTCAGTGATTTCATCAAAAGGAATTACACGGAATATACGGGCGACAGCTCCTTTTTGAGCGGAGCCACCGAGCGTACAAAGGAACTTATGGAAAAGTTTTCAAAGCTTCTTGACAAGGAACGTGAAAACGGCGGAGTTTTGTCGGTCGATACCGAAACCGTTTCATCTCTCGTCACCTATGCGCCCGGTTATCTTGACAAGGAAAAGGAGCTTATCGTGGGTCTTCAGACCGACAGCCCCCTGCGCCGAGGTGTAAATCCCTTCGGCGGTATGCGTATGGCACGTGAGGCGGCAAAGGCTTACGGCTATGAGCTGTCCGATAAAATCGAGGACGAGTTCAGATATAAGACAACTCACAACGACGGAGTATTCAGAGCCTATACAAGTGAGATGAGAAAGGCACGCCATATTGCGCTGCTCACCGGTTTGCCCGACGCCTACGGAAGAGGCAGAATAATAGGAGACTATCGCAGAGTTGCCCTCTACGGTATGGATACGCTTATCGAATTTAAAAAGGCAGATAAAATCGCGCTTGAAAATAAGGATATGACAGAGGAGGTCATAAGGCTGCGCGAGGAGCTGCAAAAACAGCTTAACTTTATGGAAATGCTCAAGCAAATGGCGCAGATGTACGGCTATGACATATCTTCGCCGGCAAGCAACGCGCGCGAAGCGATTCAGTGGCTTTATTTTGCATATCTTGCCGCAATCAAGGAGCAGAACGGAGCGGCTATGTCGCTCGGCAGGACAAGCACGTTCATTGACATCTATATTGAACGCGACATCAATAGGGGCGTACTCACAGAGAGCGGTGCTCAGGAGCTGATAGACGATTTTGTTATGAAGCTGCGCATGGCGCGTCATCTTCGCACTCCCGAATACAATGAGCTGTTCGGCGGCGACCCTATGTGGATAACCGAGAGCATCGGCGGTATGACAAACGAGGGCAAAACTCTCGTCACAAAAAATTCGTACAGAATGCTCAATACGCTTTACACTCTCGGCTCGGCTCCGGAGCCCAATATGACTGTTCTCTGGTCGCAGGGCTTGCCCGAAAACTTTAAACGTTTTTGCGCCGAGGTTTCGGAGGACACCGACTCCATACAATATGAAAACGACGACGTCAAGCGTGCGCTTTTGGATAAAAACCAAAAGCGCATCGACGCGCGCAAAAAAGAACGTAT
>ERZ827423.2563-NODE-2563-length-14088-cov-2.700563_pt1 | contig 14088 bp, 10 predicted proteins | sample MGYA00519775_ERZ827423 | MGnify/ENA primary metagenome ERZ827423 (study PRJEB31778, sample SAMEA3449296) | human gut metagenome | biome: human gut; feature: human-associated habitat; material: faeces | place: United Kingdom | collected 2010/2012 ...
CGGAGCCGATTTTGATCGGATTTCTCACCGCGTCTGTCGGTTTGACGCTTTTAAGCGTCATGCTGCCCTTGCTCGGCATTTTGAGCGCAATCTGAGGGAAAAGTTATGGGTATTTTGAATCGAAAAGTAAGCCTCCGGCTTTTCGCGGTCGGGCTTATTCTGGTGCTTGCGGTAATTTTTACCGCGGTGTGCGTGCCGGTTTTTCAGGAGGATATCCGAGAAACAGGCCGTGCCGCCGTGCGTGAAGCCGTTTTGCGCAGCGCCGTGGAGTGCTACACCTTAGAGGGCGCATACCCGGAAAGCCTTGAATATTTGGAAAAGCACTACGGGCTTACGGTCAATAAGAAAGAATACATCGTGACATACGAGGTTTTCGCCGATAACCAGCTGCCGACCGTTCAGGTACTGGTGCGCGGCGAGGAATAAGGAGGGCGCATGACGGAACCGAAAAAGAGAAACAGCACTTCTCTGATGCTGCTTCTGCTGTATGCATTGCTCATCGCATCGCTTTTGGTGTTGACGCTTGCGGGCGCGCGGCTATATTCCGATACGATGGATGCCCGCGACGCACACGCAAAGCAGCGCAGCGCGCTTTCGTATATTCAAAGTCAAACGGCAGCGTGCGGCGGTAAAGGGAACATCCGCCTGATCGACGGCCCGGAGGGCCCGGCGGTGTGCCTGCGCGAGCCGGAAAGCGACTTCGAAACGCGCATCTATTTATATGAAAACGCGCTGCGCACGGAGTTTTCACGGGTCACGGCGGAGATCGACCCCAATAACGCCGAAAAGCTGTGCGACCTTAAAACGTTTAAAGCCGAGCTTTCGGAAAACGGGCTTTTAACGATCACTGCGGACGGCATGACCGCCGGCGCGTATTGTGACGGAGGTGGCGCGGCATGATAGATTACGAGGAAAAGCGCAGTGAAACGTGCCACCGCATGGGCTTTATGACCCCGCTGCTTGTGTTTATTCTGGCATTTGTCGCGTGCTGCGGTGTCATTGCGTGCGTGTTCCTGCGCGCGGCCGTCATCAGCGATGAAGCGGCGAGGGAAAGCGCAGGCATTGCGCTGTGCCGCAGCGCCGCGGAGGAGTTTCGCGCGGGAGAGATCCCCGAAAACGGCGAAAAAGCATATTTCACAAAAGATATGGCAAGCTGTGCGGAAGCGGACGCTTACTATTATATAGAAACCGAAGTGACCGCCGCCGAGACCGAAACGGGAGCGTTGTATGCTGGGAAAATCACGGCATACACGGCGGAGCAGGATAAAGAAATTTATGCGCTGAATGTACGGTGCTACCAGCCGAAGGAGGGAACGCCATGAGCCGAAATCGATTCCGCATCGGCAGCATCGCGGTGCTGTTCGCGGTCGTTGTGCTGTGCGTCGCCATTTTTGGCGTGCTTACGGTGTCCTCTGCCGTATCCGATCGCCGTGCCGCAGAGCGCTACGGCGAGCACGTGGAAGTGCTGTATGCCTGCGAAAACGCCGGGCAAGACTGGCTTTCCGAAGCAGATGCGTATTTAAAGGGCGCGGGAGATTTGCCGGAAAACACCGAAGAGACCGAAACCACGCTCAAAACGGAGATCAAGCGCGGCAACATGCAGCTTGAGATCTGCTTAAATAAAATAAACGGCAGCTATGAGATTGCAAAATGGCGCTGCACAGCGCGCTGGCAGCCGGATGACTCCCTGAATCTCGGGTAAGAAAGGCGGAGTACAATGAATATGACTGAAATTTTGAAAAGTGCCGTGGAGCGCGGCGCTTCCGATATTTTCGTGGTGGCGGGCCTGCCGCTGACGTATAAGGTGCGCGGCGAACAGCAGCGTGAAACGGCGGACGGCGCCTTCACGCCCGAAAAGACCGAAGCATTCGCAGCGGAAATCTATCGTCTTGCCGCGCGTGAGCCGCACTGCTTAAACGGCAGTGCGACCGATGACGATTTTTCGTTCTCGCTCAGCGGTACGGGACGCTTCCGTGTGAATCTGTTCCGCCAGCGCGGCAGCATTGCCGCCGTGGTGCGCGTCATCCGCTTCGGTCTACCTACGGCCGAAGAAGCGCACATTCCGCCGGAAGTCATGCGCGCGGCACAGATGAAAAAAGGCATCGTGCTCGTTACGGGCTCAGCGGGCAGCGGTAAGTCCACAACGCTCGCGTGTATCATCAACGAGATCAACCGTACGCGCACGGGACATATTCTGACGCTCGAGGATCCGGTAGAGTACATCCATCGCCACGATAAGTGCATTGTGAGTCAACGTGAGATCGGTTGCGACTGCCCGAGCTACGTCGCCGCTTTGCGCAGTGCGCTGCGCGAAAGCCCGGACGTGATTTTGCTCGGCGAAATGCGCGACAAAGAGACAATGGAAGTCGCGATGACCGCCGCCGAAACGGGGCAGCTATTGCTTTCGAGCCTGCACACCACCGGCGCGGCGAATACGATTGACCGCATCATCGACGCATTTCCGCCAAACCAGCAGGCGCAGATCCGCTTACAGCTTTCCATGGTTTTGCAGGCAGTCATCAGTCAGCAGCTCGTGCCCGGCGTAGACGGCACGCCCATCCCGGTGTTTGAAATCATGTATTCCACACTCGCGATACGCAATATGATCCGCGAAAGCAAAACGCATCAGCTCGATGCCGCCATCGCTTCCGGCGCGGCGCAGGGCATGCGCACCATGGACATGGCGCTTGCGGACCTTGTACGGCAAAAGCGCATCACAGAGGAGACGGCGCTTTACTACTGCACGAACTATGAGACCATGCAAAAACGTCTGCAATTACTTTAAGTCATAGTTTTTAGCGCGACCTTTCGCCAAAAAAGGTATTTTCTCCGACAAAAAAGTAAATACTTATGAGAAAAATCGCATTTTCCACCTTTCGGTGGATTACAAATGCCGTGAAGCGTGCTATACTTTATGAAAAGAACAAGTTCGGAATATTATTTTTTTCGCAATAGCCGGGGTGATATTTTGAACTGTTATTTCTGAAAGAGGGAGATGAACCGTTCATGAGTCGAACAGCGAAAGAAATTGAAACCACCGGGCTGCCGTGTGAAGCACAGAACGGTGAAACGATACAGGTTGTGCCGAAGATCGATGTGACCATGTTCGGCAAGTTTACCTTAAAGCAGGAAGGTATGGAGGTTCCGCACGCTGTGAGCCTCACGGGACGTTCCAGAAGACTGTGGACGCTTACGGCATACCTTATTCTGAACAGAAACCGCGGTGTTTCCGCACAGGAGCTCATCGACCTGCTGTGGCCGGAAGCCGAAAACGATAACCCGTTAAGCACGCTGCAAAATAATGTCAGCCGCGCAAGGGCTGCGCTGGCAGAGCTCGGCTTTACGCACGCAAAGGTTATAATCCATAACGAAAAGGGTTATTATCGCTGGGCGCCGGACCGCGAGACGCAGCTTGACGTGGAGCAATTTGAAACACTTGCAAAGGCAGCGCTTGCCGAAGAAGATATGGAAAAATCGGTTGCCCTGGCGCAGGAAGCCGTGGCGCTTTACACCGGCGATTTTCTTACGGAAAGCGCAGCGGAGTTCTGGTGCATCAACCTCAACACGTATTACCGCTCGCTTTATACGCGCCTATGTCGCGCGGCGGTGGATCGCCTTTTGAAGCTCGGACGCATTACGGATGCGGAAAAGCTCTGCACGGGCGTTATCCGTTTAGATCCCGCCGCAGAGGAATTCAGCGTGTTTTTGATGCAGGCGCTCATAAAAAACAAAAATCCGAAAAAAGCGCTGGAACACTATGATTACATCGCTTCGCTGTACCGGGAGGTCTACGGTGTTTCGCCTTCGGCGGAGCTGGAGGCGCAGAAGGCGCTTGCGGTGCAGGAGCTTTACGGCAGCGAGACGAGTGAAGACGATATTCACACGCTCCTGCTTGAAAAAGAACAGGAAACCGGTGCGTTTTGCTGCGATAACAACGTTTTCCGCGAGATTGTAAAGCTGCATGTGCGCGAGATGCGCCGAAACGATACCCCTGCGGCGTTGATGATTGTGCGGCTTGCAAACCGCTCGATAGACCCGGAAAAGCGCGCCGTATATATGAAGCAGATGGAAGGGACGCTTTTAAACGAACTGCGCGCGGGCGACCCGTTCACAAAGGTGGGCGCAAACCAGTTTTGGGTGCTGCTGCCGGGTGCGACCGGCGAAAACGGCGGGCTCGTTTCCCGCCGTGTGTTCAATCGGTTCCAAAAGGAATACCCGAAAAGCGGTGCGGCCTACACCTTTAAATCGCTCGACCTGCGCCACATACATATGAGCGCAGAAGAAAAAGCAACGGAGAAAACGGAGCGCCGAAAGGCCTAAAACCGTCACCTGAAAAAATAAATCGGTTGACGCAGCACAGCTAACAAAAAAACTACGACCTACTTTCTTTTTTTATGAGAAAATGGGTCGTTTTTCTATGAAAAAACTTCTTAATCATAGCGTTCTCATAGCACCTTTGTGTAAAATAGAATCACAAAAGACAAAAGGAGGGGTTAGGTGAAAGAAAATCGTATGCTACCGATCGGCACAGAGACCTTCCGTATCTTTGTGGATGAAGCGGAGGACGGTGTCATCCGCGGCAGGGTCTCCGGCGGGACGCTCCCGGAGGAAACCCTATTCCGAAGTCTTTCACGCCTGATCCTGCTTTTGGAAGAGCAGATGGATACAGGCGGCGCGCCGAAAGCTTCTCCCATAAAATGTACGGAAACACCCACGTTTGAACTGGACATCCTGTTCCGCCAGAATTACAGCTGGCAGGGGAGACTGCGGTGGACAAAAGGCGGCAAAGAGGCCGCGTTTCGCAGTGTGCTGGAGCTGCTCATCCAAATGGAAACGGTTTTGGCACAGTAACACACATCAATTTAGGAATCCATATTTGTTATAAAACGGACAAATCACAGGATTGGAGGAAAACACTATGAAAAAGAAGATCATCGCCGTGTTGCTGAGCGCATGTATGCTGGTTTCGGCATGTCCTACGGGCGCGTTTGCAATGAGTGATGAGGAAACGAACACCTACACTGCAACAGGGGATGTTATGCAGGGGGGAACGCCGGTCGTTGACGAGACGCCCGCGCCCGAGGAGACCGCAGCTCCGGAGGAGACACCCACTCCCGCTCCGGAGGAGACAGCCACTCCCGCCCCGGTAGAGACCCCGGCTCCCGTTGAAGTGGAAGCACAGGCGACTCCTGCCGCAGGTGCAGAGGAAGCTGCGTCGGCGAAACAGAGCGCGGAAACGGGCATTGCAATGACTATGCTGCGTCCGGACGATGAGAAGCCCAAGGTCGATACCTACCGTTTCTATGATGCAGATGGCAAGGAGCTGACCGAGTGGCAGCAGACCGTCGCCAAAGGCGATGAGCTCCTCGAGCCGACTGCACCGACAAAGGAAAACGCACGCTTTGTTGGGTGGTATGTCGGTGAGACCCCGTTAAGCTTCGGCACAGTCGCGACTGTCAGCGGCAAGGAAGTGACCGTTACGGCGAGGTTTGAGGAGTACAGCTACGTGTACTTCTTGGATGAAGACGGCGATACCGTGGTTTACCACACCGCCGCGGGCACAGCCGGTGAAACGGTCGGCGAAGACGTTCTGAACGCCGCGACCGCTAAGGTTGAGCTCACCATGGGCAAAGAAAAAGGCGTTGTCGGCTGGAGCACCACGCAGGGCAGCGACACCCTCGAAACCATCACATTTGTAGCCGGCGATACATACGTTTACCCGGTAGTTAAAACCGGTTTCTGGGTCACGTTCAATACCGACGGCGGCGACTACGTGGCGCCGCAGTTCCGGATGGAAGCACTTGACCTGAGCGCGGTCACACCCAACCGCAGCGGTTACACGTTCGTCGGTTGGTATGGCGCAGACGGCAACCCGATTACAACGGTTTCCGGCACGGCTACCGTCACCGCACACTGGACAGCAAGCAATAAGACGGAATACACCGTTATCCATTGGCAGGAAAATGCGGACGATAATGGCTATACGCTGGTGAAAGACGATACGCAAACCAAAAACGGCACGACCGGCGCACAGACAAATGCAGAAGCTAAAAACTATGAGGGCTTTACCGCACAGGCGATTACGCAGAAGACCATTGCCGGTGACGGCTCCACAATTGTAAACGTTTATTATAAGAGAAATGTTTACACGGTGAAGTTTGTGGGCTATAGCGATAACTATGTTTGTGGCAAAGAAGAACACACACATGATAGGAGAACTTGTGGTTGGAACTGGCGGGATGGATGGCAATGTGGTAAAGAAGAACATAAGCACAGCGACAATTGTAAATCTTATGGCGAGTTAACAGATAAGACCATTACCGCTAAATGGGGCGCGAATATTTCCGCACAGTGGCCTAAACAACCGCAGAGCACTTGGTATGTTTCTCAGGATAGAGATTCTAAGATGCAGGCAGGCATTGATGTTATGCCGCTCGGTGGAGCAACGTTCTATCAGTACAGACCTTCTTCTGGTGCATGGACGCAGACAGGTTACTATTATGTAGAAGTGGTTCCGGGTGAAACTGGTACGGAAAATGTTGGCGGTACGAGTTATAAATTGGATCACCAAGATACTACGGATTATAATGGATGGTTGCGCGTTACAGAAGAAGACCAGTATGCAATTACAGGTTTTACTTTTAACAAAAAGGTAAGTACGAGTATTGGTAATTATTATGATGGTGCAAAGTTCTACTATACCCGCAACTCCTATGACATCACGTTCATTAACGGCGGCAAAACGGAAAAAACCGAAAGCCGCAAGTATCAGCAGAATATTTCCGATGTGACATACACCCCCCCGACAAGACCGACCGGTGTACCCGCAAACTTCACGTTTGCAGGCTGGTATGAGAATGAGCTTTGCAAAGGCGACCCGTTCGTGTTCACCGGCAAGACGATGCCGGCAAAGGGCATTACGCTCTATGCAAAGTGGCAGGCGCCGGTTATTGAAGCTAAGGTTTACCTGACGGCCTCTGCGGACGGCGAAGTAAGAACGATCAATGTTGAGTACGGCAAAAAACTTTCGGAATCCGAGGAGTTTAAGGCGTTGCTTAAAGAGCTCACAGAAACGCCCTCCGCTTGGATCGATTCCAACGGCGCGCTGTTCAATGTAGATACCAATCTTTACAGCTCCGTTACGATTTCTCCGTTCTTCCCCTCCGCAAAGGACGGCTTCACGGTCACATACGTTGAGGGCGAGAGCAAAAAAGTAGATAACCAGAAGTATGTAAGCGGCAGCTCCGCCCGCGTACTTCCGCCGGAAAATTCCGAAAACTTCCGCGCTTGGAAAACGGAAGACAACAAGCTCATCTACCCGGGCGATAAGATTACCGTCACAAAGAACACCACGTTGACGGCAGTCTACACCAATAAGCCCCAAACCGTGACGATTAAGTATCATTATAATTTCACAGATAAAGATGGCAACTACAATGACGCTACCTTTAAGGATGGTAATCACCCGAAGAACACGAACGCAATCGTAAAATCGCTTGGCGAGGTCAATTTTGCCGCCCCCACAGGCTACAAATTCCTCGGCTGGGCAACCACGCCGGACAGCAATAAGATTGAATACGCAGCAGGCGATCCGGTCTTTGTCGACGCTAACGGCGATAATGATCTCTATGCGGTTTGGCAGGTGAAGACGTACACGGTAACGTGGGTAAACTGGAACGGTACAGTTCTTGAGACCGATACCGATGTCGAGTATAACTCCGACCCGAGTTACGATGGAGAAAAACCGACCAGAGCAGCAGATGCCCAATACAGCTACAAGTTCGCAGGCTGGAACCCAGCGGTATCCCCGGTCACAGGCGATGTTACTTACAAAGCGCAGTTTGAGGCAGTAACAAATACGTACACGGTAACATGGGTAAACTGGGATAACAAGAACCTTGAAGTAGACGAGGATGTTCCGTATGGAGCAGACCCGGAATACAACGGCAAGGAGCCGACGAAGGCAGCAGATGCCCAGTACAGCTACAAGTTCACAGGCTGGAACCCGGCGGTATCCCCGGTCACAGGCGATGCAACGTATAAGGCAACGTATACGAAAGAAGCGAATACCTACACTTTGACGTATGACCTCGACGGTGGCGAGTGGGAGAACGATACGACCTACGCGTACCCGAAGAAGTACAACGAAGAAGTTGAGGTAAAAGCAGATCCGACGAAGGAAGGCTACACCTTCGCAGGTTGGACGAGCGCAGAAGTAAAAGTAGTAAACGGCAAGTTCACGATGCCTGCAAAGGATGTAACTTTGAAGGCAAAGTGGGAAGCAAACATCTACAAAGTAACGTATGACCTCGACGGCGGCGAGTGGACTGAAGCGACCAACGAGTTCCCGTACAAGTACAAAGCAACAGTAGAAGTTGTAAAGACGGTTCCGACCAGAGAGGGCTATAAGTTCTCGGGTTGGAGAAGCGAAGAGGTTACGATCGAGAACGATGCGTTCACGATGCCGGCTAAGGACGTTGTGCTGAAGGCTGTTTGGGAAGCAAATCCCACGCCGACCCCGATTCCGTCGGAAGAGCCGACCCCCACTCCGGCTCCGACAGAAGAGCCTACACCTACTCCGGCTCCAAATCCGAACCCGAATCCGAACCCGAATCCGAACCCGGCAACGCCTACTCCGACGCCGGTAGCTCCGGTCGTTCCGGCTACGGTTGCAACACCCACCCCGAAACCGACTGCCACACCTTCCACAACGCCGAGCGATAACGGCGGAAAAGGCGATGGCAATAATGACGGCGAAATAGGCGAAACGATCAACGATAACGAAACACCGCTTGCAAACGGTGAAGACATCGCAGATAACGCAACGCCGCTCGCAGGTCTCGGCACGGGCGCTTGGGCACTCATCAACCTGATCCTCACCATCGTGACGACCCTCCTTTCCATCCTCCTTCTCATCGGCTATATCGGCAAGAAAAAGAAGGCGTTGGAAGACGAAGACGGCAACGTGGTTCTCGATGAGAACGGCAAAGAGGTTATGGAGTACGAAAAGAACAAGAAGGGCCTTTGGAGACTCATCAGCATCATCCCGGCTCTGATTGCCATCGTCGTCTTCATCTTCACCGAAGACATGACCCTGCCGATGATCTTCGTCGACAAGTGGACAATCCTCCATGTTGTAATCGCGCTGGTACAGGTCGTTGTTATGGTCCTCTGCAAAAAGAAGAAGGACGAAAACGACGAAGACGAGAACGCAGCAAACGCGTGATGGAACAAAAGCATAAGGCGTAAGCCAAAGTAAGACGGGATGTCCCCCAAAAGGGACATCCCGTTTCTTATGCACGTTGTGTTTTCCACAGAGTTTTTCTGTATTGTGGAAGAATCGGCTGCACGTGCATAGACCGCACGGCAGGCTTTGCGCAAAAGAATACCGCACAAGGTGAGTTTGCCCTGTGCGGTATCTCTTTTTATAGCGGTTTAGTTTTCAAATTTCGCATCTGCAAGGTACAGATAACCGACGGCACGCAGCGAGGCGAACGCGCCCTCCACTTCAATGCGAACGGTGGAAGCACCGGAAATGCTCAGGCTCAGCGCGCTTGCGGGGCTGTTCACCGTGAGCGAGGAAACTTCATACTGCAAATGGTCGTCCACATAAATGCGAACCGTGCCGATAAAATCGTCGGAGGTATCGCCCTCCACGACCCATGTTCCCGTCAGGCGTTTATATTGTCCGTTCGGGGCGTATTCGGTGTAGACGGTTTTTGCGATGACAGGGTACAGCGAGAAGTTAAGGCCGTTGCTGTACGCATTGCCGTTTGCGTCATAGGCTGTCCAGTTCTGGCTGCAATCTTCGCCGCCGCTTGGGGAAAGATCTGTCAGCGAAACGGGGTAAAGCGCCCTGTATTCTTCAATCTTAGCCGCAATGTCGCTGTCGCCGGAGAGGATGTCGTCGGCGTTTTGCAGCGTTTCCACCGCGTCATAATAGCGGCTTTCACCGGCCTGCTTTGCAGCAGCATCGAGAATTTTTTGCTTATACTGGTTTTTGTAGGTGGCAATCTGCGCGTCGATGCGCTTGTCGCTGCGTGTGGCGTCCTGCAGCACGTTAACAGCGCCGGGCAGGTCGCCGTCATCCGCGAGCGTTTTGGCGGTGCCGAGCAGCGTTTCCACGTAGTTGTTGAGCTCTGCATCCTTAATCTCTTCCAGCTTAGCCTGGACGTCTTTATCATCGCCGAGGATATCGGCGCTGTTCATCAAAATGGCTTCGGCACCGAGGAAATCTTTCTCGTCCGCGCGGCTCTGCGCATCGCTTAACACTTTTTCTTTGTACGCGGTGCGGATGTTCTGAATTTGCGTCTGCGCGTCGTCGTGGTTCACATCGGCGTGAATGACCTTCTGATATTCCGTAATGGCGCGGCCGTCTTCGCCCTGTGCCTGCAGGCTTTTGCCGTTTTTGTAGGCCTCTTTGGAGTCTTTCAGCGATTGAATGCCGTCGAGCTGATCGTCGAGACCGATGTTTGGGAACAGCTTTTGCAGGCGGTCGAGCAGTTCATAGGAGCTGTCGTAGTTCGCTTCGCTTTTATTGTATCGGTCGATGACCGTCTGGGCATATTCCTGCATTTGGTCGGAGACCGAAGCAAGTTCGTCCTTTGAAAGCGTGGGAAGTACCTGCGCCGCAGCGGAATAATCGTAAGCGTCAAGCGCGCGGGTGAGCTTTTGCATGGGTGCATTGTACCACCAGAAAATGCCGCCGATTGTAGCGCCGATGGCGATGAGAATGGGAAGCACGATGAAAAGCCATTTAAAAGAACGCTTTTTCTTCGGCTTTTCGTCGTATTCCTCGTAGGCGTAGCCGTCGTTATACGTATATTCTATGGGTTGCACGCGCGGCTCCGGCCCTGAAATTTCCTCCGGGGTGGGGGAGACGGTGAATGTGCCCTCGTGCTCCATGCCTTCGGGTTTGTCGCCGAGCGCATCGCCGGAGGAAATATCCTCCGTGAAGTCCGTCGGGGAATGGCTGCAAATATCTTCGCCGTCCGGACTGTTTGAAGGGGTATCTTCAGCTTCGGGTGTCGGTTCCGCTTCGGAGAGGCTCTCTGTCGAATTTGAGGAGATGTCTTCCACGGCAGGCTCCGTGGGCGTTTCCGGTGCGGGGGCAGATTCCGGCTCCGGTTCGCTTACGGGTTGTGCAGTGGCTTCCGGCGGGCGCACAACGGGGTTGCCGCAGAGCGTGCATTTTTTTGCGCCCTCCGGCAAGGTGGCGCCGCAGTATATACAAAACATAAGTGACCTCCTAATGTTTGTGGTCCCGCAGGGAAAATCTGCGGTGTTTTCCATAGCATACAATATTCCGGGAAATCTGTCAAATGTTTAGAAAAAATGTGGGAGATAAAGCAAAGAGAGGGAACGAAGCGTTCCCTCTCTTATCCCCAAAAGTGCCGCTAATCGGCTATTTTAGTCTCCCAAATATGTTTCTGTTCCGGCGAAACGGTCTTCAGCGCGGCGAGCGAATACGGTATCCCCAGCGCGTCCCATTTCGTTTTGCCGATGTCATGGTATGCCATGATCTCGGCCTTTTCAATACAGGTATATTGATGCTTGAGCGCACAAATCGCCTCAAAGTGCGCGTCCGTGTCGTTCACGCCCGGAATGACCGGACAGCGCAACCACACATGCGCATGCGCGTCCTCAAGGGCTGCCAGGGACTCGAGGATCGGCGCAAGCGGCGCGCTTGCCCATTTTTTGAGGGCATCGGGGTCGCTGTGCTTAAAATCGAACAGAAAAAGATCGGTGAGCGGTATCAGTTCTTTTAAATGTGCGGCAGAGATCAACCCGTTTGTCTCCAGCGCGGTGTGGTACCCTTTTTCGCGGCAGGCTGTAAGCAGCTTTTTCAGGAGTTCAAAGTGCAAAGAAGCCTCGCCGCCCGAAAAGGTGACGCCGCCTTTTGACGAGCGGTAATATTTTGCGTCCTTGTCGATCTGCTTCATCACGGCTTCCACCGTCATTTCGCGCCCGGAAAGCTCCAGAACATCGTTCGGACATACTTCGGCACATTTGCCGCACGCCGCGCATTTTGCACGGTCAAAAATATGTGTGCCGTCTGCTTTTATTTCATGTGCTCCGTTCGGACATACCGCAGTGCATGCCCCGCAGGACGTGCATTTTTCGCGGCGAAACAAGAGCTCGGCATCGGTTGAAAAGCTTTCCGGATTGTGGCACCACGCACAGTGCATGTTGCACCCTTTGAAAAACACGGTGGTGCGAATGCCCGGCCCGTCATACACGCAAAAACGTTGAATATCAAAAATAAGATCCCGCATATCGGCCTCCGCTTACGCGCCGTAGGTCGTACGCTCAATAATCTCGCGCTGCACAATAGGATTCAGCGTGACGAATCTCGCGGAGAAGCCGCCGATACGCACGAGGAGGTTCTGGTAGTTTTCCGGGTGCACCATGGCGTTTTCAAGGTCATCCTTGCCGATGACGCACAGGTTCGTCTGCACGCCGTCGTTGTCGTAAAACGCCTTCAAGACGGCTTCTACTTTATCCATAGAGCCCTTGAAGAGCTCCTTTGTGAAGCGCACATTGTTGATAACACCCACGTGCTTTGTATTGTCAAACTTCGACATGGAGTTGAGCAGCGCCGTAATGCCGCACTTATCCGCGCCGATGGAAGCGCCGTTGGCGTTTGCCATGGGGCTGCCGGCCTTTCTGCCGCAGGCAGATGCCGCACAGAAGTTGCCCCATTCTGCGCTCATGGAGTTGTTGACGCTGACAATATTGTAGTGGTCAAGCCCCGCAGCTTTACCCGCCGCCATAGTAAGGTCGGCAATATCGGTGAAAAGGCGCGTTGCGATGTCGTCAGCCGTGTCGTCGTCGTTGCCGTATTTCGGTGCGGAAAGGCACATGCGGCGAATATCGTCGTGCCCCTCAAAATCGTGATCCAGCACATCGATGAGCTCCGGCAAAGTGAGCTTCTTCTCGTCGTAAACGAGCGCTTTAATGGCCGTCAGGCTGTCTGCACAGCTGATGATGCCGAACATTTCGCTGGAAGCATTCAGGTAACGCACGCCGCCTTCAAACGTAGCCTTGCCGCGCGCGATGCAGTCGTTCAAAAGCAGGCTGAGGTGCAAATACGGTGCGTTTTCGCCCGCAATTTTATAGTTGAGGTATTTGTGTACAGCAAAGCGGTCAATGGTCGGCTTGAGCTGTGCAAGCACGGCGTCATACAGCTTTTCAAAGGTATCAAACTGCGCCGGGTCGCCGGTTTTTTCGCCGCAGGGAACGTTCTGGTAGAAATCAAGGCCGTTGTGCAGCGCAATTTCCAGCGCTTTCAGCGCGTTGATGCCGTTGTTCGGTGTGCCTACGCTGTAACCGACCATGACGTATTCGCCGCAGCCGAACGGCACATATTGCTCGGCTTCCTCATGCGAAACGCCAAAGACCTTTTCCACAGCCGGTACATTCGTCTCATCGGAGTAAATAATCGGGAACGTGGTGCCCTCCGCATTCACTTCCATTGCCTTGCGGAAAACGGTCTCGTCCATGTCGCTGTAATAGCGCAGGGTGAGCTGCGGCACAGTCTCGCGGAAGCGGCGGGAAGCTTCCATGATGACGATGGCGAGGCGGTCGGCTTCCTTCTGGTGCTTTCTGCCCACGCCGCCGATGATTACGCGGCAGTCATGGATCTTGTTAATCTCTTTAAAGTGCTTATAGAGATACAGCACGGTCTGCACGGCTTCTTCTTCCGTGATGCGCCCCGCGTCGATATCCGCGGCATAGAGCGGCCCAAGGTAATCGTCCATGCGGCTGTAATTCATAATGTCGCTGCTGACAGCGTAGATCCACATCAGCTGCACGCCCTCAAGAAACGTCTTCGGTGTGCTGTGCTGAATGTTTAAAAGTGCTTCGGCAAGCTTTGTAAAGCGCGTTTTGGCTTCTTCGGTCTCTGCTTTTTCGGCAAGCTCCAATGCCTGTTCGCGGTAACGCTCGCATGCGCCGCGCAGGTTTTCAATCCACAGCTTTAAAGCCGTGTAGAACGAAGACGCGCCGTTCACTTCCGCCGCGCGGTCGATCTCCTGATCGATGCTGCGCGTCATCATCCGAATCCGGATTTTTGAATTGCGATTTATG